>Ga0209137_1000164_pt1 | contig 75009 bp, 65 predicted proteins | sample SaaInl5LU_22_DNA_FD_184642 | JGI IMG/M metagenome (GOLD analysis project Ga0209137, IMG submission 184642) | Marine microbial communities from expanding oxygen minimum zones in the Saanich Inlet - ESP_105LU_22_DNA (SPAdes) (version 2) | ecosystem: Environmental > Aquatic > Marine > Intertidal... | reverse complement strand
TGAAGAAGAGAAATTAATGAAGGTTAAAGTCTTTGGATAGTCGTATTTTATCTAACACAAGAGTGTAGCACGTATAACACAAAAATGATTATATATTTGTAACTACTTGAAAATGAACCGATAAAAATATGTGAATTTGGGTGGTGAGGAGTGTTATGAGCCCGACGAGCTACCTACTGCTCTATCCCGCGATATAGACTGCAAATATAAGATAGTTTTTAAGTTCTACAAGGTTTATTTGAATATAATTTAGAAAGAGGGAGGTGTTTTTAGTTCCAACACAAAACCTGCATTTGATGGTAATTCATAGGATTCTCTAGCACAAAGATCTAGCACAAACTTGACATCTATTTTTTTAGAATTTCATTTTGTGAGAAGGTTTATTGTTTACCTTTTATCGAGGTTTTATCGAGTCAGATGTTACTACAGTTATTTCATTTTTTGAGATGAATAATCCATTTATGACACCACTATTATACTTTATTGTAATTCGAAAGTCACTCTTTTGTTTAATATTATTATTGTTTTCAAAAATTATATCTCAACGCAAATTCCTGAGTCTTACCATATCGGGAAAGGTAGTGAAGTCGAACCACTTTTAGTTAAACTTTGTGCCTTCATAGCTAAGATGCACCGGAATGATTTGGTTGTTTTTATATTTTTTTTAAATAAGAAACAGAGAATCCTGTTTTTTTTGAGATTAAACCATCACTTAATCCTTTTTTTCTCATAGCTCTTACAGTTTGCATTCTTTTTAATCGTATAAAATTACCTGGCTTTTCGGTTTCCATTATTTGATACAATTTAGTATAGCTTAAATTGAATTCGTCACAAATTAATTCTAGACTTACGATGTTAAGGTTCCCAACAATATAGTTTTCAATTTCTTTTTTTAAGGATGGACTGATGATTTCATTTGGTTTACTAATTCTTTTTTTAAGAAAATTAATGTAAATATAATTAAGGATCATTAAAACGATAGCAAATGTTAGGTAAAAAATTAGATTAGCATTGGATGCTGTTTTAGTTGTTTTTCTTAAACGACTAATAGATGTTTCTATTTGTGATTGTAAGTCTTCTATGGATAGTTTATAATACCCATTAATAGATCCAAGCATTAGTGTATCATTTTTTATGTAATGAGCTCTTTTATTAAACTCATCCACAATTACATTATGATAAACTTTGCTATTCGTTAAATCGTAACAATTTAAACCTGAATTAGATGTAACATAGACTATGTTTTTAAAGAGACCGACATTGTGTGGCTGGATTAGATTATCGAATAAAATGTAGTCTTTTGAGTTGTTAAAACTATTTTTAGAGAAAAGTTTATTTTTTGTTAAAATTAATTTTTGATTATCAGAAATTGAAAAAACATCTTCTACAGGTTCACTAAAGGTATTAATTTCTTGAACAATTTTTGTTTCTGTGTTGTATGTGTATTCTTTGTTATCATTAAAAAAAACAACCCTCCCGTTAACTCCATTTGAGTCATAACGAAGAAAACGATAATTAGATCCTGAATTTTTTAAAAGAAGTTTACTTTCTTTTTTTTTAAAGTTAATAAGGTATAATCCAAGTGAAGAAGTTAATAAAAATTCATTAGGTTTTATTCTTAAAATATCTTCTGTTCTTCCAAGTTCTTTGTCAAATATTGCTGTTGATAGAGAGCTATAACTTATAAAATCCGTTATCACAGAATCTTTTTTGTTTATTCTATATAATCCGTCATAACAAATAAAGGTTTCGGAGTCATATTCTCTAATATAACCTGAAGTATATATTGGGTTTTTAAGTTTTTTATTTTTAAAAAAAATTCCGTTGTAGGTTCCAATAAAGTTGTCGCTAAAAGATCTGGTACTTCCTATAGCTTCAAATTGATAATGAGATAAATGATATACAATTAACTTCCCTTTTGAGAATAAAAAAAGCAGGTTTTTATTTTTGAAAGTAACTACATTTTTTGAAACTAATTCATCTGGTAACAAGTAATTAAATTGGTTATTTTTTATGGGAATGAATTTTTTTATTTGATTATCATTATAGATAATTCCACCTCTTATTTCTTGAGTTACAAAGGTGATTTCTTCTTTATTATATTTGAAAACTCCTTCGGATGTGCCAAGTAAAATTATGTCTTCTTTTAATGTTGCATTGTAGTAATACTTATCAGTATAAACAGAAGTTAAATAATACTCTTGAGATGTAGATTTTATTGATAAAAATAATAAAAAAAATATCGTAATATTTTTTTTTAAATAAAAAGAAAAATACAAATTAATATGCTGTTTTATAAGGTTTTGTAATTAAATTATTATTTAAATAAATATATAATAATTGCAAATATAAGTAAAAGTATTATCTCTTCATAGATTTTTTATTAATATTATTTTTTAAAACATTTCTGTTGTTTAAATTATATGATATATTTTTTTCTCCTAACTGTTCTTTTACTCAATATTTTTATATATCAACAAACCCCTCTACAAGCAAAACTGTAAGAATTGCATATGGTAATTACAAAAACGTTAATAACACAAAATCTAAATGAATAAAATTCTTCTTATTGTATCAATATTTATGTTTTCTGAATCTTTTGCGCAAGATTTAGCAAACGCAACAATAGATCCTATTGGACTTTACACAGCAACGGGCTCAGCTATTGAACCTTCACTTGAAGTGGATTATTCCGGCACATCTTTAGTGGAAGGAACCGATTACACTGCAAGTTATTCAGATAATATAACTACAGGAACAGCGACTGTTGAGATTACTGGTATAGGTCAATACACCGGTACCCTTAGTGCCCAATTTGAAATAGTTTCGCTCGCAGCTTCTTTAAATGCCACTGAAATTTCTGCAAATCTTACGGATGAACCGCTTGGCGCAACCTATTCGTTGAGTGGTTACGATGCATCTAAGGATTACAAGGTTGTTTTAGCGGTTCAAGGAAATAGTGGCGCAACGATTTCTCTAGGTACAACTACAGGTATTAATAATCCAGGTTTGGCTTTTGAGAATGACTTTACGGATGTTGAAAAAATGTACTTCAGTGGCACACCGTCGGAAATTGAAACCGTATTGAATTCCATAACGGTTACAACTACGAATACTCCGAATGAAGATATCAAGATTCAGGTCTATATTTATCCAGATGTATCCAATACATTTTTCAATCATTGGAATGGGCACATGTACAAGGTCGTACACGACGCAAGTATCTCTTGGACTGATGCAAAGACAGCAGCTGCTGCAGCGTCTTTTGGTGGAGAACAAGGGTATTTAATCACCATTACTAGCCAAGTGGAGCAAAATTTTACTTACCGCCTAGATAAAAGTATATGGATTGGGTTATCGGATGTCGAATCTGAGGGAACATTTAAATGGGTTACTGGGCCAGAGGTAGGTACAGTGATACGCACACCTTCTGGCAACGAATCCGATGTTTTTGAATTGTGGGCTGATGGTCAACCGAATAACTCAGGTAACGAGGATTATGTTGGTTTTTACCGCACATCTGGCCAATATTATGGTTGGCGAGATTATTTGAGTACTTCGGGAGAAATATATGGATATGCAATTGAATACGGGACATCGTCTAGCGGGATGAACACCAGTCTTTCCAATGTACAAACCTCAGAAATTGTGATTACTCAGAAAAGATACCTTTCAGATGCAACAATAGAAACTATTGGCGCATACACAGCAACGGGCTCAGCTATTGAACCTTCACTTGAAGTGGATTATTCCGGCACATCTTTAGTGGAAGGAACCGATTACACTGCAAGTTATTCAGATAATATAACTACAGGAACAGCGACTGTTGAGATTACTGGTATAGGTCAATACACCGGTACCCTTAGTGCCCAATTTGAAATAGTTTCGCTCGCAGCTTCTTTAAATGCCACTGAAATTTCTGCAAATCTTACGGATGAACCGCTTGGCGCAACCTATTCGTTGAGTGGTTACGATGCATCTAAGGATTACAAGGTTGTTTTAGCGGTTCAAGGAAATAGTGGCGCAACGATTTCTCTAGGTACAACTACAGGTATTAATAATCCAGGTTTGGCTTTTGAGAATGACTTTACGGATGTTGAAAAAATGTACTTCAGTGGCACACCGTCGGAAATTGAAACCGTATTGAATTCCATAACGGTTACAACTACGAATACTCCGAATGAAGATATCAAGATTCAGGTCTATATTTATCCAGATGTATCCAATACATTTTTCAATCATTGGAATGGGCACATGTACAAGGTCGTACACGACGCAAGTATCTCTTGGACTGATGCAAAGACAGCAGCTGCTGCAGCGTCTTTTGGTGGAGAACAAGGGTATTTAATCACCATTACTAGCCAAGTGGAGCAAAATTTTACTTACCGCCTAGATAAAAGTATATGGATTGGGTTATCGGATGTCGAATCTGAGGGAACATTTAAATGGGTTACTGGGCCAGAGGTAGGTACAGTGATACGCACACCTTCTGGCAACGAATCCGATGTTTTTGAATTGTGGGCTGATGGTCAACCGAATAACTCAGGTAACGAGGATTATGTTGGTTTTTACCGCACATCTGGCCAATATTATGGTTGGCGAGATTATTTGAGTACTTCGGGAGAAATATATGGATATGCAATTGAATACGGGACATCGTCTAGCGGGATGAACACCAGTCTTTCCAATGTACAAACCTCAGAAATTGTGATTACTCAGAAAAGATACCTTTCAGATGCAACAATAGAAACTATTGGCGCATACACAGCAACGGGCTCAGCTGTTGAACCTGATCTAGAAGTAGATTATTTTGGCAACTCTTTGACAGCAGGTGTTGATTATAACGCTGTTTACTCAGACAATGTGCAAGCAGGGACTGCTACTGTAGAAATTACTGGAATTGGAGATTATGTAGGTAATGTTTCATCTACTTTCGAAATAGTTGTATTTACAGCTCCCAGCAATCAGAATGTTCCATTGAATACTCAAAATTGGGAATTAACAGAACAATTTAACTTAGCAGGCTATGACGTAACCAAAACATATAAAGCTGCAGTATTAATCCTAGGAGACCCGAACGCAACCATAACCATAACTGAAAACTCTGCAATATCCTTTGATTATGGATTTAGTGACTGGACAGATGTAACGAATATTAACTTTACTGGAACTGCATCAGAGATAGAGTCTGCTTTAAACTCAATTCAAGTAAATACCACTCAAAATGTCGTAGAATTAAAGTTAAGAGTTTTCATAACCTCCCAAATAAACAATACATTTTTAAATCCAATGAATGGGCATATGTATCAGTTTATTCCTGGACAAATTACTTGGACGAATGCTAATTCTGCTTCAATATCAATGACCTATGAAAATGAACCAGGATATATTACAACGTTAACTTCTGAAAATGAAGATAATTTTGTGAGTAATTATGTACAAGCTCAAGATTTTTGGATAGGACTTTCTGATGCTGATCAAGAGGGCGAGTGGTACTGGAAAACAGGACCTGAGGCTGGAACTTTGGTTTGGAGCGCCAATAACAGTAATCAAACCGGTTTCACAGGAATAATTAATGGTCAGTGGTGTAATTGGGTCACTAACGACCCTAATAATGCCACATTTAACTTCGGAACAGGTCAAGATTATGCAGTAGCTAAGTTTGAAGGAAACGTGGAATGGAATGATGTTAATGATGGAGATACCCGTGTTGATGGCTATGTTGTTGAATACGGCACATGGACCGACGCGATGGATTTGACCTTTTATTCAACTCAAAAAGCTGAAATCATATTGACTCAGGTCCCACAAAACATATCAATTCAGTCTACTGAAACGACCACTTCAGAAAGTGGTTCTGAAGCTTCATTTACAGTAGTTCTCGATATAAACCCAACAGATGATGTTACGCTACCAATAAATTCCTCAGATTTATCTGAGGCAACTTCTTCTCATGATCAATTGGTCTTTACTCCATCAAACTGGAATATTCCTCAAACAATAACAATCACTGGTGCAAATGATGAACTTTTTGATGGAGATATTTCATTGACAATAGAAACTGGTAATCCTGTGTCAAATGATACAAATTATAATGATTTGCTGGCCTCGGATATTCCAAACTTAGCATTTACAAATGAAGATAATGATGGAATAAGTGTTAATCAAACAACGAATTGTAGTTGTCACGGAGCAAGTGACGGCTCTGCAACTGTTTCTGTCAATAATGGGTCAATAAACTTATACTCATATAGTTGGAGTGATGGAACAAGTATTGTATCAACCTCTTCAATAGCAACTTCTTTATCTGTAGGTGATTATACAATAACTGTTACAGATAGCGAAAATAATTCATTGCAAGAACTAGTTTCAATTACTGAGCCTTCGGAATTATCAGCTTCAGTAACCTATACGTTAGCTTCTGATAATCTATCGAATGGAGCAATTAGTTTAAATGTTTCAGGAGGTACATCCCCATATAATTTCGATTGGGATAATGGAGCATCTTTAGCCACATTAACAGGATTAGCTTCAGGAGAATATACGGTAATCATAACTGATAATAATGACTGTATATTTAGCAAGACCATTGCTCTTTTTGATTCAGATAATGATGGTATTATTGATAGTGAAGAAGGGTCGTATGAAAATCCACCAACAGATACAGATTCAGATGGTGTTCCTGATTATTTAGAAGACAATACAGCGAATGATCATTTAAATACGGAGAATGACACAGACGGAGATGGTATCGGAAATTTAAATGAAATAGCTGCAGGTTCAGATCCTTTAGATGAAAATGATGTTCCGGAAACTACTTGGCAAGGATCAGTGAATGGAGATTGGTCTGATATTGAAAATTGGTCCAATGGAGTTCCTAATTTAAGTTATGATGTAGAAATCCCATCAGGCCTTTCAAACTATCCAACCGCTTCATCAGCAGTTGCCGTTAATTCGATGACACTGGAATCTGGAGCCTCTTTTATTGCACAGAGTTCATTTACAGGAAATTTAATATATAATAGAGCACTTTCTTCGAATAACTGGTATCTAGTCTCTAGCCCCGTTGTTGGAGAAACCTTGGAAGGCTTAATTTCAAATCACACTTTTGCAACAGGATCAGGCTCAAACATTGGTATTGCTCCCTATTTAAATAATGGTTCTGGATGGGATTATCAAACAATTACAGCTACAGGGGATTTGGATTCAGGTTCAGGATACTCTGTAAAGTTAGCCGCAGCAGGAACTGTCTCTTTTAATGGAACATTTCCTACTTCAGATCTAAGTATCGGTATCACCGAAGATGCCAATGGTTTAAATCTAATAGGAAACCCATATCCATCTTATATTGCTGCAAATTCAAATGCAGATGCAGTAAATAATGTATTAACAATCAATTCTACAATTCTTTCCGAAGAAACACTTTGGTTTTGGAATTCTGGATCAGGCTCATATGTTACCTATAACCAAGCTTCTTCTTCTAAATTTGTTTCACCAGCACAAGGATTTTTTGTAAACTCAAACGGTAACAATAGCTTTCAATTTACCGAAGCAATGCAATCACATCAATCTGATGGTTTTCAAAGAAGTACTGCTACCAGACCGGAGATCAACTTGATGCTTAGCAACGATACAGAAACAAGAAGTACCGATATTTTCTTTATTGAAGGAACTACCACAGGTTGGGACAATGGTTATGACAGTAGTATTTTTGAAGGAACCGCCAATAGTTTTGCAATCTACACCCATTTGATTAGTGATAGTGAAGGACAAAATTTAGGTATTCAATCGCTTCCAGAAACCAATTTTGAAAATTGGATCATACCAGTAGGAATCAATGCTGCTTCAGGAACAACCATTACGATTGTTGCAGCAACACAAAACTTGCCAGAAGGTATTGACGTTTATTTAGAAGACAAAGTAGCGGGTTCTTTTACGCGTTTAGCAACAAGCGAGAACTATAATACGACGCTTTCAGAAGCACTAAACGGTATTGGGCGTTATTATCTTCACACAAGTGCTCAAGTACTTGGAATTGACAATTTGAAGCTTGAAAACATAAGTATTTATACCGTTAACGAAAATTCAATAAGAATTGTTGGTCTTCAAAGTGGAGCGGCAAAAGTAAGGATCTATAGTGTGCAAGGAAAGCAAGTACATGCAAGCTCTTTCCAAGGAAATGGGATGAATGATGTGGACTTACCCAAAGTCGCCAAAGGCATGTATCTAATTCAATTAGAAACAGAAATTGGTATCCTGAATAAAAAAATATTTATAGAATAATTGAAAACTACAGAAATCATGAAAACTACCCCACAAAATATTTCACGCAAAGAGGCTATAAAAAAGATTGGATCTTTTGGGAAATATGCCGCCTTAACTGCCATTGGAACATATGTTTTGTTAAGTCCTCAAAAGGCACAAGCATCAAGCCCAGAAGCTCCAGGATCTGGATTTTAAGAACCTAGAATGACTAATAAAACAGCTCGGAAATAAAATTTTTTTGATTTTATTTCGAAGGTAATAAATATTAAAAACACCTTTAAGTCACAAAATGACTTAAGGGTGTTTTGGTTATTTCACACCATGGGAAATGACACCAAATTATTGTCATCTTACACTTCAATGAGGTTATTAGAAAACCACTACATCAATCCACTTTTATTAAACGTAGAAGAAGAGAAACTAATGAAGATTAAAATATTTGGATAGTCGTATTTTATCTAACACAAGAGTGGAGCACGTATAACACAAAGATGGTTATATATTTTTAACTACTTGAAAATCAACCGATAAAAATATGTGGTTTTAGGTGATAAGGAGTGTTATGAGCCCGACGAGCTACCTACTGCTCTATCCCGCGATTTCGAGTGCAAATATACAACAGTTTTTAACCCTTGCAAGGTTTATTTCAATATAATTTTAAAAAAGGAAGATGTTTTTAGTTCAAACACAGAGCCTGTATTTGATGGTAATTCATAGAATTTTGTAGCACAAAAATCTAACACAGACTCGAGATCTATTTTTGTAGTTTAGAAATAGTTAAGTTTTAAATCAAAAATTTTCTAGTTGAATTTCTTATTATCAAGTCTACATCTAATATGATATCATTATATTCTATAACTTTGTTTTTCTTCTTTTTTTTAATTTCTTTATAAAGTAGTTTAAAAGCCTTTTTTCCCATTTTAAAGCCAGGTTGATTTATTGTTGTTAATGATGGTGAAATAACAGATGCCATAAACCAATTACTAAAACCAACAACATTTATTTGTTCAGGCACTCTAACACCTTGATTATTAAATTCGGTAATTGCTCCAATTGCAACTAAATCTGTATTAATAAAAATACCATCTACATGTTTATGATCTTTCAGTAATTGTTTTGCAAAATTTTTACCTTCTTCAAAACTCATATCATTTAATAGGTATACTAAAGTAGGATCATAAGGGATATTATTTTCAATCAAAGCTTGTTTATATCCTAAAAAGCGATCAATGGAATTTTGAGGTAACAATGGACCTCTAAAATGTGCAATTCTTTTGCATCCAATGTCAATTAGATGTTGAGTTGCTTTAAAAGCTGCTTTTCTATCATCAATAATAACTTTGGAACATTTTACGGTTTTTGCAATTTTATCAAACATAACTAAAGGTGTTTCGTTTTCAATTACTTGTGTTAAATGTTTATAATTTGATGTCTCATTAGCTAAAGAAATTAAAATACCATCAACTCTTTTATTTACTAATAAATCCAACTGTTTTTTTTCTAATTCATATGACTCATTAGATTGCAGTGTTATTACCAAATATCCTTTTTTTTCTGCTTCGGCAACAATACTTTTCACCACACTTGAAAAAAAATGATGCATAATTTCGGGAATTATTAGTCCTATAATCTTTGATTCTTTAGTTCTTAAGTTTACTGCAAATGAATTTGGTCTATAGTTTAACATAGAAGCTGTTTCTCTAACTAATTTTCTAGTTCTATCGCTTACATCTGGATAGTTTTTTAAAGCTTTAGAAACAGTTGTTATAGATATGCCTAATTCTTCTGCAATTTGTTTTAAAGTGACCAAAATGTTAATTTTTTATGGTTTTAGTTAATTTTTTTTAAAATGTAAATATATAAAATTATCTCAATCGAAAACGTTTTCGGTTAATCGAAAACGTTTTCGATTATTGAAAAGTCAATTTTATGTATTATTAATTTTAGTTTTATAAAAAATTTAACTGATTTTTAAAATATAAATAAAATGAAAAAACAATTACAAATTAAATTTACAATGTTGATGATGCTTTTGTTATCGACTACAGTTCTTGTTGCACAGTCAACAATTTCTGGAACAGTAAAGGATCAAAATGGAAACTTAATACCTGGAGCAAGTGTTTTATTAAAACAAAATGCTGAAGGATCTATTACAGATTTTGATGGTAAATACGAAATTAAAAATGTTAGTGATGGAAATTATACTATTATAGCTTCTTACATTGGATATGATAATTTTAAAAAAGAAATTAAAGTAAATGGAAATTTAATTTTGGATATAATTATTAAAGAGAATGCACAATCACTGGATGAAATTGTTGTTACTGGTGTTGTGAATCCAAAGTCTAAGATGGAGTCTAGTATTTCTGTCTCTACTGTTGGTGTGAAGCAAATAGAACAGGCATCTGCAAGATCTGCAGGAGAACTTTTTAGAAGTATTCCCGGTATCCGAGCTGAATCTTCAGGTGGTGAGGGTAATGCAAACTTTAACGTTCGTGGTGTTCCAGTTTCTTCTGGTGGTTCAAGATATTTACAATTACAGGAAGATGGTTTGCCTATAATGTTATTTGGAGACACCTCTTTTGGTAATGCTGATAATTTTTTAAGAATAGATTCAAATATTGGAAGAGTCGAGGCTATAAGAGGTGGTTCTGCATCTACACAAACCTCTAATGGTCCTGCAGGGATTATTAACATGATCAGTAAAACAGGAAGAATTGAAGGTGGTTCTATTGGAGCGACATATGGTTTAGATTTTCAAACAAATAGATTAGACTTTGAGTATGGAACTTCAATTTCAGATGGATTATATTATCATATTGGAGGTTTTATGAGAGTAGGTGAAGGTCCAAGAAAAATTGGTTACCAAGGTAATAAAGGTGGTCAAATTAAAGCAAACTTGACTAAAGAATTTAAAAATGGTTACGTTCGTACTTATTTTAAATATTTAAATGATAGATCAGTAATGTATATGCCAATGCCTGTGGGTTTAACGGGTACAAATGAAAACCCAACTTTTGGAAATTTACCAGGTTTTGACATCACTACTGACACACCACATTCTTCAAATATTCAAAATACATATAGTGTTTATGATGGAAATCCAACCCAAAATGATCTAAGAGACGGTAACAATCCAGTTAGTGCATCAGTTGGTGCAGAGTTTTCTTTTGACCTTGGTGATGATTGGAAAATAAATGGTAAAGCAAGATACTCTAACAATTCAGGTCAATGGAATGCTCCTTTTACTGCAAATGTTGGTACAGTCTCAGATATAGAAGCTTTAGTAAGAGGTGCTTCAGGAGCAACTGGTGCTCTAACATTTCAAGATGGTACGCCTTTTAATCCTTCAAATGGATTAGCACAGGATATTAGATTTTTTGACGTAACTATTGAAGATTTAAGCAACTTTTTTAGTGATGTAAAAGTTACAAAAGCAGTTAATGATAAGATAGGAGTTACTGTAGGAATGTTTTCTGCTACACAAAATACTAAAATAGGGTGGCAATGGAGTTCAGCAATTTCCGAAGTTGCAGGTGATGGGTCAGCTAGATTAGGTGTTTTTGAAGGTTTTTCTCAGGGTGGTGCATACTCTTTTGGTCAGCCAGTTTGGGGTAACTGTTGTCAAAGAAAATATAACACTGTTCATAATGTGAATTCCCCTTATGTTGGTGTTGATGCTGAAATTTCTGAAAAATTAAACTTTGATGGTAGTGTTCGTTTTGAAAACGTAAATGTAAACGGAACAATAAATTCTGGTCAATTAAGTAACTTAGATGCTAATGGGAGCCTGTTAGGATTCGATTATAATAGTGATGGAGTAATTAGCCCTTTTGAAGCTACTATCCCAACAATAGCAGGTAATCCTGGTCAAGCTGTAAGCGATGATTATAACTTTGTTTCTTTCTCTGCTGGTTTAAATTACAAAATTAATGATGGAGCTGCAGTTTTTGGAAGGTATAGTAAAGGAGCTTCTGGAAGAGCAGCAGATAGAAATAATTATGGAGCAGATGGTTTAGCAGATGTTCAGTTTGATGAAATTTCTCAATTTGAAGTTGGTTTAAAAAAGAGATTAAATAATGGTATTTTAAACGTTACTGGTTTTATAAGTAATACTGATGAAGGAATTAGTAATGAATTAAATAGAACTGTTGGAAACCCATTTAAAGCTTTAGGTCTAGAAGTAGAGTCAGCATATAGATTAGGAGACTTTGGTATAAATGGCTCAGTTACATATACAAAAGCAGAAATTGATGGAGGTGCAAACATTGGAAATAAACCAAGAAGACAAGCAGATTTTATATATAATCTAGCACCAACATATTCTTTTGGTACAAATAAACAACACCTTTTAGGAGTTACAGTATTAGGTACATCTAAATCATTTGCACAAGATGATAATAATTTAGTGATGCCTGGCTATGCATATTTAAATGCTGTAGCTAGAATCGGTTTAACTGAAGGTTTATCTATAAGTGTAAATGCTAATAATTTATTCGATACCATAGGTGTTACAGAAGTAGAAGGAAATGGAAATATAGCTAATGGTCTAGCTGCAGCTAGAACAATTACTGGACGTTCTACAACAATGACTTTACAATATAGATTTTAAGATAAATGTTCGTTAATTATTTTTAATTTGAATTAAAATTGAAGTCAATGAATTTTCATTGACTTCTTTTTTTAAAAATTTAATAATTAAAGTACAGTATCAATCAATATTACAATAAATATAAAATTTAATAAAAAAAATGAAATACTTAATATCTTTATTTTTTTCTTTAACAATGTCTTTTTGTAATGCACAAAATGCGGTTAATAATACAAACGAATTAAAAAAAGAAGTAATAATTGTTTACGGAAGTGATAGTTGTCATAGTTGTTTAAAAACTAAAGCTTTTTTAAAAGATATAAAAGTTAAATTTACTTATTACGATATAGACGTAAACAAAGAAAAAGAACAAGAAATGTTAGTGAAGTTGCAACAAAACAATATCTCTATTTATACTCTAAACTTACCAGTTATAGATAATAAAGGAGATATTTTTTTAAACAAGGGCAACTTAAAAGAATTTCTAAAGGTTTTAGAAAAAAAAATGAAAAAAAATGAAAATCAAAAAACCTAGTTTAACCTTTTGGCAAATATTAAATTTAAATGTTGGTTTTTTTGGTATTCAATATAGTTTTGGTTTACAACAAAGTGCAGTTACTCCTATCTATGATTTTTTAGGAGCTAGTCCAGATCAAATTCCAATATTACATCTTGCTGGTCCTGTGACTGGACTAATAGTACAGCCTATTATTGGTGCATTAAGTGACAAGACCTGGAGCACAAAACTAGGAAGGCGTAAACCTTATTTCTTAATAGGTGCTATTCTTTGTAGTTTAACTTTATTTCTTTTTCCATATAGTAGTTCTCTTTGGATGGCAGCAGGATTGTTATGGATTTTAGATGTTGGTAACAATACAGCAATGGAACCTTACAGAGCCTTAATTCCAGATCAATTAAATAAAAAGCAACAACCATTAGGCTTCCAAATGCAAAGTTTTTTTACAGGTCTAGGGCAAGTTTTAGCTAATTTATCATTGTTTATTTTCCCTTTAATTTTTATAGGAACTACAGGGTCATTGCCAACGTGGGTTTATGCTTCATTTTTTTTAGGTGCTATTTGCTCTATTGGAACAGTATTATGGAGTAATTATAAAATAAAAGAAATTCCACCAACAGAAGAAGAACTAAAAAAGCTAAGAGAAAAAAAGAGTTTATTAGAGCCATTGGTAGAAATTTTTTCTGCTATAAAAAGTATGCCTAAAGTAATGTGGCAATTAGCCTTGGTATATTTATTTCAATGGTATGCGTTGTTTTGTTATTGGCAAAATTCTTCTAAAAGTGTTGCACTCTCTGTATGGAATGCAACTCCAGTTAATAAAGATTTATACAGTGAAGCTGTAAGCTGGACAGGTCTTGTAAATAGTTGGTATAATGTTGTAACCTTTTTAATTGCATTGACTTTAGTAAGCTTTACTAAAAAATATAGTCCTAAAAATGTACATGCAGTATGTTTGCTTATTGCGGCTATTGGTTTTTTAGCATTTCCTCATATAGAAAACAAAAACTTACTATTCATCGCAATTACTGGTTTTGGTATTGGTTGGGCGAGTATTATGGGAATACCCTATTTAATGGTAGTTTCAGAAATACCAAAAGAAAGGTATGGTGTATATATGGGTATTATAAATATGATGATTGTAATTCCTATGATCATACAGACTTTATCTTTTGGATATGTCCTGAAACATTTCTTAAATAATGATCCAAGAAATGCAATAACTTTTGCTGGTTTTCTATTAATAATAAGCGCAGTCCTTACACTTCTAATTAAAAAAAATCATAAGAAATAAAAATAACTTTGAAAAATAATATTAAAAATATAGACATTCTATGTGTTGGTGAAGCCTTAATAGATTTTATAGGACATCAAACAAATACATTATTAAATAATACAAGAGATTACCATAGATATTTAGGAGGTTCACCTACAAATGTAGCAATGAATACTGCAAGATTAGGCTTAAACTCTTTAATAGTAGCAACAGTTGGAAACGATGCTTTTAGTGAATATATTTTTAAAAAACTCGCTGATGCTGGTGTAAATACATCAACTATAAGAAAAATAGATTATAAGCCAACAAGTGTAATATTTGTCTCAAAGTCTGAAGGAACTCCTGATTTTATTCCTTTTAGGGCAGCCGATTGTGAAATTACAGAAAATCAAATTTCTACTGAAACATTATTGAAAACTAAAATATTCCATACAACTTGTTTTGCATTAAGCAAAAAACCTGCGCAGTCAACAATTTTAAAAAAGGCAGAAGAAGCTAACAAATTAGGTTGCAAGTTAAGTATTGATATTAATTATGCAAAAAAATTATGGTCAAGTAAAAATGAAGCTCTAAAAGTAATTAGAACTTATTGTAAATTTAATCCATTAATAAAAATTAGTGAAGATGATATGCTACGATTTTTTGAAAAGAAAATTCCTCATCATAAAATTTTTGAATTTTTTCATGAGTTAGGTGCTGATACTGTCTGTCTAACATTAGGAGAAAATGGTGTTAAACTTTCCCAATCAGGAAAAAATATTATTTTTTTACCTGCAATAAAAGTTGAAAAAGTATTAGATACTACTGGAGCTGGAGATGCGTTTTGGTCAGGTTTTTTATTTGCTTATATCAAAGAAAAATCAATACAAGAATGCTTGCAAGTCGCCTTAAAATTAGCTGCTTTAAAACTTCAAAATGTAGGTAGGTTACCAAACAATATAAATGTTATTTCAAAACTTTTATAAATTGTTATATTAAATTATATGAGCAAAAAAATAAAACAAACTATTTCAAATGGAGTAATGTTAAATGCATATCCAGATAGTATGGGTAATAAACTAAGCGATACAATAGAAATATTACAGTTACCCGAATTTAAAGATATTTTCTCATTTTTTTATATTCTACCAACTTTTTTTAATAGCGATTTGGATAGGGGTTTTTCTATAATAGATTACAATTTAAATGAGGAATTGGTTTCAGTCGAAGATTTAAATGCTTTAAAAAAATTAAACATACAATTAAAGTTTGATATTGTCTTAAATCACTTGTCAGTGAATTCACCACAATTTAAAGATTTATTAAAAAAAGGAGAAAATTCTAAGTATAAGGATTTTTTTATTGACTGGAATAAATTTTGGGAAGGAAAAGGGGCTTTAAATAATGATAATATTATAATTCCTGACAAAGAGTATTTAGATAAGTTGTTTATGCGAAAATCAGGACTTCCAATATTAAAAGTTAAATTTCCTGATGGTTCAGAAAAACCTTATTGGAACACATTTTATCAAGAAATAAAATTCAATACAATTGAAAAGGAAGATTTAAAGGTGATTGAAGGATTGAGTGCAAAAAATGCATTGTTAATTTGTGAAAAAGTAAATTTTGCGATTAAAAATAATTTAGATTTAAAAACTTTTAATTTTAATGAACTTGAACATTATAAAGCAGCAACTCTAAATATACTTTACAAAAATAGATCGTATTTAGGTCAGATGGATGTAAATGCAAAATCTGAATTAGTTTGGGATTTTTATGAAGAAACGCTGGCAAAATTAAAAAGTTTTGGTTGTAAAATTTTACGATTAGATGCATTTGCTTATTTACACAAAGAAATAGGTCAGACTAACTTTTTTAATAAACCAGGTACTTGGAATTATTTAGAAAGAATTAATCAAATTGCTAAAAAAAACGATTTAATTTTACTCCCAGAAATTCACACAGAATATGGTTTACAGCTACATGATGAAGTTGCCAAAGAAAACTATCAAATTTATGATTTTTTCTTACCAGGCTTAATGATTCACACCCTTGAAACAGGAAACAACAAAGCACTACTAACTTGGATAAATGAAATTATAAACAAAGAATACAAAACAATAAATATGCTGGGTTGTCATGATGGTATTCCTGTTTTAGATTTAAAAGGAAAAGAAGTTGATGGCAATTACAACAAAGGTCTATTAGAAGATAAAGAGATAGAAAGTATAATGAACACGATTATGGATCGAGGAGGAAGAGTAAAGAACTTATTTGATTCATCGGGAAAAAAAATATCTTATTATCAAGTTAATGCCACTTTTTTTAGTGCTTTAGGAGAGGATGAAGATAAACTTTTATTAGCAAGAGCTATACAAATGTTCATGCCTGGTATACCACAGGTTTGGTATTTAGACATTTTTGCAGGTAAAAATGATTATAAAGCAGCTGATAAATCAAGCAATGGGGGGCATAAGGAAATTAATAGAACTAACCTCTCTGTAGAAGAGGTTAAACAAGGATTAAAAAAACAGATAGTAAAGGATCAGCTTAAAATAATGCATTTAAGAAACACTTTAAAAGCATTTTTAGGACAAATAAAAATCAATAATGTTGCAAATAATAAATTAAGTATTTTATGGAAATTTAAAGATTCTAGTGCCAATTTAGAAGCCAATTTAGAAACATTTATTTTTTCTATTTCCTATGAAGAAAATAATGAAAAGGTGAAGTTAAATTTTTAATTTCATCAAAAATTTAAACCACTACATCAATCCACTTTTATTAAACGTAGAAGAAGAGAAATTAATGAAGGTTAAAGTCTTTAGATAGTCGTATTTTATCTAACACAAGAGTCTAGCACGTATAACACAAATAGGGTTATATTTTTGTAACTAATTGAAAATGAACCGATAAAAATATGTGAATTTAGGTGATAAGGAGTGTTATGAGCCCGACGAGCTACCTACTGCTCTATCCCGCGATTTTGACTATAAACATACTACACAAAGTAAGTATGAACCAAACTTTATTTTAATTATTTTTTAATCCCTAAAAATAAAATGGGTGCCTAAAACTAATTACCTTTGTATTATGATACATAAAGCGGGTTTTGTAAATATTATTGGAAATCCTAACGTAGGGAAATCTACCTTGATGAATGCGTTAGTTGGCGAAAAACTATCAATTATAACGCCTAAAGCGCAAACCACAAGGCATCGTATTTTAGGAATAGTAAGTCATGAAGAATACCAAATTATATTTTCTGATACTCCAGGAATTATAAACCCTGCTTATGAATTACAAGCCTCTATGATGGATTTTGTAAAATCTGCTTTCGAAGATGCAGATGTACTTATTTACATGGTAGAAGTTGGCGAAACCGCTTTAAAAAGTGAAGCCTTTTTTAATAAAATTATAAACAGTAAAATTCCTGTAATACTTCTGTTAAATAAAATTGACAAATCAAATAAAGAAGAAGTAGATGAAAAAATAGCTTATTGGCGAAATAAAGTCCCTAACTCATTTGTTTACGTAATTTCTGCTCTAGAAAAATTTAATGTAGAGGCTGTTTTTTATAAAATTATAGAACTGTTACCAGAAAGCCCTCCCTTTTATCCTAAAGACCAACTTACCGATAAAAATGAACGCTTTTTTGTGAATGAAAAAATTAGGGAAAAAATTTTAACCCACTATAAAAAAGAGATTCCGTATTCAGTTGAAGTAGAAACCGAAAGTTTTATAGAAGAAGACAACATTGTTAGAATTAGATCTATAATTATGGTAGAACGCGAAACGCAAAAAGGAATTATTATTGGGCATAAAGGAACAGCCATTAAACGTGTTGGTGCAGAAGCCCGAAAAGATTTAGAACGTTTTTTTCAAAAGAAAGTATTTATAGAACTCTATGTTAAAGTGAATAAAAACTGGAGAAGTGATAAAAATCAACTAAAACGATTTGGCTATCAGCAATAAAGAAGCGTTTTTAAGGCAAAATACACCCTATTTTTTTATCTACTACGCATACTTCTGCTTAGCGTTGTGTAAAACCTTGTAATTGTTTGGCATTAAAAAGAGGCTTAAAAGTCTTTTGTTTAATTGTACCTTTGCAAAAAATTTTAAAAGTAAAATGAATAGTATTATAGCCATTGTAGGGAGACCAAATGTTGGAAAATCAACATTATTTAACAGGTTGGTTCAAAGAAGAGAAGCTATTGTAGATTCAGTAAGCGGAGTTACTAGAGACAGGCATTATGGAAAATCGGACTGGAATGGAAAAGAATTTTCGGTAATTGATACAGGAGGTTATGCCATAGGTTCTGATGATATTTTTGAAGAAGAAATTAGAAAACAAGTTAAATTAGCAATTGACGAAGCAGATTTAATTGTTTTTGTGGTAGATGTTGAAGATGGTATTACACCTATGGATGCTGAGGTTGCAAAGCTTTTAAGAAAGGTTAAAAAACCAATTTTTACTGCAGTTAATAAAGTTGATAACGCAATGCGTGATGCAGATGCCGTTGAATTTTACAATCTAGGCTTAGGAGACTACCATACAATTTCGTCTATAAACGGAAGTGGTACAGGTGAATTACTAGATGCAATAGCAGAAAAAATTCCTGCTCCAGAAGAAGTAGATTTAGACAAAAAAGAATTACCGAGATTTGCAGTAGTTGGTAGACCAAATGCAGGAAAATCTTCATTTATTAATGCCTTAATTGGCGAAGACAGAAATATTGTAACCAATATAGCTGGAACTACCAGAGACTCTATAGATACCAAATACAATAGATTTGGTTTTGATTTTAACTTGGTAGATACTGCTGGAATTCGTAAAAAATCTAGAGTAAAAGAGGATTTAGAATTCTACTCTGTAATGCGAGCGGTAAGGTCTATTGAATATTCTGACGTTATTATATTAGTTATAGATGCTACTCGTGGTTTTGAAGGTCAAGATCAAAATATATTTTGGCTGGCTGAAAAAAATAGAAAAGGGGTCGTTATTTTAATCAATAAATGGGATTTGGTAGAAAAAGAAACCAATACCATGCGTGATTACGAAGCTAAGGTTAAAGAACAAATTGCTCCTTTTACAGATGTGCCCATTGTGTTTATTTCTGCATTAACCAAACAGCGTTTGTTTAAAGCCATTGAAACTGCTGTAGAAATTTTTGAAAACAGAAAAAACAGAATACCAACAAGTAAGTTTAATGATGTAATGTTAGAGGTGGTTAAAAACTACCCACCACCAGCAATTAAAGGGAAGTTTGTTAAGATCAAATACTGTATGCAATTACCAACACAAACCCCTCAATTTGCATTTTTCTGTAATTTACCTCAGTATGTTAGAGACCCTTACAGACGTTTTGTAGAAAATAAATTACGTGAGATTTACAATTTTTCTGGTGTGCCCATAACCATTTATTTTAGACAAAAATAAATTTCATTTCGCTTGGAATTTTTAACACCTCTTCAAAACCATTTAACCAAAATGTGTTTTTTTGAGGATTACACCCCTATAAAATTCTTTACAATTAAAGATTATTTTGCTTTTTAACCTCTTCATTTTATCGTAAATTTATAGAAGTTAATTCTATGCTTAAATCCCTTTACAATTGTAATTTTTTAAGTGTTTAAACGACTATTTTTAAAAAACATTTTAAAGGAAACTAATTTATATGCTTACTTGGAAAGATATTATACATTTTGCGACCAAAGGAAACCCAACTCCAGAGAAAAGAGTTGAAAAACCTGAGTCTTATTGGAAAGAAATTTTAACTGCAGAACAATTTAGAATAACACGCTTAAAAGGGACAGAAAGACCTCACACAGGCGAATTATGTTCTACTTATGATAAAGGTCAATACAATTGCATATGTTGCAATACCCCTCTTTTTGATTCTACCATAAAATACGAATCGAGTTCAGGTTGGCCTAGTTTTACACAGCCTATTCAAGAAAATGCAATTCAGTATGTAAAAGACACCACATTTGGAATGGTTAGAGTAGAAGTGTTGTGCAATACTTGCGATGCACATTTGGGGCATATTTTTCCTGATGGACCAGAACCAAGTGGTTTGCGTTATTGCATCAATTCTGAATCTATGAAATTAGAAAAAAACAATGAGTAAAGATCTTAGAATGGCCACCCTTGGTGGTGGATGTTTTTGGTGCACAGAAGCCGTTTTTATGGAAGTTAAAGGGGTAGAAAAAGTAGTATCTGGTTATGCAGGTGGTACAGCACCAGGCAAACCTACTTACAGAGAAATTTGTTCTGGCTTAACTGGTCATGCAGAAGTAATTCAAATTACTTACGACGCCAATGTAATTTCGTTTCAAGATATTTTAGTCATTTTTATGACTACACATGACCCTACAACATTAAACAGACAAGGTGCTGATAGAGGTACGCAATACAGATCTGTTATTTTTTACCATGATGAAAATCAGCAAAAAATTGCGGAGGAAGTTTTAAAGCAATTACAAGTTTATTTTAATGATAAAATAGTAACAGAACTTAGTCCTTTGCCAATATTTTATGAAGCAGAGCAAGAACATCAAGATTTTTATAAAAACAACCAAGGGTATGGGTATTGCACTTATGTCATAGACCCAAAATTAGCCAAGCTTAGAGAATTACACGCAGATAAACTAGCATGAAATTAAACCTAGAACATACTTTTTTAAATGAATTGCCTGCAGATGGAATACTAGAAAATACTAGAAGACAAGTTTCAGAGGCTGTCTATTCTTTTGTAACTCCAAAAAAAACAAAACAGCCAGAAATGATTCACGTTTCGCAAAACATGGCTGATGAATTGGGCGTTACAGAAGAAGATACCAAAACTACTTTATTTAAAAATGTATTTACAGGTAATGATGTGTATCCAAATACAAAACCTTATGCCATGTGCTATGGAGGGCATCAGTTTGGGAATTGGGCAGGTCAACTCGGGGATGGTAGAGCTATTAATTTATTTGAAGTGGCCCATCAAAACAAAAATTGGAAAGTTCAATTAAAAGGTGCTGGTGAAACTCCTTATTCTAGAACTGCAGACGGTTTAGCCGTTTTACGTTCGTCTATTAGAGAATATTTATGCGCAGAAGCCATGTATCATTTAGGAGTACCAACAACCAGATCTTTGTCTTTGGCTTTGTCTGGAGATGATGTTTTAAGAGATGTGATGTATGATGGAAATCCTGCTTATGAGAAAGGAGCAATTGTTTCTAGAATAGCACCATCATTTTTACGCTTTGGAAATTTCGAAATATTTGCCTCAAGAAATGACATTAAGAATCTTAAAACTCTAACAGATTACACCATAAAACATCATTTCTCTCATTTAGGGAATTCTTCTAAAGAAACTTACATTCAATTTTTTAGCGAGATTGCAAACCGAACGTTACGTATGATTATCGATTGGCAAAGAGTAGGTTTTGTTCATGGCGTAATGAATACAGACAACATGTCTATCTTAGGGTTAACCATAGACTATGGACCATATGGCTGGCTAGAAGGTTTTGATTTTGGCTGGACACCAAATACAACAGACCAACAAAATAAACGCTATAGATATGGAAATCAGCCCAATATTGGTTTGTGGAATTTGTATCAACTTGCTAATGCACTGTATCCCTTAATTGAAGATGCTTCTCCTTTAGAAGCTATTTTAAATCAATACAAGACAGATTTTGAGAGGAACTCTTTACAAATGATGAAAAGTAAACTAGGGCTGTTTGTTGTTGATGAAGATGATTTAAAATTGATTCAAGAATTGGAAGATAATTTACAACTCGTGGAAACAGACATGACGATTTTCTTCAGAAATTTAAGTAACTTTTACAACCTTAAAGAAGGTTTAAAAATTATTGAAGATGCATTTTATGATTTAGAAAGTATTTCTGATGATGTAAAAAGAAGATGGAATAGCTGGTTCAAAAAATATGAAGATCGATTAGCCATAGAAAGAATTTCTTCAGAAGAAAGAAAAGAGAAAATGGATGCCGTAAATCCGAAATATGTATTACGAAATTATATGGCACAATTGGCAATTGATACTGCAAATGACGGAGATTATGGCTTAATTAATGAGTTATATCAGTTATTAAAAAAACCCTACTCAGAACAACCAGATTATGAAAAATGGTTTGCAAAAAGACCAGAATGGGCAAGAGATAAAGTAGGTTGTTCCATGTTATCATGTAGTTCATAATTTTAAAATGAACAGTAATGTCAGCAACTTTTAGAAAAGAACTGTTTGCTTTACCCTAAACAATTATGTCTTTTAAATAATTTACAGTAACTTTAGCTACATTACCTTGACCTTTATTGATAAGGTACTTATAAACCAGAACGTAATGAATTTATCATTTAAAATAAATAACAAAGAAGTTACAGTAGCCATTAAAGACGAATACACACCTCTTTTGTGGGTAGTAAGAGACGTATTAAACTTAAAAGGCACAAAATTTGGATGCGGAAAAGCTGCATGTGGCGCATGTACTTTACATGTAGATGGGGTTGCAATTCGATCTTGTTCTTATGCTGTAAAATTTGCAGAAGGAAAAAACATAACTACAGTTGAAGGATTAGGAGATATAGAAAATCCACATCCTGTACAACAAGCTTGGACAGAAGAAGTGGTTCCACAATGTGGCTATTGTCAGCCTGGTTTTATGATGGTAACAGCTGCGTTATTAAAAGAAAATGACAATCCAACAGATGAAGATATAGACAATACTATTATTAATATTTGTAGATGTGGCACCTATTATAGAATGCGAAAAGCCATACACAGAGCTGCAGAATTAACAAGAGAAACCAAACAATAAAAGATGCGTAAGAAATTATCAAGAAGAAAATTTTTAATCAGAGGAGGGTTAGGAACACTTGGAGTTTTAGCAGTAGGTACAGGTATTTTTAGGAATCCTATTCGAAGAGAAATTATAGATTTTACAGATTCTTTTGTTGCACCTTATTTAGGTTCGGGTACAGAGGCAAACTTATGGTTCGAAATTACCAAGCAAAATACCATAGTATTGCATTCACCAAAAGTTGAAATGGGGCAAGGTGCCTTTACAGGGTTTGCTCAAATTGCTGCAGATGAATTAGACGTAAACATAAATCAGATGGAAGTCATAGCTGCTGCTACTGCAAGCGGCGTTGTAGATAACTTAGGAACTGGTGGAAGTTTGTCTATAGCCTCTATGTGGACAATACTTCGTGAATTGGCAGCTACAACTAGAGAAATGGTGAAGCTAGAAGCCGCAAAAAAATGGAATGTCGCTGTAAAAGATATTGCCACAAAGAATGGTATTGTTTCTTATAAAAATAAATCTCTTACGTATGCAGAAGTAGCTGCCAATGTAACAGATTGGGAAATACCAACTACTCCAGCATTAAAACCATTTAAAGACTATACATTCATAGGGAAACCATTACCTAGAATCGATTTAAATGCTAAAGTCTATGGAGAACCCATCTTTGGTATGGATGCAGAAATGGAAGATATGTTGCATGCAGTTGTAGTAAAACCAGAACATATTGGAGCACGTTTTAAATATGCCAACTATACGGAGGCCTCACAAATGCCAGGCGTCGTAAAAATTGTTCAAATTGACAATTGGTTGGGTGTTATTGCCGAAAGTTATAACGAAGCCTTAGCTGCAAAAGAAGAAATAGAGGTAGAATGGGATATTCCAAAAATATGGTCTGAAGAAGAAATTAGAGCACTAATTACTGTTGGCAATGGTAACGAAATGTTGGTGCAAAAAGAAGGTGAAGCGTTAGCGAAAGAAGATACTTTTTTAGCATTGGAATTTAAAAGTCCACTTGGTGCACATGCACAAATAGAACCTAATGGCGCTGTAGCCTCTTACAAAAAAGGTAAAATAACTGTAATTTTATCTACGCAAGTTATTGGGATTACTCAAAAGCAAATTGCTAAAGCATTAGATGTAGATATAGACAACGTAAATGTAATTCCTACGTATTTAGGAGGTGGGTTTGGTAGGCGTTTAAATACGTATCATGCAATACATGCTGTTCAAATGTCAAAAGTGGTTGGTAAACCTGTAAAATACTTTTTTACAAGACAAGAAGAATTTCAAAATGATATGTTTAGACCACCAACACATCATATTATGAAAGGTAAACTTAACAGCGAGGGATTAATTGCCAATTTAGAACATCACTTTGCAAGTGGAAATGTAGCAACAGATTCTGTATTATTACCTAATATCACAAACAAATTACTTGGTGCAGATCTTGGAGCCATTCGTGGAGGAAGCATTCATTATAGTGGTATAAAAAACAGAAGGGCTGTTCAATGGCATACACCACTACCCTTTGCTACAAGTTGGTGGCGAAGTCTAGGTCTACTCGCCAATACATTCGCCATAGAAAGTTTTGTAGACGAATTAGCACTACAAGGAAATAAAAATCCTATTGAGCTTAGATTGGCTCAAATTGAAGAAAATGAGGAAGGTATTCGTTTAAAAAATGTAATAAAAAAGGCACAAAAGGAATCTAATTATTCAGATGTTGTTACCAATGGAAGCGCCATGGGTTTTGCTTGTTCTACAGATGCAGGAACACCTTGCGCACAAGTAGCGGAGGTATCTATAGTGAATAATGAAATAAAAGTACATACGATAACGTGTGTGATGGATTGTGGCATTGCTGTAAATCCAGACCAAGTAAAAGCGCAATGCGAAGGAGCCATGATTATGGCAATGAGTGCTGCAATGCACGAAAAAATGTATATCGAAGAAGGTCAACTACAACCTATCATTTTTGGGCCCTATGAAATGGCTTTGATAAAGCATGCGCCAAAAGAAATAAACATACACTTACTACAGGGTATAGATAAACCAGGCCCTGTTGGCGAACCCCCTTTAGGACCAATTGCAGCTGCAATTGGAAATGCAGTACGTAGATTAACAGGAAAACGCATCACTGAAATGCCGCTAAAATTGTCTTAATTTTGATTCACGAACTTAAAGAAATCATACAACAAGCAGTAATCAATCAAAAAAAAGGATTGAAAAATGTGTTGGCTTCTGTAGTACATTTAGAGGGCTCTTCATACAGAAAACCAGGGGTTAGAATGCTAATATCTGAAGACTTAACTTCTGTGGGTGCAGTTTCTGGTGGTTGTGTAGAAAAAGAAATTATTCAAAGAGCCACAACTGTTTTTAAAGATAACATCTCAAAAGTAATTACTTACGATGGTAGGTATAGATTAGGTTGTGAAGGTGTTTTGTACATTTTAATAGAACCTATTTTTATTAAAAATGATTGTTTAGCGGTATTTCTAGAAGCATATTCAAAAAGAGAATCCTTAAAAATTGAAAGTAATTATAAATTAGAAGACGAATCTTTTGGTGCTTTTGGCTCTGTGATAACTTTTGAAAATGGACACCAATTTTCGTTTTCTGAACAATTCATTAGTAATGAGGAAACTCATATTTTTTCGCAACTATTACAACCTGCTTTTAAACTGGTTATTATTGGTGGAGAACATGATGCTGTGCAATTATGTAAAATTGCTTCAACTCTTGGTTGGGAAATAGACGTGATTACATCTTCTAAAGACAGTAAACAAGCATCCGATTTTCCTGGCGCTAGTAAAGTGTTAGGCGAAAGCCCAGAAACCATAGAATTTAAGGATATAAAAGGAAATTGTGCCATTGTTTTAATGAACCATAGTTATATACAAGATTTAAAATATCTTGTAAAATTATCTGAAGAAAACTATTCGAATTATATAGGTATTTTGGGAGCACCTAAAAGAAGAGAACGTTTATTTAATGAGCTTTTTGAATTTGCTCCTGAAACCACAGAAGAATTTTTAGAAACCATTTATACGCCTGCAGGTTTGCATATTGGCGCACAAACACCACAAGAGATTGCTATTTCTATTATTGCAGAAATTTTAGCAGTAACACGAAATAAAGATCCCTTTTCGCTTAGAAATATTACTGGTAAAATACATAGTAACTAACCTTATGAATATTGCTATTTTAGTTTTAGCAGCAGGTACATCATCTCGGATGCAAAGTATGAAGCAACTTGAGAAGATTAATGGGACAACTCTTTTAAATATTTCTCTAGAAAAAGCAATACAATTGCAAAAACAAGATGTGTATTGTGTTTTAGGTGCAAATGCAACGCAAATCGAAAAAAGTATTATAAATAAAGAAGTTACTTGTATTTATAATGAAAATTACAGTCAAGGATTAAGTACAAGTATTGTAACTGGGCTAGATTATTTTATAAAAAAAACACTAAATTATGAGGGTGTTTTTATCCTTTTAGCAGACCAACCAGCGATTGCTATTGATTATTTAAAATCTATGGTACAATTGCATCAAAAAAAACCCAAAAAAATAATCGCTTCTAAATATGGAAATAGCTATGGAGTACCTGCATTGTTCCCAAAAATTTATTTTAACGATTTACTAGAAATACAGAAAGATAAAGGAGCAAAAGAGTTTATGGAAAATAATAGAACAAAAATTGTAACTTCTGATCTTAAAACAGATTTTACAGATATTGATACAGTCGAAGATCTTAATATGTTTAAAAAACGTAACCTAAATCATGATGAATAAAGAGTCTATTCAATACTAAAAATTACCAACCTCCAGAAGCACCTCCACCTCCAAAGGAACCTCCTCCAAAGCCGCCACCAAAACCACCTCCAAAACTACCTCCTGAAGAGCCACTGCCAAAACCACCTCCAAAACCTCCGCTTCTTCTACCTGCATTGGTTAAAATAATAGTATCAAAAATAGTATCTGCTAAAGAACCTCTTCTAAATCTTTTACCCCCTCCTCTGTTGTTTTTATTTCCTCTAGAAATAATAATAAATAGCAAAACAACAACAAGTATGAAAAATAAACTGGCACTCTTTTTCTTTTTGGCATCTTTTCTAGCCTCTTTAAACTCGCCTTGTAGGGTTTTAAAGATATAGTCAGCGCCCTTGTCTAATCCGCTATAGAAATTTCCTTTTTTAAATTCAGGGAGTATTACTCTTTCTATAATTCGTTTCGATTGAAAATCGGTTAATAAGTATTCAATTCCTTTACCGACTTGAATGGCAATTTTACGATCATTTTTAGCTAATAAAATTAAAACTCCATTGTCTTTGTCTGCTGCTCCAATACCCCATTTCTCACCCCAATTCGCAGCTAAATAATTGATGTTTTCTCCTTTTGTAGAAGGAATTATAGCAACAACAATTTGGGTTGATGTAGTATCTGAATAACGAACTAATTTAGTTTCTAGAGTCGTTTTTTGTGATGCAGAAAGTAAAGCTATATAATCGTAAACACTAGTTTGAGATTTTGGCTTTTCAGGTATTTGAAAACCCTGAGAAAACAATGCTTGTGATAGTAGTATTGCAAGTACAAAAATTATTTTTTTGCCATGACTAAATCGTTGAAAATTATTTTTTTTCTGCATCATTATCCTTTGGAAATCTCATTAGAAAGTTCATTCTCATCATCTATTTGCCAAGGAAAATGAACCTTTAATTCTTCACCAGCCTTTAAAATACCTGCAATTAAGCCTTGCTTAAAATTATTCTTTTTAAAATATGCTTGAATAACATCTTTGGTACTATTCCAAAAATCTTTTGGAACTACATTATTAATCCCTTCATCGCCACAGATTACAAATTTTTTATCTGTTACTGCCACATAAATTAACACTCCATTTTTATCTTTGGTTGCATTCATTTCTAATTCATAAAACACATCTAAAGCTCTTTCATAAGGGTTTTTAGTTGCTTCTGCTTCAATATGAACTCTAATTTCTCCAGAGGTGTTTTTTTCTGCAGTACGTATTGCAGCTACTATTTCTGCCTCATCCGTTTTGCTTAAAAATGTTGTGCTTTTTGACATTTACGCAGCTTTTTTGTTAAAGTCAAAATTAATATCTGGTGCATTTTCTGAACCTGAATTGGACTTATACCTTGTCATTTCATCAAAATTAAAAAGTCCTGCTAAAACGGAATTCGGAAATATTTTAATATGTTTATTGTAATTATTTACCCCTTCATTAAAACGGTCTCTTGCAATATTAATCCTATTTTCGGTTCCTTCTAACTGACTTTGCAATTCTAAAAAATTAGCATTCGATTTTAAATCTGGATAACGCTCTACAGAAACTAATAATTTTGACAAAGCACCACTTAAGCCAGCCTGCGCTTGTTGAAACTGAGCCATATTTGCTGCAGATAAATCACCTACATTAATAGAGGTAGACGTTGCTTTTGCTCTTGCATTAATAACTTCTGTTAAGGTACTTTTTTCAAAATCTGCTGCACCTTGAACGGTTTTTACCAAATTACCTATTAAATCGTTTCTTCTTTGGTAAGCACTCTCTACATTAGACCATGTTGTTTTTGCATCTTCTTGTAACACTACTGCTTTGTTGTTAAATCCTTTTGCCCAGCTATAGATTGCAAATACTAGTAATGTAATGATGGCAACAGGTAGTACCCATTTTTTCATATATCTTAATTTTTTGGATTGATTTGTATTGTACACAAATTTACGAAATATAATTGTCTCCTTTAAATAGAATTCTTTTTAAAATGCTGAAATCACTACATTTTAAGAGATTATTAAGGGTTTAGAAAAGGCTTTTAAAGAAATTAGGAATACTAAAAATTAAAGCGAATTTTTAATTTTAAGTAATTCAGATTTTACAGACACTAACCTACTTATAATCTCGTGTTTGTTAAAAGTACCTTCTGGATTTTTTTTAAGTTGGCTTTTGGCACCATCAAGGGTATACCCTCTTTCTTTTACTAAATTGAAAATAAGTTTAAAGTTATGGATATCTTCTTGGGTAAAAAGTCGGTTCCCTTTTTTATTTTTTTTTGGAGAAATGATATCAAATTCTTTTTCCCAAAACCGAATAAGAGATGTATTTACTTTAAAAGCAGCTGCAACCTCTCCTATTTTATAATATCGCTTTTCGGGTAAATCTATCAACATAGTAACGGAGTATTAGTCGTAAGACTGACTTTCTTCTGAAGTTTTTTGTAAATCTGCAAATTCCCCAACGCTTAAATCTCCATAATAAAAATTAATAGGGTTTACAGCTACGTTATTTTTATGAACTTCATAGTGTAAATGTGGGGCTACAGAAAGTCCTGTACTACCAACGTAACCAATTAAATCTCCTCGTTTAATTTGATTTCCTCTTCGTACCACCATTTTACTTAAATGGGCATAAATGGTTTTATAACCATAACCGTGGTCTATATAAATTACTTTCCCAAAAGTAGAACTTCTTTGTGCCCTATAAATTTTACCATCTCCAGAGGCATATACAGGCGTTCCTTTTGGAGCTGTAAAGTCCATTCCTTTATGAAATTTATTAATTTTTAAAATAGGGTGCATTCTCATTTTATATCCAGATGCTACATAAAAATCTCCTTTTTTTATGGGTAAAATTGCAGGAATAGAAGCCAACATATCTTCTTTTTCTTTAGCCAAAGCAACAATTTCATCTAAAGATTTAGATTGCACAACCATTTGTTTTGATAAAATATCTACTTCTTTGGTAATATTTTTTATAAGCTTAGAGTTTTCAAAACCTTCTAAATTTTTATATCTATTTACCCCTCCAAAACCAGCTTTTCGTTGTTCTTCAGGAATTGGATTAGCCTCAAAGTAACTTCTATAAATATTATTATCTCTTTCTTGCAATTGTGATAAAATAGAAGAACTTTCTTGTAATCTTTTTTCAATAAGCTCAAAATGAAACTTTAAATTTTCTAGCTCTCTTTGCTGTGCTCTTTCTGAGGGAGAGGTAATAATTTGACTAAAGCCAATAAAACCAATAAAAGCGATAAGTACTATTCCAAAAAAGCTAAAGAGTATCTTACGATAATAATCGCTCTTTTTTACAGCTATTTTTCTGTAAGAAAGCGTATCCTCGTCATAATAATATTTTACTTTTGCCATGTTGTGAATTATGCTATTTTTGTATTTGTTTAAATACTATCCGTAAATAAACGTTTACAAAACAGGCAAATTTACAAAATGTTTTACAACTGCTTTTTTTAAGTTGTTATTTTAAAAATATATTAACATAATCCAACGTGTTGGAAACTTCTTTTTTATGAAATCTCAAGATATTCGCGCTACTTTTTTAGACTTTTTTCAAAAAAAATCGCATTTGGTAGTACCCTCTGCACCCATAGTTACCAAAGACGATCCAACGTTACTATTTGTAAATTCTGGAATGGCACCTTTTAAAGAATATTTTTTAGGGAATGGAACTCCAAAAAAGAATAGATTAACAGACTCACAAAAATGCCTTCGTGTTTCCGGTAAACATAATGATTTGGAGGAAGTAGGCTATGACACCTACCACCATACTTTATTTGAAATGCTTGGAAATTGGTCTTTTGGAGATTATTTTAAAAAAGAAGCAATTGCTTGGGCTTGGGAGCTGTTAACAGAAGTTTACAAAATAGATAAGGACATTTTATACGTTACTGTTTTTGAAGGCTCTAATGATGCAGACAACTTAGAGATGGATACTGAAGCCTATTCTATTTGGAAAGCGTTTATTGCAGAAGATCGAATTTTAAAAGGAAATAAAAAAGATAACTTTTGGGAGATGGGAGAACAAGGTCCTTGTGGCCCCTGTTCTGAAATTCATGTAGATATTCGTTCTGCTGAAGAAAAAGCAAAAGTTGATGGTCGTAGTTTAATTAACGAAGATCATCCTCAGGTAGTAGAAATATGGAATTTGGTTTTTATGCAATACAATAGAAAGGCCAATGGAGATTTAGAAGATTTGCCAAACAAACATATAGACACTGGTATGGGATTTGAACGTCTTTGCATGGTGCTACAAAACGTACAATCTAATTATGATACAGATGTATTTTCTCCAATCATTAGAGAAATTGGCGCTATCACAAATACAACTTATGGAAAAGAAGAAAAGCAAGACATTGCTACGCGAGTAATCTCAGATCATGTTAGAGCTGTGGCATTTTCAATTGCAGACGGACAATTGCCAAGTAATACAGGAGCAGGCTATGTAATAAGAAGAATTTTAAGACGTGCCGTTCGATATGGCTTTACATTTTTAGATAAAAAAGAACCTTTTATATATCGATTGGTATCCATTCTAAGCACTAAAATGGGAGATGCTTTCCCTGAATTAAAAAGTCAGAAGCAATTGATCGAAAATGTAATTAAAGAAGAAGAAGCTTCTTTTTTAAGAACTTTAGACCAAGGCTTAATTTTATTAGACGGTATTATTGCTACTGCAAAAAACAAAAAAATTGCTGGAGACAAAGTATTTGAATTGTACGATACTTTTGGGTTCCCTATAGATTTAACAGCATTAATTTTATCTGAAAAAGGGTTTACTTTAGATGAAAAAGGGTTTGAACAAGAATTACAAAAACAAAAAAATAGATCGAGAGCCGCTGGTGAAATAGCTACAGAAGATTGGACTGTTTTAATAGAAGATAAAGAAGAAGAATTTATTGGCTATGATTTTTTAGAAGCCAATGTCAAAATTACTAGGTACAGAAAAGTAACCTCTAAAAAAGAAGGAGAAATGTACCAACTTGTTTTTAATTTAACTCCATTTTACCCAGAAGGAGGAGGACAAGTTGGAGATAAAGGTTATCTAAAAGGAGAAAATGGTGCACTAATTTATATTTTAGACACCAAAAAAGAAAATAATGTAATCATTCATTTCACAAAAAATCTTCCAGAAAATTTAACTACTTCCTTCAAAGCTGTTGTTGATGAAAAGCAACGTTACAGAACAGAGTGTAATCATACAGCAACTCATTTGTTACATCAAGCATTACGTAGTGTTTTAGGAACTCATGTAGCACAAAAAGGCTCTGCTGTTCACTCTAAATATTTACGTTTTGATTTTTCGCATTTCTCTAAGGTAACACCAGAAGAACTTCAAGAAGTTGAAGATTTTGTGAATGCTCGAATTTCTGGAAAAATTCCTTTAGAGGAACGTAGAAATATTCCAATGGAAAAAGCGATTTCTGAAGGAGCGATGGCATTGTTTGGAGAAAAGTATGGGGATACAGTTAGAGCGATTAAGTTTGGAGGCTCTATTGAGCTTTGTGGAGGTACACATGTAAAAAATACAGGAGATATTTGGCATTTTAAAATTACATCTGAAAGTGCAGTTGCTGCTGGTATTAGAAGAATAGAAGCCATTACAAATGATGCTGTAAAAGAATATTACAATGAGAATAATGCCACTTTATTTGAGCTTAAAAGTGTTTTAAATAACTCTAAAAACCCAGTAAAAGCGGTTCAAAAACTCCAAGAAGAAAATACTGCTTTACTAAAACAGGTAGAACAATTATTAAAAGAAAAGGCACAAAACCTTTATGGAGAAATAAAAAATAAACTACAAGCAATAAATGGGGTTCAGTTTTTAGCTACTAAAGTAGACTTAGATGCTAATGGTATTAAGAACTTAGCGTTTAGTTTAGGCAAAGAACATCAAAATTTATTTTTACTTTTTGCTTCTGCACCAAGCAACGAAAAAGCATTATTAACTTGCTATATTTCTAAAGAATTAGCAAATGAAAGAGAATTTAATGCTGGTACTGTTGTTAGAGAATTAGGAAAATTAATTCATGGTGGTGGTGGTGGCCAACCTTTCTTTGCAACTGCTGGAGGTAAAAATCCTGCAGGAATACCTGAAGCTCTAGAAAAAGCGAAAGACTTTTTAACGGACTAATTAAACCTTTTTTTAGTTTTAAAGTCTTAATTCATAGAAGATTATTTTATATCTATTATTTTATTATCTTTAACTATGGCTTACCTGGATACATATTCTGGAAATTGGACAGCTGCAGAAGCTAGACATTTATTAAAAAGAACTTCCTTCGGAGTTTCCCAATCTTTGGTTGAAGAATCTGTTAATTTAGGATTTTCAGCGACCATTTCAAAAATTTTTGAAGTGAAGTCAATGCCAGAACCACCTTTAAAATATGAATTTGATGGAACAGCTAATAATCAGATTAATGATCCAGATGTAAATTATGGAGAAACTTGGGTTAATGCACCACTTTATCCAGATTTGCCAACTTCAAAAGAAAGAAATCGTGCTTTTAGAGCTAGAAATAGGTCTTTATATGCATGGTCTTTTCTTCAAATGCAAGAATCTGGTATTTCTATAAGAGAAAAACTTACTTTGTTTTGGCATAATCATTTTGTTTCAGAAAACACAAATCCACATAGAGAATTTTACTACATGGATCTCTTAAGAAGAAATGCCTTAGGCAACTTCAGAGAGCTAACGAAACAAATTACTATTGATCCTAACATGCTTATTTATTTGAGTGGAAATCAAAATAATGATGAAGCGCCAAATGAAAATTATGCAAGAGAGTTATTAGAACTTTTTACCATAGGTAAAGGAGATGCTGTTGGAAATGGGGATTATACCAATTATACTGAAGAGGATATAATTCAAATAGCAAAAGTACTTACTGGATGGAGGGCTAGATGGATTAGACATGGAGATGGCATTAAAGATCCCTTAGATGCATTTTTTACAAATAATAAACACACAAAAGGAGATAAAATTTTATCTCACAGATTTAATAATACTGTTATTTCCGAAAACGGAGAAAACGAATATAAAGATTTAATTGATACTATTTTTGAGCAAGAAGAATGCTCAAATTTTATCACTCGACAACTTTATAAATGGTTTGTAAATTCAGAAATTAGTTCAGAGGTTGAAGATAATATTATTGCGCCCTTATCTAAAGTTCTTAGAGATAATGATTATGAAATAGCACCTGCCTTAAAAGTATTATTATCTTCAGAACATTTTTTTGAGAGTACTTTTTGTATGGTAAAAAACCCTTTAGATTTGATGTTTTCTGTAACAAAATCTTTACAGGTTTCTGCACCAACATCATCTATAAAAGAACAATATGATTTTGCTTACGTACTTTACTTAGCTGCGACTGATTTAAATCAATCCATTTTTCATCATCCAGATGTTGCTGGTTGGAAAGCATATTATCAAGCACCATTATATTATAAAAGTTGGGTAAATAGTAACTTACTACCAAAACGATTGGATTATTGTAGAATACTTGTTACAGGAGGAGATTTAATTATTGATGAGAGAAAGTATACTGTACCTCCACTAGTTCCTGTGTTGAAAATTACAGCTGACATTGCAAATGCTACTGATCCAAATATTTTAATTACAGAGTTAGCCAATCAATTATTTAACTACAAAATAACACCAGAGCAAGTTACCAGTTTAAAAGATATTTTAATTCCTGGTTTACCAGATTTCGAATGGACAGTAGAATACTCTGATTATTTAGCGCATCCAACAAACACAGCATTAGCAATTTCCGTGGATAAAAAATTACGAAGTTTAATAGCGGTAATGGTACAAATGTCTGAATTCCAAATAATGTAATTATGAAGAAATCTCAAAAAAAATTAAATCGTAGAGATTTTATAAAATTGAGCTCAATAGCCTCTGCTTCTTTACCAATTGCGCTTAGTGGTTTTCCTATTTATGCCAATGAAAAGCCGAAAGAACTTCAATTTTTAAACGAAAATGAAAATATTTTAGTTTTAATTCAATTACAAGGTGGAAATGACGGATTAAATACCATTTTTAATCTGAATCAATATGATAATTTACAAAGTGTTCGATCAAATATTATCATTCCTGAATCTGAACTTTTAAGTGTTAATGGTGCTACTCGTTTTCATTCTTCAATGAACGGAATCAAAGAAATTTGGGAACAAGAAAAATTGGGAATTATTCAAAATGTAGGTTATCCAAATCAAAATCGCTCTCACTTTCGATCAACTGATATTTGGAATTCTGCTTCTGATGCTAATTCTTATATTTCATCAGGTTGGATTGGTCGATTCTTTGACGTCAATCACAGTGCTTTTCCAGAAAATTATCCTAATGAAGAAAACCCAGATCCTTTTGCAATTACCATTGGCAAAGTAGTTTCTGAAACTTGCCAAGGATTAAGTAGTAATTTTTCAATGGCCTTAGAAGATCCTGAGAACCCAGGAACTGCCTTGGTTTCAAATACCGGTAATATTCCTAACAATTGTTATGGTGATGCGCTAAACTTTGTAAATGATACCATAAAACAGACCAATGCATATGCCACTACTATAAAAAATGCATCAAATTTAGGAAAAAATTTATCCAATAAATATACTACATCAGATTTATCTGAAAAATTAAAAAACGTTGCAAAACTAATTTCTGGGGGTTTAAAAACAAAAGTTTATGTTGTCCAAATTGGCGGTTTTGATACTCATGACAATCAAGTGGTAGAAAGCGATAAAAAAACAGGCCGACATGCAAGTTTACTGCAAGAATTATCTGAATCTATGGCAGCTTTTCAAGATGATTTAGAACTTTTAAATATCGATCAAAAAGTGTTAGGAATGACCTATTCTGAATTTGGAAGACGCATACGTTCTAACGGAGGTTTGGGAACAGATCATGGTACTGCAGCACCATTATTTTTATTTGGGAACTGTGCAAAAAGTCAAATTTTAGGGGATGCTCCAGAAATTGACACACAAGTAGACGACCAAGAAGGGGTTCAAATGCAATTCGATTTTAGAAATGTGTACAGCACCATATTAACAGACTGGCTAGGTGCAACAAAACAAGAAGCGACAACAGTACTTTTTAATGATTTTGAATCTCTTCCAATTTTTAAAGTAAATTGTAATGCTAGTTTAACATCAGATACTAATATTAATAGGGAGTCTATTTTTAATGTGTATCCCAACCCTACTACAGACTTTGTGATTTTTAATTTTACAGGCAGCAATGCTAACACAAAAATTACCTTATACAATGCAATTGGAGCTGTGGTAAAAGTAATTGCTAACACCATTTTTAACGACTTCAATCATACAGTTAAAATTGATTTAAAAACCCTACCAAAAGGCAATTATTTTATTCACTATCAAACGAAAGGATACTCTAAAACTAAAAAATTGTTAAAGTACTAAATTTCGATTAAATTTACTTTTTAAAATAAGTAATTTATGAAATTTCAAACCACTATTCCTTTAAAAAAACAATCTAGAAATCTAATAGATTACAACTCAAACATTCTTTTGTTAGGTTCTTGCTTTTCGGAAAATATTGGTGATAAATTAGCGTATTTTAAACTTCAAAATTGTCAGAATCCATTCGGAATTTTATTCCACCCAAAAGCTATAGAACAATTTATTACTGACGTTAGTAATACAAAAACATTTGCAAAAGATGATTTGATTTATGTAAATGAAAGATATCATAGTTTTGATGCACATTCCTCTTTAAGTAATGTTGATGAACATACAGTTTTAAGTAATTTAAATTCTCAAATCACAAGTACCGCCAATTTCTTAAAAAACACATCTCACGTATTAATTACTCTAGGTACAGCTTGGGTGTATCGTTTTACAGAAAAAAATAGAATTGTAGCTAATTGTCACAAAATACCTCAAAAAAAATTTCAAAAAGAAATATTAAGTATTCAAGAAATTACAGAGAGCCTTGCTACAATAGTTGCATTAATAAAAAAGATAAACCCAAAAATTACCCTCTTATTTACCGTCTCTCCCATTAGACATTTAAAAGATGGTTTTGTAGAAAATATGCAAAGTAAAAGTCATTTAATTTCTGCCATACATACCATTATAAAAGCCGAAAAAAATACGCACTATTTTCCATCTTTCGAAATAATGATGGATGAGCTTAGAGACTATAGGTTTTATAAAGAAGATATGATTCACCCTAACGCTACCGCTATAAATTATATTTGGGAACGTTTTATGCATACTTGGGTTTCAGAAAAAATATGCCCAATTTTAAAAGAGATCGACACAATTCAAAAAGCTACTTCACACAAACCTTTTTACCCAAAGAGTGAGGCACATCAAACATTTTTAAAAAACATAGCGCTAAAAAAAGAAGAAGTAAAAAAGAAACTTCCGTTTGTTAAGTTCTAATTGTAGACAAACTTGCTTTAGAGAAAAACTAAGACTTTTCTGTAAATTGAGCTACATTTTGCCAGGGACCACCATTAATTACATCTAACCCATGTTGTTGTAAAAACTGAGTAGCTTGTCCGCTTCTACCTCCACTTCTACATACTGCAATTATTGGTTTGTTCCATGACTTGATTTGTTCTAATTCTGTAGGAATTAAATTTAAAACAATATGTTTTGCGGAAGCAATATGCCCCTCATCCCACTCTGTTTTTGTTCTAACATCTAAAATAATAGCCTCTTTAGCTAAATAATCTTTAATTTCTACACTCATGTTTTTTCTTTTAAAAATATCAAATAAACCCACTTTAATTTCTTTTATCTGTGAGCAAATTTAAGCCATTTTCTATAAGCTTAGTGTAACCTTTGTTACTTTTTAAGGAATCTAGAGTTTTTAAAATATCTTTTTTAATGTTAAAATTATGGTTAATCGCCAATTCGTAAAGCTCTAACTGAAGCAACCAATCTTCTGGGTAATATACATTTAGGTGTTTATAAATTTCATTAATTTTAAGTTCAGAAACCAATTGATCTTCCCTCATTTTTCTGACCTCAGCATAAAGCGCATATAATCTTTTCTCTGATTCAGAATATATTATTTTATGTGTTTTTGTTGTAGAAACTTTACTTACTTCATTAAAAGAGTTTACATCTGCAGGGCCTGCATAAGCAGAAGTAATAGAAGACCCAACAACCATATCATATAGCCCCCAATTAGGTTGAAACAAAATTTGATCTTTATAGGTAACAGTGCACTCATCAAAAGTAATAATTAAAATTTTGCCTCTTAAATCTCTAGTACCTGTTACTGCTCTTCCTTTTACTATAACTCCACTTTCAAACTCTAAAGTCATAAACTTACCTTCATAAATTCCATAGGCCTTTAAATCTCTTGGACTCATGTTTTCTATCGCTAAATTGATTCCTTTTAATTTTCCAACAGGGCTACCAAAACCCTCTTTTTGTATGCTAATTCCATGACCAATAAGTTCTTTATCTCTGTTGGCTAAAGCTGTTAGTCCTTTGGTTTGAAAGTAGGCAACTTTATTATTTTTAAACTGAATTACTTTATCAAAAACACCCGAAATTTGAATACCTGTTGTTAATTCTATTGTTCCTAAATTTTGAGAATCTATCAATTTTTGTACTCCATTTAAGCCACCTTTTCTCAAAGCCATTGTATTGGCAAATTCATCTAAAACTAAACTCAAATAGGCAAAATCTGGAGTTACAAATAATTGTGGTTGTGGCTTTGTAATATCAAAATTTTTAGTGGCAGCCTCTATAGAATATTTAACTTTTTCTACTTTATCTTGCATACACCAAGCACTTTCCCCTATTGAAGACAAAAGCCCAGCTCCATAAATTTTTGGATCTTCTAAAGTACCAATTAAACCATATTCTACAGTCCACCAATGTAAGTTGCGAATCATGGCCATTTCAGATAAATCTCCCATATTATTTTGCAACCATGCTACTTTTTCTTCTGATTCTTGAATTTGCTTCTCGGTTGAGTTTGGGTTCTCTTTTAAAATGGACAATAGGCGAATAGCTTCATACATTTCATAATCTTTGGCTGATGAAATGGCTTTGCTTCCAATTTCGCCAAAACGTCTTAAATATTCTGAATATTCTGGATTAGCAATAATTGGAGCATGACCAGCAGCTTCATGTATAATATCTGGAGCAGGTGTGTATTCTATATGGTTTATGGTTCGCATATCTGAAGCAATAACTAAAACATTATAAGCCTGAAACTCCATAAACGCATTTGGAGGTATAAAACCATCTACTGAAACAGCTGCCCAACCTATTTCTTTTAAGATTCTATTCATCCCCTCCATTCTTGGAATATTTTCTTTAGAAATACCTGTTTTTTCTAAACCAGGTATATATGATTTATGAGCAACTTTATTTAAATAATCTACATTCATTCGCATCACATACCTCCACACTGCATGGTTTTGTGAGGTGTATTCTTCATAAGGTTGTTGTACAATAAATTGATGTAAGTGTTTAGGTAATTTTTTGGTTACCTCATTCATTTCAAAATGTGAATCCATTCAAAAAGATCTCATAAAAATTATATTGTAAATTTACGATTTTTACAACGAATCTTATATAAATTCGGTGTTAAAAATTAATTTGAGAATGATTGTCCTTTTTAATTATGAGATTAATAATTTCAGTAGCGGACAGCTTACAAAATAAATACATTAATCTTTGCAACAAACAGGTGTAGATGCTTATAAGACAAAGTAAATTACGGTATCGGTTTCGTAATAATTTAAAAATTACGTTAAAATCTTTCTTATTTTTACCCTATAAAACGACAACATGAATAAGAAAGTTATTTTAATGATATTAGATGGTTGGGGTATTACACAAGATCCTAAAGTATCTGCTATCTACAATGCAAAAACACCCTACATAAATAGTCTTTATAAAAAATACCCAAATGCAACACTAAGAACAGATGGTGAACATGTTGGGTTACCTGAAGGGCAAATGGGAAACTCGGAAGTAGGCCATATGAATTTAGGTGCTGGTAGAATTGTATATCAAAATCTAGCAAGAATCAATAAAGCAGTTCAAGAAAAAACGTTGGGGCAAGAAAAGGGGCTGCTTGATACCTTTTCTTATGCAAAGAAAAATAATAAGAATGTGCATTTACTTGGTTTGGTTTCTAACGGAGGTATCCATGCACATATAGACCATTTAAAAGGTATTTTAGATGTGGCCAAAGAACATGATTTAACGAACGTTTTTCTTCATGCATTTACAGATGGTAGAGATTGTGATCCTAAATCTGGCGGTTACTTTATAAAAGATATTCAAGATTATATGGCTGGTACTACAGGAGAATTAGCAACAGTTACTGGTCGTTATTATGCAATGGATAGAGACAACAGATGGGAAAGAGTTAGTGAAGCATATCATGGAGTTGTAAATGGTACTGGTACCAAGACAACAGATGCTATTGCTACTATCAAAAAAAATTATGAGCAAGGCTTAACAGATGAATTTCATAAACCAATTATTATTACTAACGAGGATGGTAGCCCAAAAACAACCATTAAAGAAGGTGATGCTGTAATTTTCTTCAATTACAGAACAGATAGAGGAAGAGAACTTACTAATGCGCTTTCTCAAACGGATTTCCCAGAATTTAGTATGAAAAAAATAGAATTATATTTTACAACAATGACGTTGTATGATGACTCTTTTTCTAATATTAATGTAATTTATAATAATGATAATATTAAAAATACGTTGGGTGAAGTTTTAGCAAATGCTGGTAAAAAACAAATTAGAATTGCAGAGACAGAAAAATATCCACATGTAACTTTTTTCTTTTCAGGTGGACAAGAAGCACCATTTCAAGGCGAATCTAGAATATTAAGAAATTCGCCAAAAGTAGCTACCTATGATTTAAAGCCAGAAATGTCTGCCTACGAACTAAAAGATGCACTTTGTGAAGATTTAGAAAAAAGTGAGGCTGATTTTGTTTGTCTAAATTTTGCAAATGGAGATATGGTTGGGCATACTGGTATTATGGAAGCAGCTATTAAGGCTTGCGAAGCTGTAGATGATTGTGCGAAATCGGTAATTGAAACTGGCTTAAAAAATGGGTATACTACTTTATTAATTGCAGATCACGGAAATTGTGAAACTATGATGAATCCAGATGGGTCTCCTCATACTGCACATACCACAAACCCTGTTCCTTTTATTTTAATTGATGATAAATTAACAGTGATTAAAGACGGAATCTTAGGTGATATTGCTCCTACAATTCTAGATTTGATTGGAGTAGAAAAGCCAGAAGAAATGACACAAAACTCACTATTATAAAAATGAAAAAAATTATAATTTTACTTTGTGTTGTTTTACTTTTTGAAGGCTGTAATAGTAGTAAAAACATCGTTAATAATACTACTTCTAAACAAATAGTCTCTGTACAAAAACCATTACGAAAAAAAGCTACAATAGCCAACGCCACCAAAAAAAATAGAGGCTATTTAATTGGTATTGCCGATAAAGCAATGTTTAATGACACTTCTTATAAGTATTGGTTTGATGACAGATATAATTCCTATAATACTAACAAAGAGACTATCGCAAAATTAAAACCAATTATAAATAATTTTACCATTAAAGGTTTTATGGGCACTTGGTGTGGTGATAGCAAAAGAGAAACACCACGTTTTTATAAAATATTAGAAGAAACTGAATTTAATCTAGACTATTTTGAGCTAGTTACTGTAGGTAGAAATAAAAAAACACCCAACAATTTACAAGAGGGTTTTGATATCATTAGAGTTCCTACTTTTATCTTTTATAAAAATGGTAAAGAGGTAGGGCGATTTGTTGAATACCCGAGAGAATCTTTAGAAAAAGATCTTTTAAAAATTCTAACAGGAGAACCTTACAAACACTCTTATGATAGAAGTAATTAATTAAGAAGCCTTAGCGCTATAACCCCATAAATATTAATAATTGTAGTAACTTTGTGTTTCAATTTTTTTTAGAATGATTAAGATTAAAACCAGAGAAGAAATAGAAATTATGCGCGAAAGCGCTTTAATCGTTTCTAGAACACTAGGGATGCTTGCCAAAGAGGTAAAACCTGGTGTGTCTACTTTATTTTTAGATAAGCTTGCCGAAGAATACATAAGAGAACAAGGGGCTATCCCTGGATTCTTAGGATTGTACGATTTCCCAAATACACTTTGTATGAGTCCAAATTCACAAGTGGTTCATGGTTTTCCTAAAAAAGAACCTTTAAAAGAAGGTGACATTATTTCTATTGATTGTGGGGCATTAAAAAATGATTTTTATGGTGATCATGCCTATACTTTTGCTGTTGGAGAAATTGACTCAGAGACCAAAAAACTTTTAGAGGTAACTAGAGAAAGTTTATATGTTGGTATTCGAGAATTTAAAGCTGGTAACAGGGTAGGAGATGTTGGTTATGCTATTCAAAATTTCACAGAAAATCATGGCTATGGTGTGGTAAGAGAACTTGTTGGGCATGGTTTAGGCCGTAAAATGCATGAAGATCCAGAAATGCCAAATTATGGAAAAAGAGGGAGAGGTAAAAAATTCACAGAGGGTATGGTTGTTGCTATTGAGCCTATGATAAATATGGGCACACAAAAAATTAGACAGCATGCAGATGGATGGACAATTACTACGCTAGACAATAAACCTTCTGCACACTTTGAACACAATATTGCTATCGTTAATGGCAAACCAGAGCTCTTATCTACTTTTAAATATGTGCATGAAGCATTAGGCATAGCGACTAATGAAGAAGATGAGTTTAGACAAGATTTATAAATGTCTTTTTTTAAGTACATATTAAATACCATTCCTAGGCCTTTTTTAATAAAAGTAAGTTATTGGGTTAGACCCATACTTGCTATGTATTTAAAGGGTGATAAATTTACAGATCCAATCGACGGAAAATCTTTTCGTAAATTTTTACCTTATGGATATGGAACCCAACGAAAAAATGCACTTTCCCCATCTACTTTGTCTCTAGAAAGACATCGCTTAATGTGGTTATTTTTAAAAGAAGAGACTGACTTTTTTAGAACTAATAAAAAGCTGAAAGTTTTACACATTGCTCCTGAACAGTGTTTTTTAAAAATTTTTAAACATCAAAAAAACTTAGCATACATAACCTCAGACTTAGAGAGCCCAATAGCAGATGTAAAAGCAGATATTTGCAATCTACCTTTTAAAGAGAATGAATTTGATGTTGTATTTTGCAATCATGTACTAGAGCATATCCCAGAGGACACAAAAGCAATGCAAGAATTGTATCGTGTCTTAAAAAAAGGTGGGTTTGGAATTTTTCAAATACCACAAGATATCCATAGAGAAACTACTTTTGAAGACAATACCATCATAGATAAAAAACAACGCACTGAAATTTTTGGGCAATATGACCATGTTCGTGTTTATGGTAGAGACTATTTTAACAAACTAAGAGCTATTGGTTTTCGTGTTGATGAAATTGCATATACAAAAAAGATTGACCAAAAAAAGGTAGAACGCTATTGTTTAATGAAAGGCGAAATACTACCTGTTTGTTACAAATAATTTTTTAGTTATAATTTGTAAATTCTTCCAATTCTCCTGCATCATTACTATACAATAAAATCACCTGTAAATTGTTCAACTCTTTTAATAATACTTTTGTTTTTTTTAAACCCATAGCCATAAAAGCAGTAGCATAACCATCTACATCTGCACAATCTAAAGAGGCAATCACAGAGACGCTTAAAAGGTTACTTTCTTTTGCTAAACCTGTTTTTGGATTAATGGTATGTACATATTTACTTCCATCTTCTGTAATTTTAAACTTTCTGTAGTTTCCAGATGTAGCCATAGATTTTCCTGAGAGATTAATGGTTTTATAACCTGTAGCAACATCGACTGGGTTTACCAACTGTATTACCCAAGGTTGTTTATTTTTATTGCGGCCTTTTGCTCTAATTTCTCCTCCTATTTCCACCATATAATGTTCAACATTTTTAGCCTCCAAAAATCTCGCTACGATATCTATTCCAAAACCTTTTGCGATAGAGTTAAAATCTAAGTATACTTTAGGGTGTTCTTTGATTACTAAATTCTTTTTTGTAGAAATTTTATCTAAACCTACATAGTTCAGTTCTTCTTTAATGACCTCTTCTGTTAAAGAAGCATACTCTTTTCCCGGACCAAAACCGTATGCATTTACTAAATTACCCACAGTAGGATCAAAGAAACCATTGGTCTCTTTATAAATTTTTTTAGATTTTTTTAAAACTTCCTTAAAAATAGTATCTACATAAACTGTAGTATCTCCATTATTTATTCTAGAAATTGCAGAGGTTGGCAAATAGGTAGATACCGAATTATTTACGGCCTGAAATAAAAGATCTATTTCGTCTTGGTAATTCTTTTCAGCATCTAAATAAGTGATCTTATAGGTAGTTCCAAAAACACCTCCTTGTAAAGTATAATGTTCTTTTTGTTTAGTTATAGTACAAGAAATACAGGTAAACAAAATAAAAAAACAACAAATCCAGACCTTAAAATTCATAAAGAAAACTATTTACACAAAAATAACATTTAAAATTTTCATAAAACATAAGTAAAAATACTTTTTGTTGACCTATTTTATTAAATTTGTAGTGAAAAATTTTAATTTATAATAATGAAAAAGTTAACAGCATTTGTCGTTTTATTCAGTTTAGTGATTACTTCTTGTGTTTCTAAAAAAGAGTTTGTGGCTTTACAAACTAAACATGAGCAAGCAAAAGATGAACTATTAAAGGTAGAAACTAATTTACAGAAATGTTTAATTGAGAGCGAAAAGAAAGAAACTAAAGTTTTTGCACTTACTGAACAGGTGAAAAACTTAAAAGAAGATAAAAAAACAGCATTAAAACAAGTTGAAAACTTGACTGTTTTAACACAATCTTCTTCTGACAATATTAAAAATGTAATTTCACAATTAAGTGAAAAAGACAAATATATCAATGGTGTAAGAGAAGCAATGACTCAAAAAGATTCATTGAACTTGGCGATTAAGTACCATTTAACAAAAAATTTAGCAGAGGGTATTCAAGATGAAGATATAGAGGTTAATGTAGAAAAAACGGTTGTTTTTATTTCTATCTCAGACAAACTATTATTTAAAAGCGGAAGTTATAACGTAACAGAAAATGCATATACTGTCTTAGAAAAAATAGCTAAAGTTATAAAAGATCAGCCAAAAATGGAAGTTATGATAGAAGGGCATACAGATGCAACTCCTATTAAAAGAGATATTATTCAAGACAATTGGGACTTATCTGCTTTAAGAGCTACTTCTATTACTAGAATATTACAATATAAGTTTGGTGTAAAACCAGAACGCTTAATTGCTGCTGGAAGAAGTCAGTATATTCCTTTAGCGCCAAACGATACTGCAGAAAACAAGTCTAAAAACAGAAGAACAAAAATCATAATCATGCCTAAATTAAATCAATTCTTTGATTTACTAGAGCAAGATTCTGAATAAATACAATTATCATTTCATAAAAAAACCAACACATTAATGTGTTGGTTTTTTTTATTTTAAAATAGGATGTTCCAAAACTTCTTCAGTTTAAAAGTTGGAATAAAGACCCTGCTACAACAACTTTAAAAAGTCATCAAAAGCCACATAATAAGGCTGATCTTTAAATACAGGGTTTTCTACACTTTCTGCATTGGCTATACCAACTCCTGCAAACCAAACTTTAGCATTTTGCTTTTTAGCATGGTTTAAAAAAGTTTCCATCCAAATGGTGTCATATTCATTTGGGTTTTGCAAATTACTAGTTGCCTTTACCAAAACAAAAATGGTAGGTTCTCCTTTTTTAAACAAAACATATTGAGGATGCCTTTTTAACTGACTATTTATGGCTTGAAATTCGTAACCCATTGCCGTTAGTTTTTCTCCGACGATGTTCATTGCCAAATTATGCAATTCTTGTGCTGTTAAAATATGCATTACTTCTTTTTATTACGTCTATTATAATTTTTATCACCTCTTGTTTTAGGTTTTTTGTATTTTTTTGCGATTTCTCTTCGGTAAGAGCCCCCCAGATTAACCTTACTGTTTTTTTCGCTTTTTTCATGAAAAGCAGGCCCAGGCACATACTCTAAACCTGTTCTGTTTTTAGACTGTTCTGTATCTTCTTTTGGACGTTCATCTTCTGTTAACTGCTTGGAAATTTCTACTTCTTCTGGAAGCGGTAAAAGAGGAATCTTATAATCCATTAAACCCTCTATTTCTTCTTTAGCTAATTGTTCTTTCTCTGTAGATAATAATATGGTTTTTCCCGTTTTTTCTGCCCTACCTGTTCTACCAATTCTATGCATGTAATTTTCTGGGAAATCTGGCGTATCAAAATTAATAACATGACTTACATTATCGAAATCCAAACCACGAGCCATAACATCTGTAGCGACTAAAATTCTATTATTACCCTCATCAAACTGTCTGATAGAACGTATTCTATAATTTTGGGTTTTATTGGAATGAATCACACAAGTTTCGTTCCCAAAAATCTCTTCTAAATGCTTAAATAAATAATCTGCCGTTCTTTTAAAACCGACAAAAATTAATACTTTGTGATAAGTTTTTTTATCTTGTAATAAATGATGTAATAAATTTACTTTCGTAAAAAAATTAGGCACATTATAGGATATTTGTTCTATATTATCTAGTGGAGTACCACTAACGGCAATGGATATTTTCTTTGGGTTTTTAAAGTAATCATAAATTAAAGCATCTACATCTTCAGTCATTGTAGCCGAAAAAAGTATATTTTGTCTTCTCTCTGGAAGAATGTCAAAAATATTCATCAACTGAAAACGAAAACCTAAATCTAGCATAACGTCTACCTCATCTATTACTAATTTTTGAATAGATTTTAATTTTAAAGCATTACTTAACCCTAAATCATATAACCTTCCTGGAGTAGCAACAATAATATCTTGACCTTGAAGAATGGCTTGTTTTTGAGTGTTAATATTAGTACCACCATAGACCCCTAAAACTCTAGTATTAATATATTTAGATAATTTTTCTATTTCATCAACAACTTGCAGTACTAATTCACGAGTTGGTACTAAAACTAAAACCCTTGGGTGTTTTTGTGTAGAGAATTTTAAATCACGTAAAATAGGTAACATGTACCCAAACGTTTTTCCTGTACCTGTTTGTGCAATTCCTACTACATCTTTACCAGATCTAACTACTGGAAATGCTTGCTCTTGAATTGGTGTAGGGGTTTGAAACCCTAAATCTTCGATAGCATATTGTAACTGATTGGATAAATCTAAATCTTTAAAAGTCATGTTATGAAATTTGTGCAAAGATACAGTTTATAAATAGCAATTCTTTTGATTTTATACGCGCTAATATTCTTAATTTTGTATTGAAAATTAAACGCATTTCATGATTACAGACACACATACGCATTTATACTCAGCAGAATTTGATGAAGATAGGGCAGCAATGATTCAACGTGCTAAAGACGCTGGAGTTTCTCGTTTTTTTATCCCTGCAATAGACTCTACGTATACAAATAGAATGCTAACGTTGGAAAAGGGAAACCCTAATGATGTGTTTTTAATGATGGGGCTACACCCAACTTCTGTGAAAGAAAATTACCTTGAAGAACTAGCACATGTGAAAGAATGGATTGATAAAAAAAAATTTTATGCAATAGGTGAAATAGGTATTGATTTATATTGGGATTCCACTTTTATAAAACAGCAACAAGAGGCATTCAGAACTCAAATTAAATGGGCTAAAGAAAAAAAATTACCAATAGTTATTCATTGCAGAGATGCTTTTAATGAAGTTTTTGAAGTACTAGAATCTGAAAAAGAAAATACACTTAGGGGTATTTTTCATTGTTTTACAGGTACATTAGCACAAGCAAAGCAAGCCATTTCTTACAATATGAAATTAGGAATTGGTGGAGTAGCTACATTTAAAAATGGTAAAATTGATAAGTTCTTGAATGAAATAGATCTTACACATATTGTTTTAGAAACAGATGCCCCATATTTAGCCCCAAAACCTTTTAGAGGGAAGAGAAATGAAAGTGCTTACATTACCAATGTAATTGACAAATTAGTTGATATTTACCAGGTTTCATATCAAGAAATTGTAGCAATTACTACTCAGAATTCTAAAGATGTTTTTGGTATTTAATGATAACATCAGAAATTACATACTACAAAACGCCTATTGGAATTGCCAAAATTATAGGTACTGAAAATGGAATAGATTCAGTAACTATAGTAGATCAAACAGCCGTTTCTGAGAAAGAGTTAGCCATTAAAACACCTAAGCTACTCCAAAACTGTGTAATGCAGTTGGAAGAATATTTTAATAGAGAAAGAGCTAGTTTTGATTTAACAGTAAACCCGAAAGGAACTTATTTTCAAAAGAAAGTGTGGAAATCTCTTTTAACCATTCCATATGGCAAAACTAGGAGTTACTTAGCACAAACTAAAGCATTAGGAGATGCTAAAGCCATAAGAGCAGTAGCCGCTGCAAATGGTAAAAATCCGTTGTGGATTATAATTCCATGCCATAGAATTATCGGATCTAATGGTTCTTTAACTGGGTATGCAGGCGGTATTTGGCGAAAAAAATGGTTGCTTAATCATGAAAACCCTTCTCAACAACAAACGCTATTCTAAAAACGACTCTTATAAAACATAAAAAACATATTTTTACGTTAAGTACATATTGGTTGTATGTTTAAAAAAATATTTTTTTTCCTTTTTCTTTTTCTTGGACTTTCTTGCTTAGCCCAAGAGATAGATAGCGACTTTAGAAAAAAGTTTTTAATCGTAAAACAAGATACAATTCAGCTTGATTCTGTATCCTTAAACTCTCAAAGATTCAAACTTTTAAATGCCGATAAAAATGTAATTCCAAAAGCAGAATATAGCATCGATTTTTTAAAAGCGATCTTAGTAATCGATCGTAAAAAATACAAAAATATTTATGTCGAATATTTTAGACTCCCTAAATTTGTTAGAAAAGTTTACACGCCTTTTGATGATCAACTAATTATTAAAAAAAACACAAATCAAGGGAAACTTTACAGTTTAACCACCAATAAAAAGAACGCTGAAATTGATTTATTTGAAGGATTAGAAACTAAAGGCTTTATTGTTAGGGGCCTTACTTCTGGAAACAATCAAAACTCCGTTACAAACGCTGCATTAGATTTAGAAATTTCAGGAAAATTATCAAAAAATGTAACCCTTCGTGCAAATATATTTGATACGAATATTCCTATTCAACAAAATGGATACTCTCAAAACTTAACAGACTTTGACCGTGTTTTTATAGAAATGTTTACAAAAGATTGGCGTGTAAAAGCTGGAGATTTATCTTTAGAAAACACAGAGACATTTTTTTCGCCGTTTGTAAAACAAGTCGCAGGTTTAAAAGTAGAGGCCCAAGTTTCAGAAAATTTAAATTTACTAGCTTCTGGTGCAGTAGTAAGAGGTAAGTTTAATACTTTTAAGTTTACAGGGGTAGAGGGCAATCAAGGACCCTATAAAATTCTTGGATCAAATAATGAAGCTGCTATTTTAATTATTGAAGATAGCGAACGTGTTTATGTAAATGGGGCTTTATTAAAAAGAGGGGAAACTGAGCAATATATTATAAACTACAATTTAGGAGAAATTACATTTAACACTACTTTCCCTATAACAAATGACATGCGTATTTGGATAGATTTTCAGTATGCAGAAAGAAATTATACCCGATTTGTTACCTATGAAAAAGCAGAGTATAAAAGAGATAAATTTAGTTTTTCAGGATATTTTTATTCAGAAAATGACGCAAAAAATCAACCTTTACAACAATCCTTAACCAACAGTCAAAAAGAAGTTTTAGCAAACGCTGGTAATGATTCTAATGCCATGTTTGCAGAAAGTGCTTTTATAGATACTTTTGATGAGAATAAAATTTTATACAGAAAAATTGATCGTAATAACGAACATTATTTTGAATATGCTTCAAATGAAGATGATGAGTTATATTCAGTTACATTTACCAATGTAGGAGCAAATAACGGAAACTACAAGTTACAAAAAAGTATTGCTATAGGTAATATATTTGAATTTGTAGGACAAAATGAAGGAGATTACAACCCCGTTGTAAGGTTAGTAGCCCCAACAAAATCTCAAATATTTGTGGTGAAATCTGCTTTGAATCCAACTAAAAAAACAAAATTAAATGCTGAAGTTGCCATTAGCAATAATGATGAAAACTTATTTTCTACCCTTGGTGACGACCAAAATATAGGTGTAGCAGCTAAAATTAATTGGGAGCAACTTTTAATTGATAAGGACTGGAAACTAAAAAGTACTATTAGTCACGAATATGCCCAACAACAATTTAACACCTTACAACGCTATGAATCCGTAGAGTTTAATAGAGATTGGAATATTATCACCAATAATGCAACTAAAAACTATTTGCAATCTTCGATAAATTTTCAAAAATCAAAGCATAATTTTATTTCTTATAGATTTAACCATCTTTCTTATGACAATAGTTTTAAAGGTTCTAAGCATCGCTTACTCTCAAAAATAAAACACAATAAAACTACTTTTTTCACAGATGCTAGTTATACGTCTAACTCATCAAACCTAGAAAAGAATTACTTTCTAAGAGCAAGAGCAAAAGCAGAATACCATTTAAAGAAAACATGGTATGGAGCTCTTGTTCATCTAGAAACCAACTCAAGAAAAAACACAGCAACCAATCAATTTATAACAACAAGCCATCGATTTAAAGAATATGGAGCATATTTTGGCTTAGGAGATTCTACTAAAATATTTGCTAAAATCGGAGTAAACTATAGAAATAACGATAGCATAAGAACAAATAATTTCACTAGAATAAATACTAGAAAAACAATTTATATTAACAGCAAGCTTATTCAAAATAAAGCAACAAACCTTAGTATATACGCAAATTATAGAGCTACTGAAAATGCATTTTTTACCAATGAAAAAACATTAAACTCTAAACTTCTATTTACTCAGAAGTTGTTTAAAAATTTTATAAACGTACAAACCATCTATGAAACATCATCTGGAAATGTGGCAAGACAAGATTATGTATACATACAGACAGAACCAGGTTTAGGATATTATACTTGGAGAGACTATAATAACGATGGTATTAAAGATTTTAATGAATTTGAAATTGCACAATTTCAAGATCAGGCAAACTTTTTGAGACTACCAAAACCTAACTTTCGCTTTATTGCTACACAACGAGCAAAATGGAAGCAAAATATTACAGTAAACCCTAAAAGTTGGCGTACTAAAAGTGGGTTTAAAAAAGTAATTTCAAAATTTTACAATCAAAGCTATTTCATAGTGGAAAATGAACAAGAAAGAGTGGGAAACACCTTCCAATTAAATCCTTTTGATTTTGAAGAAAATAATTTGGTAGGCCTAAATTTAAACTTTAGAAATAGTTTGTTTTTTAACAAGGACTTACAAAACAATAGCTTTACATATACTTACGGAAACTCCAAATTAAAACAACAATATTTTATAGGTAATCAGCAAAATACAATTAAAATTAACCAGTTAGATTATGCGCATAAATTTGCTGATTTTTGGTTAATTGAACTCCTAAATAAATACGCTAAGAACAGTTTAGCTACCGAAAACTTTACAGACAGAAATTATCGTATTCACACTTATGAAATTCATCCTAAATTAAGTTTTTTATATACCAATACACATCGTTTTTCTGCATTTTACCATTTTAAAAATAAAAAAAATAAAATACAAGACTTAGAATCTTTAGCACAGCAAAAATTTGGAATTGAATATTTCTACATGGATAAGCAACAAAATCAAATTTCAGCGAATCTTAATGTGTTTTTAAACGATTTTGCTGGAAATACAAATTCACCTGTTGCTTATCAAATGTTAGAAGGTTTGCAAGCTGGTAAAAACTACACTTGGAATCTATTATTTAATAAAAAACTAAATTCATTTTTAAATTTAAATTTAAATTATTTTGGTAGAAAAAGTGAAAACGCTAAAACCATACACACAGGAAGCGTACAACTAAGAGCTGTATTTTAATTTTTTAAAGCATATTTTTTTATACATTAGCCATATAAAACCAAAACGCTATGAAAAAACACTTACTCTGTTTACTTTTAATTTCTAGTATAGCCTCTTTTTCTCAAGAAAATGAAAATACGTATACGCAAGATGTAGAAAAAAAATACGAACTAAAAGTAAATGCATTTAACTTAATTGCTTTTGCATCTTTAGATGTTTCTTTCGAAAAACTAATTAACCAAAACTCCTCTTTTGGTGTTGCTGTTTTCTATAACTTTTCTGATTTAGATGATGATATTGTTTTTACAAAAAAGTTTTCTTTAACGCCTTATTACCGGTGGTTTTTTTCAGAAAGTAAATTTGCCAGAGGTTTTTTTGTTGAAGGTTTTGGAATGCTAAATACTTTTGAAGACGAGTATTATAATTATATAGGTCCTAATTATGAAGCGGTAGACCAAACCTCTTTTGCCTTAGGAATTGCTGTAGGAGGTAAATTTGTAACTAAAACTGGATTTACTGCAGAGGTGTATGCTGGGGTAGGAAGAAATTTAATTCAAGGAGATTCTAATGATGATTACTTTCTAGATAATGATGTTGTTGGAAGATTTGGAATTTCTTTAGGATATCGTTTTTAAATAGTTAAAATAATAAGCTAAAAAAGCCTCATCAAAAATAATTGATGAGGCTTTTTTTAGTTCTGTAGTTAATTCTTAAACTTCCATCTTTTTTAGCCAAGTTTTTACATCGACTTCGGCTTTTATGATGTCTCTTAATTCCGAAATTTTCACACGTTTTTGCTCCATACTATCTCTATGCCTTATCGTTACAGAATTGTCTTCTAAAGAGTCATGATCTACTGTTATACAAAAAGGGGTTCCTGCTGCATCTTGTCTTCTATAACGTTTACCTACAGCGTCTTTCTCATCATAAAACACATTAAAATCCCACTTTAAATCTGCTACAATTTGTTTTGCAACTTCTGGCAAACCGTCCTTTTTTACTAAAGGAAAAATTGCTGCTTTGTAAGGAGCTAGAACTGACGGTAATTTCAATACTGTTCTATTTGTACCATTTTCTAGAGCTTCTTCCGCTAAAGAATTCGAAAATACCGCTAAAAACATTCTGTCTAAACCTATAGAAGTTTCTACCACATAAGGCACATAGTTTTTATTATCTTCATGATCAAAATACTGTAATTTTTTTCCTGAAAATTCCTCGTGTGCTTTCAAGTCGAAATCAGTTCTTGAATGTATCCCTTCTAATTCTTTAAATCCAAAAGGAAAATTAAATTCAATATCTGCTGCTGAATCTGCATAATGCGCTAATTTATCATGGTCATGAAAACGATAGTTTTCTTGCCCCATACCTAAACTCAAATGCCATTTTAAACGTGTCTCTTTCCAAGTAGAGTACCACTCTTTCTGGGTACCTGGCTTTACAAAAAATTGCATTTCCATTTGTTCAAATTCACGCATTCTAAAAATAAATTGTCTCGCCACAATTTCATTTCTAAACGCTTTACCTGTTTGTGCAATTCCAAAAGGAATTTTCATACGACCGGTTTTTTGAACGTTTAGGAAGTTCACAAAAATACCTTGTGCTGTTTCCGGGCGAAGATATACTTGAGTTGAATTTTCTGCAGAAGCTCCTATTTGAGTTCCAAACATTAAATTGAATTGTTTTACCTCTGTCCAATTTTTAGAACCAGAAAGCGGACAAACGATTCCTAATTCTAAAATTAAATTTCTAAAACCTTCAAGGTCGTTTTCTTGCTGTACTCTTGCTAATTCTTTAGAAATATCATCAATTTGTTTTTGTCTGCGAAGTACATTTTGGTTTGTAGCTCTAAATTCAGCTTCGTTAAAGGCATCACCAAGTCGTTTTTTAGCTTTGGTAATGTCTTTATCTATCTTTTGATTTATTTTTTCTCTAAAATCCTCTACCAAAACATCTGCTCTGTATCGTTTTTTAGAATCTTTATTATCTATCAACGGATCATTAAAAGCATCTACATGCCCAGAAGCTTTCCAAGTTGTTGGGTGCATTAATATTGCAGCATCTATACCCACAATATTGTCATGCATTTGCACCATAGCTTTCCACCAATAATCTCTAATATTTTTCTTTAACTCAACACCGTTTTGAGCATAATCATACACCGCACTTAAGCCATCATAAATTTCAGAAGATTGAAATACATAACCATATTCTTTTGCGTGCGATAAAACTTTTTTAAACTGATCTTCTTGTTTTGCCATAATGATCGCAAAGATAAACGTTTGCTTAAATTTATCAATAATAAAGAAAGGAATTAAAAGAGATGAACTCTTTTTATGTATCTTTAAGAAGATTTCACTTCTGCTATGAAAATTTTTAAAGATCTATTACACCTTTTCTATCCTAAACTATGTGCAGTTTGCAAATTACAACTGGTGGTTAATGAAGTTACAATTTGTACAAGTTGCAGACACGACTTGCCTTTAACTAATTTTACCGACCATAAAGACAATAAAGTAACTCAAACATTTTATGGAAGAACTGCTATCGAAAAAGGCTATTCCTTAGTTTTTTACCGAAAAAGTGGCAGTGCTAAAAAATTAATACATGAATTAAAATACAAAAACAATCAAAATATTGGAATCTTTTTTGGTAATTGGTTAGGAGAAATCTTAGCAAAGAATAAAGAATTTGAAGATATTGATTGTATTGTTCCAGTACCACTTCATCCAAAAAAAATAAAAATAAGAGGATACAATCAGGTTACAAAATTTGGAGAGAGGCTATCGTTTTACCTAAATAAACCTTTGTTAGAAAACCAATTAATCAGAACTACAGCAACAAAAACACAAACGTTCAAAGCGCGCTTTGAACGTTTTAATAATGTAGCAACTAAATTTGAAATTCGAGATCAAAAAAAATTTAACCACAAACATATTTTACTTATAGATGATATCATAACCACAGGCGCTACATTAGAAGCGTGTGCTAATGAGTTTCAAAAATGTGAAGACACAAAAATTAGTATCTTAACAATGGGCTATACAGAATGAGAATTATCATTTTTAATTCAAAAAATAATTGTTATTTTGTGAAAAATTTATCTTTTGTGAAAAAAATTTACAGCTTATTTTTATTTGTATTTCTGATTTGTTTGATTTTTAGTTGTGCTAAAACAGGCAGGCCAGATGGAGGTCCTAAAGATGAAAATGCCCCATTATTTGTTACGGCAAAACCACCTTATGAAAGTACAAATTTTAATAAAAAAGAAATTAAACTAAATTTTGATGAATACATTGTACTTAAAGAGTTAAACAAACAGTTAGTGGTTTCTCCTCCAATGAAAAATCCGCCCTTAATAACACCACAAGGCACACCTAGTGAGTTTTTAAAAATTGAAATTATAGATACTCTTAAATTAAATACAACGTATATTTTTAATTTTGGTAATGCAATACAGGATAATAATGAAGGTAACCAACTAGAAAACTTTAAATACGTATTTTCTACAGGAGACTACATAGATTCTTTAACCACGTTTGGTTCGGTAAAAGATGCAAAGTTATTAGAAACACCAAGAAGTGTAAATGTATTAATGTATCGAATAGACAGTACATTTAATGATTCTATTATATACAAAAGAAAACCTGATTATGTAACTAGTACATTAGATACTACTAATTACACGTTTACAAACCTGAGAAAAGGGAAATACTTGTTGTTGGCATTAAAAGAGCCTTTAAATGACTATATCTTTAACCCTAAAACAGATAAAATTGGAGTTTACAAAAACTATATTCAGTTACCAAAAGACAGTATTTTAGAAAATCCTCTTGTCCTTTTTAAAGAAGAACAACCGTTTGAATTTGCCAGAGCAAAAGAGACTAAAAAAGGTAAAATCGAGTTTGGCTTTTATGGAGATCCTAAAGCCATGAAGGTTCGTTTACTTTCTAAGACTCCAGAGCAGTTTAAGAGTATTGCAAAATTTGATACCGAAAAAGATACGTTAAACTACTGGTTTACGCCTTTAGAAACAGACTCCTTAAATTTTACAGTAACCAACAAAGAATTTATAGACACGATAACTGTTCGATTGCGAAAAAAGAAAATAGATTCTTTGATAGTGAGCGCCTCTACGAGTAATATTTTAGATTTAAGAGACACTTTTTTCATTAGAAGTAACACCCCTATTGTAAAAATAGATACTACAAAAATCAACTTATTTGATAAGGATACTCTAGCAGTAAACTATACAATTAATCGTTCTAAAACAGAAAATAAAATAGCCGTTATTTTCGATAAAAAACCAAAAAACAACTACAAGCTATTGATGTATAAAAATGCATTAACTGATATCTTTGAAGTAGCTAATGATAGTACTACTTATGCATTTAAGACAATTGAAATTGAAGATTATGGAAGAATTACTATTAAAGTAGAAAATTTGAAGTCCAAAAATGTAATTATTGAACTATTGTCTGGAAAAAATCAAGATAAATTAATAGAAAGACGTTTTATTACCTCATCTTCACAACTTATTTTTGATTTATTAAAACCTATGAAATATACGGTAAGGGCTATTATAGACGAGAATAAGAATAATAAGTGGGATACAGGAAGTTACTTAAAAAAACAAATGCCCGAAAAAATTATTTATCACGAAGCTATTAATAATTATGCTTTGAGAGCAAACTACTTTGTTGAAGAAGTTTTTAATGTCAATTAATAATGTAGTTAAATCATAAAATGTCTGTCTATGACTTTAAAAATGAGTTTAACAACAAGTTTAAATACATTTTTTTAGCGCTCTAATAATTCCATAATGTATACCCTCATGAAAATTATTGAATGAAATTGCATTTTCTATACTAGAAAGTACATAACCTGTACTTGTAGGATATTCTTTATAATTCTCAAAAATACCAGCCTCAAAATCTTCTTCTAAAGTATCTGGCAAACCCATCAATAATTCTTTTAACTCATTAAGCTCTTCTTCTGTAAAAGTTTTTGTTGGGGCTGTTCCTTTTCTGTGTGCTTCTACTAAATCATCGGGACATAAAAGATTTAAGCCAGTTAAGCCATAATGTAATAATTGCTGCGTAACTACAATATGTGCTACATTCCAAATTATATTATTTTTAAAACCATCAGGTATTTTGTGTAATTCTTCTAAAGATAAATTTTCTATTTCTTTTAGAATAATCGCTCTAGATTTTCTTAAAATATCAAATTGAATTTTCATATTTATACTTAATTTTGGTTGTGTAAATATAATTGATATAAAATGAAGAAAGTGTATTTTTTAAAAACTTGTGATACCTGCAAGCGTATTTTAAAAGAAATTAATTTGGAAGGTTTTGAACAGCAAGAGATAAAAGCTAACCCTATAAGTGAAACTCAATTAGAAGAAATGTACGCGCTTTCTAAAAGCTATGAAGCCTTATTTAACAAACGAGCAAGGTTGTATAAGTCTTTAGGATTAAAAGATAAATCTTTATCCGAAAAAGAGTATAAAAAATATCTTTTAGAAGCCTATACTTTTTTAAAACGTCCTGTTTTTATTATTGATGAAGAAATTTTTATTGGAAATAGTAAGAAAGAAGTAGAAAAGGTGAAGGAGAAAGTAAATTCATCCTTCTAATTTTTCTGGTTTTCCAACCAAGTCCTCGTTCTTAACTCTGCATTCTGTTGGATATCTTTCCAAAAAAGATTTATATCTCCAACATGATAGTTTTTTAGAAAAGACATAAATAATCTTCCAGGAAATTTTGGGGTTGTACTCCAAACTAAACCATCTATGATTTCAATCTTTAGTGCATTCTTGTATAATTTTTTATTGGAATACAAAAATCCTTTATGTTGGGCTAATGTTGTTGATTTATCTAAATTCCAAGTAATTGGATTGGTCGTTACGCTTCCCTTAAAATAATCCTTTCCTTTTTTAGGGTAATGACCTTTTTTAAAAGTATTCCAGCCTACAAACCCTCCAGTTTCATTAGCCTTTGTCATTACTTTAATTGTATTGAACTGATTTGGTTTTACAACAGTACCAATTACATAAGCAGCAATTAGTTTTTTTTGTAAGGGTTTTTCATCAAAAAAATCGCGAAGTAAAAATTTAGTGTGTGTAGCGCCTTGACTGTGGCTTGCAATAATAATTGGCCTACCATTATTATATTTTTTTAGGTATAATTCAAAAGCTTTTTTTACATCTGAATATGCCAATAACAATGCTTTTTCACCTCCATTTTTTAAATTTGAATACGATCTTAAATGTGCTTGTCTATAAAAGGGAACATAGACTTTACCAGAGGTAGCAAAAGCTGAGGCCTGAAAAAGTACTGCTCTATTTAATACTTTGGCTTGTTGTTTTTTATCTTCTATAGGCACATTCCACCTTAGATCTTTTTTCTCTGAATTTAGCGTTGGGTATACATAAAAGACATCTGCTTTTAGCGTATCTTGTTCTTTAGATGCATACTCGTTAAAGTCTTTGGTGTATTTATTTGGTAAAACTGCCCAATTTTTCTCTAAATCATAGTTAGGTGCTGTACGATTAGCGGGTAATTTATAATCTACACGATTCCTTGCAGCATTACAAGCAATAAATACAATAAAAAAGGAAATTAAGATGACTATTTTTTTCATTAAAAGTTCATTGAAATTCCTACGTTTGTTCCAGAAATTTTTAGATTAAAACTAGGTTGAAATTGATAACTTGTAGATGAAACACCATTATTATACAAGTCAACCGCTTTTTTAGTTTTTCTATTAAAGCCTTTTACTATAGGAATTGTTGCTATAATTAAAGCTGCGCCTACACCTGCTATAGCCCATTCTGGCTCACCTCCACCAATCGCTGTACCAATTGGAAAACCAACTAAAGCACCACCTGTTGTTCCTAAAACTAGAGACCATGTTTGATTTGTTTTTGCAGATTGAATTAAAGCAACTGCTTTTTTATTTTCTTTCATTATTGACTCCATATCTTTCAAAAGCAATGTTTTTCCTTGCTGTTCAAAAACTAGTCCTCCAAAGACTTTTTTCATCTCTATTTTTTGTGCGCTTACGACAGATGAGGTTACTATTGTAAAAAATAATATTGCTACTAATTTTTTCATTTTTAATCGTTTTTTAAATACGTTAATGTTAATTTTTTTGCCTCTTTTTCTGCACTCCAATTTTTAATAATTTCACTTCTAGCTTCCTCCCCTAAGTACTTTTTCTTTTCATCCATAAGGCCTGTTAGGTGTTCTTTAAGTTCATTTATGTTGCCTGCTGTAAATAAATAGCCATTTTTTTCATTGTGGATTATCTGAGAATGTACACCTACATTTTTAGAGGCAATTACGGTGTTTTCACAACTCATAGCTTCTGCAGTTACTAGAGAAAATCCTTCGGAAAAACTTGGAGCTACCATAATTTTTGCAGCTTGGTAATAAGGTATTATATTTTTTGTTTCCGGAATAAAATAGACCTGTTTTTCTATTTCTTGCTGTTGGGCAATTGCTTTCAATTCGATTAAAAAATCTGGTTTATCTACTTTACCAACAATTACTAAAGCCCAATCTTTATAGTTTTTTAAATGATTAAGCGCTTTTAATAAAGTTACTTGTCCCTTTGGTTTACGAACCCTTCCAACATTTAAAATTATATTTTTTTGAGAAACAACCTTTATTTTTTGTGATTCTTCTGGCACAAATGTATCTACCGCTATTCCATGACCAACAATAGTATTAGGTATTCCTAAACTTTTACTCATAGATGTAATGAGTGTAACAACTTTATCTACTTTTTTTAATAAAAAAAGAGTAAACTTAGAAGGTGTAGTTGCTGCATGTCTAGAGGCAACTAATGTAAATTTTGCACCCAATATTCGATACAATAGCAGGCACATAATTTCATTATTTCTATGGCAGTGAACAATTGTATTATTTTTAGAAAACAAGATGGCCCTAAACTTTTGCTTCGTTAAATGATTTCCTTCAATAGAAGACCCGTATACATAAGTATCAAATTGATCTTTAAAATAAGGAAGAACATTTTCTATACTTCTGGTAATCCCAGTGCATCTTTTATGAAAATGAGTATGAATTAAAACCTGTTTCAGAAGTCGAGTGTTTTTAAACTAAAATTAAGAAAATCTTCGGGTTACAATTTCTAAAAATCGAGTCTCTAACTCTTCTTGGTCTTGCCAGTTATAATCTGGCTTTACCATTTTATTAATAAAATTTTTAGCTTCTTTTTCTGTCTTAAATGTATTTAGTTGAGATACAACTCTGTTGTAATCCTCTTGCTGATTGTTAAAAAGGTGCTTCACAAAAGCAATTCTATCATTTAGTCCAATTTGAATGTTTGTATTTAACTTATCATTTAATGAGGTTGTTTGCATATTTTCAAATAAATCGGCCATTACATCTACGGAAATAATATCTTGTAATTCTTCCTCTAAAGACAAGGTTTTTTGAACATTTTGTACTTCAGGTTCGTTTTCCTCTTCTTTTTGCGCTATTACTTCAGTTTTACCTGGCTCTTCAGGTTCTTCTGAGGTATTAAACATTAACGCCTCTATATCTTCAAAAGGTTGTTCTATTATTTCTGGAGTTACTGATAGTTCCTTTTCAACTATAGGCTTCTCTTCTTCGGTTACCTTACCCTCTTCTACAACTGCTAAGTCCTCTTTAGTATTGATTTTATCTTTTTGAGACGTTTCTTTTATAGAAACATTTTTCTCATCGCTTTTTAACGCTGTCTCTTGAATTGCTAGTTCTTTATTTTCAAAAGCAGTGGTTAATGCTTCTATAAGTTCTTCTTTACTTTCTTTTGCGTTTGGTGTTGTATTAAGATATTCATCTACAAACCATAACATGGAAAGTTTTTCATAGATCTCTTTAGATTGCTCTTTTAGCGCAAACACATCTTCCTTATTTTTCATCTTTAAGATACTATGAGCTAAGCTTATTAATTCGCTCTCTAATTTTTTGTGCATAAGTTGTGATGTATAATTAAATTAAACTATGAATTATTTATAAATTTGTATCTTCTGTGATTAAAACAAAAGTATAAAAAATAATAACGCTTAAAATTACAAAATGTTTCTTGAAAATACTGTAAATCATACAGAACAATTTGGCTGGATTGAGGTAATTTGTGGCTCTATGTTTTCTGGTAAAACAGAAGAATTGATTCGGCGTTTAAAGCGTGCACAATTTGCAAAACAGCGTGTAGAGATCTTTAAGCCTTCTTTAGATACGCGTTATGATGATGATGAAGTTGTTTCTCACAACGATGCTAGAATACGATCAACACCAGTTCCTGCCTCTTCAAATATTCGTTTACTTGCCAGTGATGTAGATGTTGTTGGTATTGATGAAGCACAATTTTTTGATGATGAAATTGTAGCCGTTTGTAATGATTTAGCCAATAGAGGCATTCGTGTTATTGTTGCTGGTTTAGATATGGATTTTAAAGGCAATCCTTTTGGACCTATGCCTGCATTAATGGCTACAGCAGAATATGTTACTAAGGTCCATGCTGTTTGTACTCATACAGGAAACTTAGCCCATTATAGTTTTAGAAAAGCACTAGATAACAACTTGGTAATGCTGGGGGAAACCCAAGAGTATGAACCTTTAAGTAGAGCTGCTTACTATAAAGCAGTTAGAGAAAAAGAACATCTTGCTAATCAAAAAGTAGTCCCCAATACTACAACTACAAGGTCTACTATTGATCTAAAATCTGTAAAAGATGAATAATCATAGTACCATTTTAGAAATTGACAGTAAAGCTTTAGCCCATAACTTAACTTATTTTAAAAGAAAATTAAATAAGAAAACTAAAATTTTAGCAGTTGTCAAAGCTTTTGGTTATGGGAGTGATGGTGTTTTAGTGGCAGATTTTTTAAAAGATAAAGTAGATTATTTTGCAGTAGCTTATGCGCATGAGGGTGTCGCTATCAGAGAGGCTAATATTAAAACTCCAATACTTGTATTACATCCACAAATAAATGCTTTAGAGGCGATTGTTGATTATAATTTAGAACCTAACCTCTATAACTTTAAAATATTAGATGCTTTTTTAGAGGTTTCAGATAAAGCGAACTTAAACAACTATCCAGTACATATAAAATTTAATACGGGATTAAATAGGTTGGGTTTTCAAGAGAAAGATATTGCTACTATCAATTTAAAATTAAAAAAAACCGATACCATAAAGGTCCGCTCTTTATTTTCCCACTTAGCAGCAAGTGAAGATCTTAATGAAAAAGAGTTTACCAACAACCAACTTCAAAGCTTTACTACTATCGCTAAAGATTTTTTTAAATATTTAGATTACAAACCAATGCTACACATCTTAAATACATCTGGAGTAGTAAACTATGCAAAGGCAGAATTTGATATGGTACGTGTAGGAATTGGGCTTTATGGATTTGGAAACGATAAAACCGAAACAAAACAATTAAAGAATACGCATCATTTAAAATCCATCATCTCCCAAATTCATACAATTGATAAAGGCGAAAGTGTTGGATACAATAGAGCATTTGTTGCAAAAAAAACAAGTAAATCTGCAACCATCCCAATAGGACATGCAGATGGTTTATCTCGTAAATTAGGAAATAAAAAAGGGTATGTTCTAATTCAAAACCAAAAAGCAAAAATAATTGGAAATGTTTGTATGGATATGATTATGGTAGATGTTTCAGAAATAGACTGTAATGAAGGTGATGAAGTTATTATTTTTAACCATCAAGACATGCTAATACATATTGCAAACACCTCTGAAACTATCGTATATGAAACGTTAACCTCAATTTCTCCTAGAATTAAAAAAATATTGAGCTAATTTAAACCTCAATCATCACATTTCATCCGAATAATACTGCAACTCATCTAATTTTCAAAAAAACTATCTTGAAAAATTATAATTTGGTATCATAAAATTTTGAACAATGGGAATATTAAAAGAATTTAAAGATTTTGCAATGAAGGGTAACCTTGTAGATATTGCTGTAGGTTTTTTAATGGGTGCTGCTTTTAAACAAGTAGTTACTTCATTTACTGGGGGAATTGTTTCACCTTTAATTGGTTTAATTTTTAAAGCTGATTTTAAAGAGTTAAAATGGATTGTTAAAGAAGGATCTGTAAACGATGCTGGTGAAGTCTTAGACCAAGTGGCTGTTTTGTATGGTGCATTTTTAACCAACATTGTCGATTTTATTATCGTAGCTTTTGTAATGTTTCTTATTATTAAAGGTATAAATGCTACCAAAAAGAAAGAAGCACCAGCACCAGAAGCTCCTAAAGGCCCTAGCCAAGAAGAATTACTGGCTCAAATTAGAGATTTATTGGCCAAACAAAAGTAATTAACTAAATAAACCAGGCTTTTGCCTGGTTTTTTTCTATAACTCTGATGCTTTTTTCTCTAGTGCTTCTTGAAACTCCTCTAAAACAGGCTTTACCGTACTTTCGGGTATATCTGAAACTTTTATATACATTAAGCCATCTACTGCATTATTAAATTTAGGATCGACATTGAATGCAACTAATCTTGCATTCTGCTTTACATATTTTTTTATCAGAACTGGAATTCTTAATGCACCAGGTTCTATTTCATCAATAATCTTATCAAATTTTTGCAAGTCTGCCTTAGAGGCATCAAATACAAAATCCTTGTCAGCATCTTTTAATTTAACTTTATACTCCTTTTTAGGAGAAATATACTGCGCTATGTAAGGATCGTAATAATGAGACTTCATAAATTCTATCATTAACGATTTTGAAAAATCTGAAAATTGATTGCTAATAGAAACACCACCCATTAAATACTTGTACTCAGGATGTCTTAATGTTACATGAACAATACCTTTCCATAATAAAAACAAAGGCATTGGTTTTTGTTGATATTCTTTAATTACAAAAGCCCTTCCCATTTCTATGGTATTCTCCATCATTTGGTGCAATTCTGGTTCTATCTTAAACAACGTTTGTATGTAAAAACCTTGAATGCCATATTTTTTGTATATCTCTTTACCAAGTCCCATTCTATAAGCACCCGCTACACATTCGGCCTCTCTGTCCCACAAAATTAAATGGTAATAGTACTTGTCATATTTGTCAAGGTCAATAGCTTTATTGGTTCCTTCACCCACGCCTCTAAAGGTAATTTCTCTTAACCTGCCGATCTCATATAATAGATTAGGAATGTCTTTTGGATTGGCAAAAAATACTTCATAATTTTTACTTTCTAACAATTTGCCATTTGCATTTTTTAACAACTCAATTTCCTTAAGATATAACTCTTTATTCTTAGGTAGTACAATTTGTTTTACAGGCTTTTTTATTTTTATGGCTTCAGTAGAAATCAATTTATTTGCTTTCTCAAATGGATTGGCAAGCATATATGTTTTTTTTCTTACAAACTCATAGAATGAGGCAATGTCTTCGTATTTATTTTGATCGGCAACAGATATCGGTTTTCCAATTCTAACTTTAATAATTTTACCCTCTTGAGATATTACTTCAGACGGAAGTTTCGCAGTTCTTAATGTATCAGAAATTTTAGATAGAAAATAAAAAAAACGACTGTTTTTAGCATGAAAATAAATAGGAATTATTGGTACTTGTGCCTTTTTTATTAGACGCACAGCTCCATCCTCCCAAGGCTTATCAACTTTTAACTTTCCGTCTTTATAAGTAGACACTTCTCCTGCAGGAAAAATACCTAAGGGTTTTCCTTCTTTTAGGTGTAACAACGCATTTTTAATTCCTGCTACACTCGATTTTGCATCCTTTCTTGTTTCAAAAGGATTTACAGGCATAATGTAAGATTTTAATGGGGCAATTCTATGCAATAAAAAGTTTGCTATTATTTTATAATCTGCTCTTTTTTCAATGAGTAGTTTTAACAACAGAACACCATCTATACCCCCTAGTGGATGGTTAGAAACACTAATAAAAGCTCCTTGTTTTGGTATTCGTTTTAAGTCTTCTTCGGGAATTTGAAATTCGATATTACAATCGTCTAGAATACCGTTTAAAAATGCTAAATCTTTTTTTGATTTGTTGTTATTATAAATTCTATTGATAACAGATATACGTAATACCTTTATAAGTAGCCAACCTATAAAAGTTCCTAAAAAACCAAGTTTTTGCAAACCTATTACTTGCGAAATTTCTTTAGCTGTTACTAACCCCATAATTTTATATTGGTCCTATATAACAAACATAATAAAAAAAACGAAATTCCTTTGTTTAATTGGGTTTTATTACAATTTGTGAGGTTTCTTTATTTACTTGTGTTAACAAAGACACCCCTTTGTTTTCAATCAATTTTACTGCTGTATCATTAAAATGGCGAATGGTATATAAGTCTACATTTTTTTGAACATCTATTTTAAACTGATGTTCTAATTCCTTATGAAATTTATCGAATTTATTAAACTTATTATCGATACAAACAGAAAAGCTAATCGCAGAATTTTGAATTAGATTTACTTTTAATTGGTACTCGTGTAATTTTTGGAAAATAAAGCTAATATTATTCTCTACCATAAACGAAAAGTCTAAAGCAGAAATAGAAAGTAAAATCTGATTTTTCTTCACAATGTAACATGGAATATATGGGGCTAACATGGTTCCTTTAGATACTGTGGTCCCTTTTTCTTTTGGGTTTACAAAAGAACGTACCAACAATGGTATTTCTTTCTTTTCTATAGGTTGTAACGTTTTTGGATGAATTACAGAAGCACCGTAAAAAGCCATTTCTATAGCCTCTTCATAAGAAATTTGCGATAGTAGAGTGGTCTCAGAAAATACTCTTGGATCTGCGTTTAAGACCCCTGGAACATCTTTCCAAATGGTTACACTTTCTGCATTAAGACAATACGCAAAAATTCCTGCAGTATAATCAGACCCTTCTCTACCTAAGGTTGTAGTGTTCTCTGTATCGTTTGCAGCAATAAAACCTTGAGTTATATTAATTTTAGAAGTGTCTACTTTGGTATGAATCAACTCTTCTGTTAACTCCCAGTCTACTTTAGCATCTCTATAATTACTATCTGTTTTTACGTAGTTTCTAACATCAAACCAAACGTTTTCTTGGCCTATTTTAGCTAAATAACCACTAATTATTCTTGTTGATAATAATTCTCCAAAACAAATAATTTGATCGTAAACATAATTAAATCTTTGAGAGGTATTTCTTGCTAAAAACCAACCTAACTCTCCAAATAAAACAGCTACATCTTTATATACTTCATCAGTGCCATCAAATAAAGAGTTCATAATGTTCTTATGAAATTCTTCGATATAATTCAGTTTAGTTGGTAAATCCTCTTTTTTATGATAGTAAGCGTCAATAACATCTTCAAATGCATTGGTCATTTTACCCATTGCAGATACAACCACTAAGGTATCTTTACCGCCTTCGTTTTTAATAATAGAAGCAACATTTTTTATACTTTCTGCATCTTTAACTGAAGCACCTCCAAACTTAAATATCTTCATACCTCTTCTATTTAGTTGTTTTCTATAAATTTTTTCAAATTTTCTTTATTTATCTGTACTACAGACCAATCATTTAAGTAGGTAGCCCCAGTACTTTCGTAAAAATCAATGGCATTTGTGTTCCAGTCTATAACTTCCCAAGCAACTCTATTAAAGTTGTTTTCATGAGCGTAGTTTAAAACAGCAGTGTATAAGGCTTTTCCAGCGCCTATTTTTTGTCTTTTTTTTGTTACAATTAGATCTTCCAAATGTATAGCTTTTCCTTTCCAAGTAGAATACCGCTCATAAAAAAGTGCAATCCCTATTATTATGGAGTTTTCTTCTGCTACAAAAATTTTAAATCTTGGATGTTCTGAAAATCCATCTTTGATTAAATCGTTCACAGTAATGTCTACAGCATCAGGTTCTTTTTCAAAAATAGCTAGCTCCATTATTAAATGATAAACGGCCTGCATATCTTCTTTTAATCCTCTTCTAATGATAAAACTCATATTTGTAAAATTTTGTCAAAGATAAATCATTTTATAATCGTCAAAAATATTTGTAAAATTTTGACAATTAGTGATTATCTGTTCAATTTTTTAGCTAATCGTTAAAACATTCTATTTTAAAAAAATAAAAAGCGAAAACGTTGTAGTAACTTTAAAAAGTTTGGATATTTGTTTCCAACATAAACCTTATTTTTTTATGATTATAAAAAAACAAACACTTGGCGAATTTATTATTGAAAACCAACATGCTTTTAAATACAGTTCTGGAGAATTATCAAGTCTTTTAAATTCTATCAGATTGGCTGCAAAGGTGGTAAATCACGAGGTAAATAAAGCTGGACTTGTAGATATTATTGGTGCCTTTGGAGATACGAATATACAAGGAGAGGACCAGCAAAAACTAGATGTTTACGCCAATGAAAAATTTATACAAACCTTAACACGTAGAAATATTGTTTGTGGAATTGCGAGTGAAGAAGAAGATAGTTTTATTTCTATTAATAGTATTGACGAGAAACATCAAAATAAATATGTAGTTTTAATAGACCCTTTAGATGGCTCGTCTAACATAGATGTAAATGTATCTGTAGGTACTATTTTTTCTATTTATAGAAGAGTTACTCCTACAGGAACCCCTGTACAAATAGAAGATTTCTTACAAAAAGGGAGTGAGCAAGTCGCTGCAGGGTATGTGGTATACGGAACTTCTACCATGTTAGTGTATACAACTGGTGATGGCGTTAATGGGTTCACTTTAAACCCTGCAATTGGTTCGTTTTACTTATCTCACCCAAATATGCAATTTCCCGAAGATGGTAGTATATATTCTGTAAATGAAGGAAATTATATGGACTTTCCTTTAGGAATCAAAAAATACATAAAATACTGCCAAGAAGAGGAAGGAGATAGACCATATACAAGTAGATATATAGGTTCTTTGGTTTCCGATTTTCATAGAAACATGATAAAAGGTGGTATTTACATGTACCCTAAAGGCTCTAGGAATCCAAATGGTAAACTACGCTTATTGTATGAATGCAACCCAATGGCTTTTTTAGCGGAACAAGCCAACGGTTTTGCATCTGATGGCTATACAAGAATTTTAGAGATAACTCCAAAAGAACTTCATCAAAGAGTACCATTTGTATGTGGTAGTAAAAATATGGTTTCGGAACTTGAAGAGTTTATGCAAAAATATGGCGAATAATTACTTTCTATACTGCTATAAGTTAACAAATTATTAAACACTTGGTCGTCGTCGTATTAAATGTTAAATTTGTATTTTAATTATAAAAAAATAACTACAAAAAAATAAGATTATGGCTTTTAAATTACCAGAATTAGGATATGCACACGATGCACTAGAACCACATATTGATGCTAAAACTATGGAAATTCACCATGGAAAACATCATAATGGATATACAACAAAATTAAATAATGCCATAGAAGGTACTGATTTAGAAGGGAAATCTATTGAAGACATTTTAACTAACTTAGACATGAGCAATGTTGCAGTTAGAAATAATGGAGGTGGATTTTATAACCACTCTTTATTCTGGACAGTAATGAACCCAGAAGACAAAGGGTATTTATCAGGAGAATTAAAAGATGCTATTGAAGCAGCGTTTGGTTCTAAAGAAGCTTTTATGGATGCTTTTTCTAAAGCAGCAGCAACACAATTCGGTTCTGGTTGGGCTTGGTTGTGTGTTCACAAAGGGGGTAAAGTAGAAGTTTGTTCTACACCAAACCAAGATAATCCATTAATGCCAGGTGTTTCTTGTGGTGGAACTCCAATTTTAGGATTAGACGTTTGGGAACATGCGTACTATTTAAACTATCAAAACAGAAGACCAGATTATATTGATGCTTTCTTTAAGGTAATCAACTGGAACAAGGTAGAAAGAAGATATGCAGAAGCTAAGTAATTAAAGACTAAATGATATAAAAAAAGCATCCATATTTGGATGCTTTTTTTTGCGTTAGAATAACTTGTTAATATGCTCTCTCGTCGTTACCTTCATAAAAGTTTATAAAGGCTTGATTCACCACTCTCATTCCTCCTGGTGTTGGATAATCTCCTGTAAAATACCAATCTCCTAAATGATCTGGGCAAGCTTTATGTAGACCTTCTACCGTTTGATAAATAACCTCAACCGCTGCATTAATATCATCTGTTTTTAACATCTCTGCTATTTTAGCAGAAATTTGCTCATCTGTAAAAGGACTATATATTTCTTTTACATAATTGACTACAGCTGTATCGTCTAAACCTTGCTGTGCTTTACTTTTTTGGTATACCTCATCTACTATATGATACTGATTTGTTTGCTTTAGTAATGCAATTGCTGCTTTAAATGCAATAAAAGCATCTATTCTTGCCATGTCAATACCATAACAGTCAGGATATCTAATTTGTGGAGCAGAAGATACTACCACAATCTTTTTGGGTTTTAATCTATCTAAAATTTTAATGATACTTTTCTTTAACGTGGTTCCACGAACAATACTATCGTCTATAATTACTAAATTATCAGTAGGCTTTACAACACCATAAGTAATGTCATAAACGTGCTCTACTAAATCATCTCTAGAATTATCATCTGCTATAAAGGTTCTTAACTTTGCATCTTTAATTGCTATTTTTTCAAAACGAGGTCTTTCAGATAAAATTTCAGTTACTTTTCTGGCAGATAACTTTGTGCCACCAGCTAATATTTGAGCAGTTTTCTGTTGATTTAATAAATCTTCTGCAGCCTCTGTCATTCCATAAAATGAGGTCTCTGCTGTATTTGGAATAAAAGAAAAAACAGCATTCGAAATGTCTGAGTTTATAGATTTTAAAATTTGGGGAAACACGTATTTACCTAAATTTTTACGCTCTTCATAAATACTTGCATCACTACCTCTAGAAAAATAAATTCGCTCAAAAGAACACGATTTTTTTTCTCCGGGTTCATTTACTTTTTTAATAGAAACTTTTCCGCTTTTTTTAATGATTAAAGCATGACCTCTCTCTAATTCTTGCACTTTGTCTATAGACACATTAAATACCGTTTGTATGACTGGTCTTTCTGATGCCACCACAACAACCTCTTCATCTTCATAGAAAAAAGTAGGCCTTATTCCATTAGGATCTCTAAGTACAAAAGCATCACCATGACCAACTAAACCAGCCATTGCATAACCACCATCCCAATTTTTAGAAGAACGTTTTAATACTTTTTTTAAGCTTAAATGTTCTTCAATAAATGGTGAAGCATCTTTTTTATTAAACCCTTGTTTTTTAGCTTTTTGATATAATTTACTTACCTCATCTTCTAAAAAATGTCCTATCTTTTCCATTACAGTTACGGTATCTGTAAATTCTTTTGGATGTTGGCCTAACTCTACCAACTCTTCTAACATTTGGTTAGAATTTGTCATATTAAAATTACCCGCAACAATTAAGTTTTTATGCTTCCAATTGCTTTGTCTTAAAAATGGGTGAACGCTTTCTATTGAATTCTTTCCAAAGGTTCCATACCTAACATGTCCTAAAAATAAATTACCAACATATGGCATGTTCTTTTCTTGCCATTCTAAATCATCTTTCTTTTCAGGGTTTTCTTCTAAAACTCCATTAATTCTATCATTGATTTGTGCAAATATATCTTGAATTGGTTGTGTTTGGTTAGAACGAACCCTACTAATATATCTAGTTCCTGGATCTATATTAAACTTAACGCTAGCAAAACCTGCACCATCTTGACCACGATTGTGCTGTTTTTCCATTACTAAATACATCTTATTGATCCCGTAAAAAGCAGAACCGTATTTATCCTTATAAAATTGTAATGGTTTCTTTAATCGAACCAAAGCAATTCCACATTCGTGTTTAATTGCGTCACTCATTCATTCTAGTATTAGTGGTGTTATATTACAAAAAAATCCGCGTTTTTTAACGCAGATTTTTATTTTTAAGACAATTCAATATCAAATTGTGTCAAATCTTTAAATGCTTGTAAGCGAATTTTAACTTCATTTTTTGTTAGTTGCTCCATACGCTCCGTTCCAAATTTCTCTACACAGAAAGAGGCCAAATTAGAACCATAAATAATAGCATTTTTCATATTCTCAAAAGAAATATCTTCAGTTTTAGCTAAATATCCACAAAAACCTCCTGCAAAGGTATCTCCTGCTCCAGTAGGATCAAACACTTCAGCTAATGGTAACGCTGGTGCAAAAAACATTTTACCTTCGTTAAATAACAAAGCTCCATGTTCTCCTTTTTTAATCACCACATATTTAGGGCCCATGGAATGAATTTTCTTAGCAGCGTTTACTAATGAATATTCTCCAGAAAGTTGACGTGCTTCTTCATCATTAATCGTAACTACATCTACCCTTTTAAGAACATCATGTAAATCATTTAAAGCAATATCCATCCAAAAGTTCATAGTATCCAATACCACTAACTTTGGTTGTTTACTCATTTGATCTAACACAGATGCTTGTGTGAGTGGGTGTAGATTACCCAACATAACAATGCTTGCGTCTTTAAAATTTTCTGGCACAACTGGATTAAAATTCTCTAATACATTTAACTCTGTAATTAAAGTATCTCTAGAGTTCATATCATTATGATATTTACCGCTCCAAAAAAAAGTTTTCCCTTCCTTGATTATTTCTATACCCGCTGTATTAATTCCTTTGGTGTTCATCATTTCCAAATAATGATCAGAAAAATCTCCTCCAACAACAGAAACAACTCCTATTTCTACACCAAACTGACTCGCTGCTAAACCCACAAAAGTTCCTGAACCTCCAAGAATTTTATCTGTTTTACCAAATGGCGTTTCAATTGCATCAAAAGCTACAGTACCAACTGCTAATAATTTGCTCATTTCTTAAATATAATCAGTAATTTTGCAATACTTGTGTATGCAAGATAATTAATATGCAAAAATAAGTTTTAAAAATGACTATCAAAGAAATACAAGAAGAAATTATTGATGAGTTTTCGATGTTTGATGACTGGATGGAACGTTATGAATACATTATAGAATTAGGAAAATCTTTGCCCATTATTGATAGTAAATACAAATTAGAAGAGAACCTTATAAAAGGATGTCAATCTAAAGTATGGTTGTATTCTGAATTAGAAGATCAAAATGTAAAATTTACTGCAGATAGTGATGCTATTTTAACAAAAGGTATTGTTGCGCTTTTGTTAAGAGTGTACTCAGGGCAAAAACCAGAGGATATTTTAGTTGCTGAAACTCAATTTATAGACGAAATTGGCTTAAAAGAACACCTTTCTCCAACAAGAGCAAATGGGTTAGTTTCCATGCTAAAACAAATAAAAATGTATGCTATAGCACAACAATCAAAATTAAATAATTAAGACCATAGCAATATGACTGATAAAGAATTAGAAGAAATAGGAGACAAAATAATTGGCGTTTTAAAAACCATTTATGATCCAGAAATTCCTGTAGATATTTACGAACTTGGTTTAATTTATGATGTTTTTGTTTCCGATGAAAATAATGCAAAGATTCTAATGACGCTTACCTCTCCAAACTGTCCTGTTGCAGAAAGTTTACCTGTAGAGATAGAAGATAAAGTAAAATCTTTAAAAGAAATTAATAGCTGCGAAGTAGAAATTACTTTCGATCCAACTTGGACTCAAGAAATGATGAGTGAAGAGGCAAAATTAGAGTTAGGTATGTTATAAAAACATGGAAATTACCTTTGTGAAATTGACTTTAAAATGTTTTTAGAAAATGAAAGATGAAATCGTAAATAGAGTTGCTAACAGTAAATTAGTAACTTTTGACTTAGAGGAAATATATCCAGAAGGTGATCGAATTCTTTTTGATATTAAAGATTGGCTATTTCAAGAACTTATCTTAAAAGAAAAAGACTTTAGAACTTTCGTAAAAGATCATGATTGGGCACAATATAAAAATACTTTTGTTGCAGTTACTTGTTCTGTAGAGGCCATTATACCTTCATGGGCTTTTATGCTAATTGCTGCAGAACTTACCCCTTACGCTAATAAAGTAGTAATTGGAGATTTAGAATTATTAGAAACAGCTATTTACCAAGAACTCATTGGCTATTTAGATCTAAAAGATTTTGCAAATAAACCGATTATTTTAAAAGGATGTGCAGATAAGCCAATACCACCATCAGCATTTGCATTTCTCATAGAAAAATTACAACCCATTTGTAAAAGCATACTTTTTGGAGAAGCTTGTTCTACAGTTCCTCTATATAAATCTAAAAAATAATTTTTTTCTCTTCTAAACAATTTTACTTTTGTGACGAATTAAAACAACAAAATGAGAAATTATTTTTCTTTGTTTCTACTACTTTTTTCACTTAGCTTTTTAGCACAAACAAAGAAAAAAGACACCTTGCCTACCCCAAAATGGAAAATTCATGGGCGTTTTGCATTTATCTTTAACCAATCTTCTTTTTCTAATTGGAGAACAGGGGGGATTAACACAATTGCAGGTAACCTAAATGTAAATTATGATTTTAACTATAAGAAAAATAATATTAACTGGGACACTAGATTAATTACTAGTTATGGGTTAAGTCATATAGAAGAACAAGGGTTAAGAAAAACAGACGATCGATTTGAGATTAACACCCTTTTTGGTTTTAAAACTTCTACATATTGGTTTTTATCATTTATTGGTAATTTTAGATCACAATACACAAGAGGTTATAATTATAAAAAAGAACCGAAAGAAATTGTTTCAGACTTTTTAGCACCTGCCTATTTAACATTAGGGCCAGGAATGCTCTGGAAAAAATCTGATAATTTAAGTGTAAATATTGCACCAGCTACAGCTAGATATACTTTAGTAAATGATGTGTTCTCTGGAAGTTATGGGGTAGAGGAAGGAAGAAATACTGCCTTTAGTTTAGGGTACAGTTTATCTGGGTACTATAAATTTCAAATCATGGAAAATATAGTTGTCGAAAATATAGTAGCAATGTATACAGATTACCTAACCAAAGTTGGAAATATAGATATAGACTACCAAGCGAACATTAGTTTTAAGGTAAATAAACAAATAAAAACACATCTAACTTTTCATATGATTATAGATGATGATTCTTCTAGCAAAATTCAATTTAGACAACTATTTGGTCTTGGATTAAATTATAGTTTTCACGAAAAAGTGACTTACTAACAATTCTTCTACCGAAAATATTGAAACATAATTACCTGACAATCAACACTATTTTAAAACCAGAAAGTCTATTAATCTAAAAAATAATAGGCATAAAACCCGTTGTGCATTTAAACAATATTGACTTTTAAATTGTTTATATTCCTGTTAAAAACAAATTTGTTAATGTATTGAATGATAGTTAATGCTGTTAATTTTGAGAGAATTCCTGTCTTAAAACCTTCAAAAGTTTTCGCATAATTATTCCGTATTTTAAACTGGTCACAAAGTTGAGAAAACAAGGTCTCAATTCGTTTTCTTTTCTTCCTAAAAATATACGTTTTTTTTTTGTAATTCTGTTGATTTTTACGCATTGGAACTTCTAATTTAATTTGTTTACTCTCAAATAAATCTAACTGATAGTTAGCACTTAGGTATCCTTTGTCCCCTAAAACCACACAGTTATTAAAC
>Ga0209137_1000163_pt1 | contig 75312 bp, 61 predicted proteins | sample SaaInl5LU_22_DNA_FD_184642 | JGI IMG/M metagenome (GOLD analysis project Ga0209137, IMG submission 184642) | Marine microbial communities from expanding oxygen minimum zones in the Saanich Inlet - ESP_105LU_22_DNA (SPAdes) (version 2) | ecosystem: Environmental > Aquatic > Marine > Intertidal... | reverse complement strand
GTAAAGGCCGAAAAATCATGGCTTCCCGCGGCAACGCTATCGGCGCTAAAGGGCTGCAGATGAAATTGGATATCAGGTGTTTCCAACCCGTCATGCGTTTTTAAAAAGGCCGTGCCAAGACTGGCCGCCATTGCCATTGGCCCTGATCTTTTAAAAGCATATTCAAGCGCGATTGATGCCAGTTGGAGCGGGTTTTTGGTTTCCGTGTTAATCGTGCTGGCATTACATTTGAAAACGGGGCGCGCTTGCAGATGATCTTGCAAATTCCGGCCAACACCGGGCAGATGATGCGTTGCTGTAATGCCATGCTTGCCAAGATCATTCTGGTCGCCAATACCCGATAACATCAAGATCTGCGGCGATCCGATCGAACCTGCCGAAAGAATGATTTCGCGACCGGCTTTGATTCGCTGGCTTTTACCGCGAACACGCGTCATCACGGCGATGGCGCGCTTGCCGTCAAATTCAATCTTGTCGGTATGGGCACGGGTAATGATATGTAAATTCTTGCGCGATCGAATTGGCTTTAGATAGGCAGCCGCCGCGCTACAGCGCATGCCGTTTTTCATCGTCATCTGAAAAAAGCCAACACCTTCTTGATCTTCACGATTATAATCACCTGTCCGGCGATAGCCCGCTTGCGCCGCCGCATCAACCCATGCGCCGATGATATCGCGATCAACCTTGTTTTCAGACACATTCAACGGGCCGCCAACGCCGCGTTCAGGCGATGGGGTGCCTTCCCAATTTTCGGCACGGCGGAATAAAGGCAACACATCTTCCCAGCTCCAGCCAGCATTGCCAAGCTGCCGCCAATGATCGAAATCTTGTGGCTGTCCACGAACATATAAAAGACCGTTGATCGAACTGCTGCCGCCAAGCACCTTGCCACGCGGCCAGTTAATCGAACGCCCATTCAGGCCCGGATCAGGCTGGGTGCGATAGCACCAATCGGTTTTCGGATTGCCCATAGTCTTGAAATAACCGACAGGGATATGGATCCACGGATAGCGATCCTCGCCCCCTGCCTCAACCAAAGCTACCGAAACAGATGGGTTTGCAGACAAGCGATTAGCAATCACACAGCCCGCTGAACCAGCGCCGATGATGACGTAATCAAACTCCAACCTGCCCCCCTTAAATAGCTTTTTTGCTAAGATTATTTATTTTTTGAGACTTTTAGTCTCTTTTCTGCTATTTAAATAAAAACACATGCACGAAAACACGCCTTATTCAAGTGAAATATGTTTTTGGGCATCATTTTTCTGTGCCGAAAAGGGCAGCAAAAGAGGGTAATAATGACTGAATCGACAGCACCAAACCTGCGAATCTTGAGAATTTTTGAAGTGATTGCTGATGCAGGTCGGCCGCTGACCCCAACCGAAATCAATGAAAAGCTTGATTGGCCAAAACAAAGCCTGCACCGATTATGTCAAACCTTGATTGCCGAGGGTTATCTGGTGAAACAAGCACGCCGCCTGCATCCGACAAAGCGGCTTCTTGGGCTTGCGGCGGGATTGACACAACATGCCGCTGGCCAGACCACGCGCCATCAAATTTTGCAGAATATCGCCCGCGAAACAGGCGAGACGGTCAATTTTGTCAGGCCGGAAATCAAAGGCATGATCTATGCCGACCGCGTCGAAACCAACTGGCCGTTTCGGGTTTTGCTTCCGGTGGGAACGCATGTGCCATTTCATTGCACGGCAAGCGGCAAAACCTATCTTGCCAATCTTCCAGCGGCAAAGCGGCGTATCCTTTTGGCAAGTTTAGATTTGCGCGCCTATACCAGCTGCACCCATACCAGCATTGATACGCTTGAAGATGAATTACAGCGGGTCAGCAAAAATGGCTATGCACTCGATATGGAAGAATTCCATGAAGGCATGATCGCCATCGCCGTGCCGGTTCTGGACTCGCAGCGTCGTTATGTTGCCGCGCTTGCCATGCATGGGCCAAAACAGCGATTCAATCTTGATGATGCTTTGGCACGGCGCGGCCTTTTGGCTGAAGCAGCCAAGGTCATTTCACAAACATTTGGCTATTAACGGCGGCTAGCTGCGGCGCGCCTCACCGGCACTGGCAATCAAAGCGGCAAAGCGATACAGCCCGTGAACAAATTTTGAAAAGGGCAAAATCAGGAAAAAGCCGTAAACAACGCCAAGATGAATGGCAAGCGTCACACCCATAAAGCTGGTCTCGCGCACCGCCAGCAACAACAGGCCGGTAAAGCTGACAAAGAACAAAGACACGATAAAGGCGTAATCCATGCCAAGCCCTTCATCGTGACGAACCGCCGGATGCAAGCGCCGCTTTTCAGCAAACAGGCCAGCGGTACCAATACATAAAATGATCCCACCAATTGTTCCTAAAACCACTGGCAGTTCGAAATAGCCATATGGTGCCTCACGGCCAAAGCCGTAATGATAGATCGTGCCAACCGAAGTTGCGGCAAAACACAATAAAAACCCATACATCGTCAATTGGTGATAGATGCGCCGCGCATTGCTTGACCGATCATCGCCGGTCGGACAACCCGGCCCAGACAAAATTCCACTCGACGTATCACCGCCAAGATGACGAAGCGTTGCCGAAGCTTTGACCGCATCGACCAGATCAGGAAAACCGCCCCATTTCGCCCCTGTATGACGCCAATAGCGCCGCCAACCCATGATAAATGAAACCACAACAAATGCCGAAATTGCCAAGGGCACCGCGGCCATCATCGTATGGGGCATGATTTGATAAAAAGCGCCCTCACCCAAATGAATGCCCCAGAAAAGTTGCGGCGCAATCATCGCCAGCATCAGCCCAACCGTTAGCGCCAAACCAGCAGACACGCCAAGCGTGACAAACAGGCCATTACGTCTGAACAGACCCGCCAATGGTGCAGGCCACGCATAGGCCGCATAGCTGTCATTACGGGCAGCGGCAAGCGCTTGGGGGACATTCACGCCAAATTCATGCGGCGGCGCATATTGGCACGCATGATAGCAAGCCCCGCAATTATGACACAGATTGGCAAGATAGCCGACATCCCCCTCGTCAAATTGACGCCGACGGGTCATTGCCGGAAACACCGCGCAAAACCCCTCGCAATAACGACAAGCATTGCAAATCTGCATTACCCGAATGACTTCGCCAGCCGCCTCAGGGTCAAGAAGAGCTTTGAGATCAAACCCGTCAGCTTCGATATTATCGGTTAAGGACACGCGCTGCCTCCGCTCCTGCAATACGGCCAAAAACACCGCCAATTGTCATCCCAATGCCAGCCAAATAGCCCTGTCCAAGAACATTGCCTGCCATAATTTCACCCGCAGCAAATAAATTTGCGGCGGGTTTGCCGTCCCGCATCAAAACCTGCGCCCGATCATTCACCGCAACACCCATATAGGTAAAGGTAATGCCTGGCCGCAAAGGATAGCCATAAAAAGGCGGTTTGCTGATTGGTGCTGACCAGTTGGTTTTTTCAGGTGTAAGACCATTTGTGGCCTTGCCATCAAGCTTCATCTGGTCGATCGGGCCATCAGGACAAGCCGCATTAAACGCATCAACAGTCTTTTTGGCGGCTTTTGGATCGAGGCCAAGCTGGCTTGCCAAACCTTCAATGCTGGTATCTGTGATCGCGGTAAATACCGATGGCATGAACCGTTTCACCCCATCTGAATCAATAATGGCATAGGCAATCTGATCAGGCTGACCCGCCACAAGCCGGCCCCAGATTGCATAGCGTTTTGGCCAGAAATCTTCACCTTCATCATAAAACCGTTCGGCGTCCTTGTTTAACACAACGGCAAACGGCACCGCATCAACGCGGCTGGCAATACCGCCATCATATTTTGGCGCCCGCGCATCAATTGCCACCGCATGACATTGATCAAGCGCGCCAACCGGCTGTGCGCCGCGATCAAGCAACACCCGCAATACCTTGCCCTTATTATAGGGTGTGCCCCGCACCAGAAAATTTTTCGCTGCGTCACCCCAGCCCTCGGCAAGCCAATCAAGATCGGCTTCAAAACCGCCAGCAGCGGTAATAAGCTGTTTGCAATTCAACCGCAGTGATTGTCCCTGCCATTCGACCTTAATCGCCTCACAAAACCCATTTTCAAGCTCGATATCGGTAACTTCGGCGTCATAGATAAGGGTAACGCCAATCGATTCGGCATGCCGGCAAAGCGCATTCAGCATCGCCCGCCCACCACCAAGGAAAAAAGCGTTTGTATGGCTAAGATTCAACGTGCCAGACAGTGCTGATTGAAACCGAACACCGCGGTCACCCAACCAATGGGTCAGCTCTTGCGAGCCACGCAACGTTACCTCGGCAAGATGTTCATTGGTCACCCCTTTGGTCACCCGCATCAAATCTTCCCAATATTCTTCAAAGCTATAGCGATCGGTCAACACATCGGTTGGTTCATCATGCATAGCACGCAAATTACGCGTATGGCGTGTGTTGCCACCGCGCATATCACGCGGCGCTGAATCGATCACCAGCACCGAACAGCCGCGTTCGGCAGCTGTGATGGCCGCGCAAACACCAGCATTGCCGCCGCCAATTACGATGATGTCCCAGCTTTTTTCGGCAATGGGTTGAGTGATGTCGTTGGGCATAAGACCGCCTTGATCTATTGCATACAATTGCATACAATATAGGAAAAAGGAGGCGTTCATGTCAACCGACTGGGCGGCACATGATCTAACAGTCCAAAATCACCATGGCGGCAATCTGCCGGCAACGTCGCGGATCAGGCATGTTCTGATTGCGGCCATTACCGCTGGCGACATTGCGCCCGGTGCGCGGCTAAAGGAAATTGACCTTGGCCAGCAGCTTGGCGTTAGCCGAACACCGCTTCGCGAAGCCATTTCAGCATTGAAAGCCGAAGGCATTTTATCTATCGGTGATGATGGTGGGCTTCGTGTCCGCACACTCGGCTATCAAGATATTCACGCGCTTTATCAATTGCGCGCCAAGCTGGAATCAATGGCGGCTGAATTAGCCGCTGCACAAGCGAGCCCTGCCGAACGCGAATTCATTGCCGAGATCAGAGCCAAAGAATCGATCCTCGTCAATGATGGCACCAGCCCGGCAACGCTTGCCAAGCTGAATGGCCAGTTTCATCAATCCATCGCCCTTGCCAGTCATAATTCCTTTTTAGTCGAGACCTTGCAGCGCCTGAGCACCTTGATGGTGCTTCTTGGCCCAACCGCCTATAGCCTTGCCGAGCGGGTAGGTGAAATCGGTGCCGAGCATGACGCCATCAACAATGCCATCCAGACACATGACTCCATCGCCGCCAAACAGGCCGCCAGCGCCCATCTGCAAAATGCGGTCAAGGCTCGATTACAAATCATCGCATCTGGACATAAGGACAATATGGACTAGCCCATTTCATGTCTAACCTTCATTAGGTCTGATATCAGGCCAAACCACCCCACCTATAGGAGTTTCCATGCGGCCAGTGCTGTCGGATATCCAGAACATTGTTGTCACTTCAAGCATCGCCTTCATTACCGGCTATGTGTTTAAGATTTTTGGCCTACCAGCGCCCTTCTTGCTCGGCAGCTTGTTTGGCGTTTGGATTATTGGCGGGATCATTCCGCCCATTCGGTCGCGCGTTGGTATTCCGCGCTGGGTTCATGTGCCGGTTATTCTTGGGCTTGGCACCCTCATTGGCGCTAATTTCCGACCCGATGTTCTGGCGCATATCGGATCGGCAGGCATTACGGTTGCGGCGATGTTTTTTGCCACGATTCTGGCAACGCTTGTTGGTCTTTTCTACCTAATGCGGATCCGCAATTACAGTTTCATTATGGCCTTGCTAAGCTGCATCCCCGGCGGGCAGGCCGAAGTGATTACCATCAGCCGTGATCTGGTTGAAAAGGACTATGTTGTGGCCCTGTTCCATCTGGTTCGTGTTGCGCTGGTATTTTGTTCAACGCCATTAATTCTGGCCTTGGTTGAAGGTCAGGCCGCGGTCGCCGCATCAAACATGGCGCTGCAAACCATGCCAAGCCTCGTCAGCCTTGATATCAAAACGCTTTTATCTTTTCTTGCAATTGCCATTTGTGGCCTGCCATTAGCGCGGCTATTACGCATCCCGATGCCGCATCTCATTGGGCCATTGATGATCAGCTCGGCGTTACATGTCCTTGGCTTTGTCGAAATACCGCGAATTAGTGAATTCGTTATCCTGGCGCAGGTTGCCATCGGCGGCTCGGTTGGTGCGCGGCTTGCCCGCGTTCCATTTGTCGAGCTTGCCGTCTATTTGCGTGACGCGCTTGTTAATTCTTTTATCGTTCTTGGCACCTATGGCATCACAGCCTATGGATTATCGGCGCTGACCGGCATTGATTTCATCAAAATGCTTTTGGCCTTTGTCCCGGGCGGCCTTTATGAAGTGACCTTGCTGGCGCTGATTTTCGGATTTGATGTTGCCTTTGTTGCCTTTCATCATACCATCAGGGTGATGCTGGTATTTCTCGGCCTTCCCTTTGTTATTGCCTTTGCCAAAAAGCGCAATCTCATATCTGACAACGTCAAATCATCGCACTGACCATTTTGAACATAAAGAACACAAGGATCAAAACCATGAAAATTGCAATTTTGGATGATTGGCTCGATTGTGCCTTGAAAAGTTGTGACTGGAGCCGACTCGGGCCTGATGTCGCCGTTGATGTGTTTCATGACACCATTGCCGGCACCGCGCTTGTCGCAAGATTACAACCCTATGACATAATCTGCATGATGCGAGAACGCACACCGATTGATGCCACATTAATGGATCAGCTGCCAAATCTGAAAGGCATTGTGACAAGCGGTATGCGGAACGCCGCGCTTGATATTAACGCTGCCAAATCGCGCGGGCTGATGGTTAGCGGCACCGGCTCTCCCGGTCATGCCACATCCGAACTTGCCTTCACCTTAATCGCAATGCAGGCACGGCAAATTTTTGCGGGCGCAACAGCGATGCGCAACGGGGGGTGGCAGACGCATCTGGGGCGTGACCTTCGTAACGCTCGGCTTGGCATTTTGGGGCTTGGCAGGCTTGGCGCGCAATTGGCCGGCTATGCCAAGGCCTTTGGCATGGAGATTCAGGCCTGGTCGCAAAATCTGACAAAAGAAAGATGCGATGCGGTCGGCGTTTCCTATGTTGATCGTGAGACGCTTTTCCGCAGTTCCGATTTTATTTCAATTCATCTGAAATTATCTTCGCGCGTTCACCATCTGGTTGGCGCAGAAGAATTGGCCATGATGAAACCCGATGCCTATCTGGTAAACACATCGCGCGCGCCCATTATTGATATGGAGGCTCTAACCAATGCGCTTGCGACCGGACAAATTGCTGGCGCCGCGATTGACGTTTACGACCATGAGCCAGTTCCGGCCAAAGATCCGCTTCGTAACACACCAAATCTTTTGATGACGCCACATATCGGCTATGTCACCCGCGAAACGATGGATATTTTCTATGGCGAGACGTTAGACGCCGTCGAGGCGATGATAGCTGGCACGCCAATCCGCGAGCTGATGCCGTAATTTTTATCAAGGCAAGCCATCAAAGATTTTCCAGCCAGCACATCATGATAATTTGCCATCATCTACCCATTGCCGATAAAGCCGGTAAAACGAATTTGGATCTTCAAATCCCAGCTGATAAGCAATCGTGGCGCGGCTCAGCGATTTTGATTGCAGCTGTTGTTTGACCAAGCCAAGCCGCACTTGATCAAGAAGGTCACCAAATTTGATATTGTCCTGCTTCAATCGGCGTTGCAAGGTTCGGCGGCCAATAGCAAGATAGGCGGCAACATCGCCAAGTGAAACCGGCCCTTTCGCCAGCAAAACTTCAATCGCACGGCACACTCTTTGTTCAATCGGCATTTGATTAAAATGCAAAAACAATCTTTGGTCCATGTCAGTCTTGATTATTTTCCAAATTGACTGGTCGAAATGTATGAATTTGCGATCTAAATCTGCCGCAGAAAACGCCAGATAAAACCCGTCATCAACGGTGATCTCCACACCGAAAAAAGCGCGATAGCTTGCAACCACAGCTGGGTCAATGTCAGCTGCAAATGACACAATTTTGGGGATGATTTCGGCGCGTGTAGATAACCGCGCCATCTGCACCAGCTGCACCATTTGGATGCCAGAATGAATCGATGAAAATTGCGCTTGCCCCTGCCAATCAAACCGAACGAAACCATTTTGCAAATCATTGCATAGCCGCGCCTGACTTGCTTCTAGAACAGGATAATATTCTATCAAACGATCAATTGCCTGACGCAAATTTAGCGCGCTGTTAAATGTGAAATAGCCAAGATGCGTTGGTGTTGCCGCTGCGGCTTTTCCGGCAAGAATCGCAAGATCGGGCCGACCGCTATCATCTAGAATCCGCGCCAAAAGGAGTTCATGTTCGGCATTGCTGCTAACATTAAAAGGGGCTAATTGATGGTTATCTTCTTTGTTAGATTGTTCATCATGCCCAGCAAACTCAAGGCCCAGATCACGGCAAACAGACGCAAGATATGAATGGGTCATATCATAAAGCCTATTGCTTGCAATAGTATGTCATTACAAACTGCGGCCTAGGCCAAGCGGCTTGAACAACATATTTAACCGGCTATATAATTCTTTTTTCTGGAATTTTTTCAGAGACTGAGGCTGGCTCAATAGCGCGTTAACCAAATGATCGGACTGATCATCTGCTGACGGCATTTTCGCAAATAAATTTTGGATATGACGCACAAAATAATCCCAAGAATCGGGCATTGTCGTTAGATGCATATCCTTATCCAAATCACTGTGCGGTCGCTTTCTGTTCTTTTCGAAACAAGGAACATCTATCACTTCGACACTTATGTCGGTTCCATCCAATTCATCGGCCAAAGCTTCAGACAGCGCAAATTTGGCCACTCGAACCGCGCGTTGCCAGCCGCGAAGCGATGCATTTTCCAGATTTGTTCTTGGCATGATTGTTACAATACGGCCTGCGTTCTGGGCGCGCATAACCGGCAAAAAGGAATTCTGCAAACGCACCATGCCAATTAGTGTTGCATTGAGATGGGCTTCAGCTGCTTTTGGGCTAACCATTTCCAACGCGCCAAACAAAGGATCGCGCAGGTTGTTCACGATGGTGTCGATACGCCGCTCTGCCTTCAACAGACCGGTGGATGCAAGTGCAACCGAATTATCATCAGCAAGATCAAGCGGCATGGCCGTGGCCACTGATGTACCCATAGCTACAGCATCTTGGCTCGGGTGGATACCAAAGTATACGCGGTGACCAATCTGGCTAAGCTTTTCAACGATCAACCTGCCTGTCGGAGACACCCCGTCAGCAATAAAAAACACCTTCAAACAAGAGTTCATAAAAAACCTGTCGTTCACACGGGTAAAAAAACGGTTTTATCTGAGCAAAAGCGAGTCAGTAAAAAAACTAGCGCATCGCGTCATTTCAATTCATTTCATGTCAAAAAACTTTGATCCTCGAACGGTCATAACCGAAACTGATGCGCTTTGACATTTCAGACAATGCCTGCGTGCTACCGGAACATATTTTTCGTAAATTTCGATTTTTACCGATAAAACACGAAATTGCTGCTGTCATCGCACCTTAAAACTGCTATCTTTTAGGCCACATTCGTCAGGTTTTGAGGGAACCCGCCACGCATGCGACCCAACGCGTCTCAATCCACAGATTTGCACCCTATTTTTTCCTTTGCGAACGGGGAACTGGGTATGGTTTCAAACCATTTCATCAGATCGATCGAAAAAATCACCGGACAGCCACGCATCCGTAAAATCTATTTTGACTATGTGAATGACGACCTGCCGCCGCAAAACTTCTGGTCAGACGCGCTTGGGCGGCTTGATATTTCAATCGATCTAACACGAAGCTATGTTGATGGTATTGCGGCCTCAATTCCAGCCACTGGGCGGGTACTTGCCATTGCCAACCATCCTTATGGCGTGATTGACGGTTTGGTGCTTTGCGCCTTAATGGCCGAGGTTCGTCAAGATTACAAAATCATCACCCATCGCGTCCTTCGTCAGGCGCCAGCCGTTATGGATAAAATTCTGCCTGTTGATTTTGATGAAACCGAAGCCGCACTGGCCAGCAATCTAAAGACAAGAGCCGATGCGGCAAAATATTTGAAGGATGGTGGCGCGGTAATTGTTTTTCCGGCTGGTGCAATTTCGCTGGCGCCAAATGTTGTTGGCGATGCCATTGATACCGAATGGAAAACCTTTGCCGCAAAACTGGCACAGGTTCCCGACACAACGACCATCCCGTTTTATTTTGATGGGCGCAATTCGCTGCTATATCAAATGGCGCGTCGGATCAGCGTAACGCTTGGCTATTCCTTGATGTTCCGCGAAATCTGCAAAAAGATGGGCCATACAATTTCGCTGAATATGCGCCAGCCGATCCATTCCAGCACACTTACCCAATTCGGCACCCGAACCGAAGTGACCGAATATTTGCGCAAATGCACCTATGGAGCTTAATCCAAGGGCGCGATGTGCATGCATTTGTGATAGGGCAGGCTAGCGGTAAAGATAGATCGGGCTGGTCCAGCATAATGTGCCATCTTCCAGCGTAACCCGAATAAAGATAGGATTATCGCCTTGCGGCTCTAATGAAATGCTGCGTTCAAACTGCATCGATTGATGCGGGTTGATTGTCGGCAGGCGGAACAGCTTTAGATAGCGCGGCAAAACCCCACTATTATCAAAAATTTCATCCTCGAATCCGATATCTTCCAAAGGCACACCAGCCTTGATCAATGGTGTTTCGATTTTCAATGTACCGCTATAGGGGTCAGCAAGAATCATGTCGAATCCACCAATATTGCCTGTGGTCAAAGCACGCCAGTTCAATTCAACAGGTGAAGGCTGGTTCAGCGTTTTATCCTTATTGAAAAAATTGATTGGGTTTGCCGATATGATTTCATTTTCAGACAGGAAGGCTGAACCGTCCCAAATCACCTGCCGGAACCGACCCCGATATTCAGCACCTTCCCAAACCACGCGAATACGGCTGCCAAGATCTTCTTTTGCATAGGGGCGGATCGTTTCAATCAAGTTTAACCCATTGAAAATATCAACCCGTTCAATGGCCACACTGGCGCGGATATCAACCTTGATTGACACATCACCTGATGGCAGATGAACGATATCGCCCATGATCGCCTGATTGGCCGCCATGCCTTTGTCGCGGCCATGCCGCGGATCATCATGAAACTTTGTGCCGCCTTGCGGAAAATCTGCATCAAGCGTGATCAGCGGGCGGCCATTTTCACCACCAGTCGTGGCATAATGGTGACGTTTGCGGATTGCCTCTAAAATCGTTTCACGACTCAGCTTATCAATCAAAAAACAAGTCAGTCCGCCAACAGCGCCAAACAGCGCCGCGCCCGGATAGCTGGCGCCCGGTCGCCCTTTATGCCCATCCGAATTGGCAACAATCCCAACGCGATAGCCAAGCCGAAAAGCATCTTGCACCAGCCATTCGAAACTGCCCCAGCTTGAATGGATTTCCATGGCCTTTTCAAAACGGCCATCATGCGCCAGCTCGATATCGGCATAGCGTCCGCCGCAATGCGCAAAGACAACCACATCATCCTCGCCATGTTCGGCAAAAGCAGCGAATAATTCTTCGGCCGAATTGCAATCAGTGTCGATATCCGAATGGTCGCTTACTAGCGCATGCGATGATCGCCGGATGGTTCGTCCTTCATTCGGAAAATAGATGTTCCGATCACCGCCAAGCCCCGTATTGCCTGACCATTCATAACCTGGAATGGCAACAAATTTTCCATCTTCATTAAATTTCTGGCAAAGCTGGTCAAGCTGTGACCAGAAATCACCAGTGATCTGAAAATCATTGCCTTGATGGCCAGTCGCATCAACAAACGCGTAATCGCGGGCAAAGGCAAAATACGCCTCGGCACTGCCAGTGCCAATGGTTTCTTCTGACTGGCCGTGAAGATCACCCCAGAAATGGCGAGATATTGGCGCAGGCTCGATTCTGATCGGGTTTGTTCGGCACATCACCGTGCCAGCATCGTCCAGAAAATCAATGTGCAAATCCGCAGCTTTGGCAACCGACAACCCATCAATCACACCAAAAAATTCACCCGGTTTCAGGCTGATCACATCTGGCAAGCCGGTAACCGGATGACTGGCCCGCGGATAGAGCTGAATGTCGCATTGATCGGATGGATTACCCCATTTATCCTCGCCTTTGAATTTGATCGAAAAGCGTTCATCAATCGCGCGGATTGTCGGCGCCACCGCCAAATAGCGGTCAGGCTTGCCAGGAATGATCTTGATCACCGGCTGCAGCGGCATCGGCTGATAGCAATAGGTTGCAATCGGGTCGATCAAGGTATGAAATTCGTAACTATCTTCACAGAATGTTTGCAACCGCATTCCAGGTGATCCGCCTGACCGGTCGCCAAAGGTGATGGTGATCTTGTCACCTTCGCGCAGAAAGCCGCGAACAACCTTGATATAAAGCGTTCTGTCCCACGGCCGCACATTGCCCTTTGGGTCATAGTGATAGGTCAGAACCGCGTTATTTGATGCCTCGATCGTGGTGTAGTTTGGCCCCTTGGGATCTTCAAATTGCGGGCGGGTTTGATCACTGGCAAACCGAAAACAGACCCGCATTGATCCGGAATCATCAATCCCAAATTTGCCAGCTATATAGGTCAGAACAAATGTTTGATAGCTTCCGGCCTCAAATGAACCATTTGGAACAATCGAGACAGTGCCAAGCTCTTCAGCCGGAATCGGAAATGCCATTGGCGAACTTGTTGTGCCGCCAGTACCACCACCAGCTAAAACATCATCACGGCTTCCCATTGGCACTTCGCTCATAACCATTCCTTTATATATTTTATCAGATTTGCGGCATGATCATGCCTATGACATTTGATAAAAATGCCAATAATTCCCTATCCAGAAGACATATTGGCAAAGAGTTCGCGCCCCAAAAGCACAAGGCCTGACGCAAGAATTAACCATATCAATAATCGTTGAAACTGTCGATCATTCAACCGGCGAAAAACAATAATACCCGTTTGCGTACCAATCACCGAAAAGGGAAAGGCGATCGCAACAATAAGCCATATGCGCGAATCAATAACCCCGCGCCACATCATCAAGGCCAAAACAACACCAAGAACAATCATATTAAATGGCTGGACTAGGGCGCGGCGCTGCGCCTTGCTCCAATCATAAAGCGAACAACCCATCGTCAAAATTGCACCTGACATCCCCGCCATCATGCCAAATAACCCGCCAACAAACCCGACAAAAACATCAGCAGCAAGATAACGTTTTGTCAATTTTGGCAGCGTTTTCCGAAAGGTGAAAAAGCCGCCAAACAGGATCAGCAAACTGGCCACCAGCAGCTTTAGCATTGTGACATTGACAGCATCCAAAAACAGATAACCAAACATGATGCCGATCGCAGCTGGCACCAAAAACCGCATTTGATCGCCAAAATTAATGGCGTTGCGAACCGCATAAAGTCCCTGCGCGCCGCCAATAAGCGACATAATCACAACCGTTATCACCGCATCGAGCGGCGGCATTGCCGCCAACCACCAGCCAAGCGCAAACAAGCCCGTGCCAAATCCAGCAAGGCCATTGGCAAAACCACCAGCAAACGCACCGGCGATGATCAGCATGATCACGTCTATGCTCATCACGATTTAACCCGGAAATAACGATCTATGATCATAGACAACTTTCACGATTTGCGCATGACCTGCGCATGCTCTCCATGAAACGGCGCAACCCAAGCCATCACCCACCATGCAAAAATAGTGACAACCCGTTTTTGCCCTGTCCCATTTTAGGGATGTAACGCTACGCATATTTTTCTAAACCGACAATCCTTTTCATGCTAAGTTTTGGTTTCGTAAACCGTGCATATAAATCGCAAAATGCGACCAAAACCCGCCTTGATCATCTATAGAGCTGCCCTAATCACCCGTCGATTTAAAATCTATCTATTTTGCAACGATACCAAGAAAGTCATGCCATGATCTTTACCATCGGGTTAGGCCTGTTCCCACTGCAACGCCAAGCATGCCCCCGCTGTTTTGGGCGGTTTGATAAGGGCGGTTTTAAAAAAGTAAGCGGCGATGATCATCGATAGTTTTTTATCAGCTGATGGTCTGGCGGTTTTGATGGCTGTACTTCTTGGCTGTTTTGTCAAAGGAGCATTGGGGTTTGGCCTGCCGCTGATTGCCACGCCAATCATGCTGTTTGTGCTGCCGCTTCCCGAAATTGTGGCAATTCTTGCCCTGCCGATCACCATTGCAAATATCCACCAGATTTGGCTGAATCGGAATCAATGGCCCATTTTGAAACGATTCTGGCCATTGGTCACCACATCAACCATCATCATGCTTGTTGGCGCGCCATTGATGGTGGCGATTGATAGCCGTCTTCTTGGTATCTTGATTGGGCTGATGATCGCGCTTCACGCCATTTTATCCAGCTTTCCGCTTCGCCAATTCGAAAACCGGTCGCTAGCGCCAAAATCCATGAACCGCCTGATCATTCCGGCCGGTATTGCGTCAGGCATTCTTGGCAGTCTGACAACGATATATTCTTTTCCAAGCCTTCAACTATTCATGATGATGCGGGTCAAAAAAGATGATCTTGCCATGCTTCTTGGGGTGTTTTTATCGCTTGGCTATGTGGCCTTATGGCTTGGCATTTCACATGCTGGGTTCCCGGTTGGCGACAATCTTCTACTATCGGCAGTGATGTTGATACCCGCGGTGGCCGGACAACAGGCCGGTCATTTGGCGCGGCGCCGCATAAGCGAAGCAACCTTTCGTCATATCGTACATTTTGCGCTGGCCTGCGCCGGTTTCACGCTTATGATACGAGGCATAACAAGTCTTATTTAAAGGGCCTAAATCATGTCATCTGGTCAAAGTCATCCCGATTATATCATCATTGGCGGCGGGTCAGCGGGTTGTGTGCTGGCAGCGCGCTTGAGTGCTGATCCTAATTGCCATGTTGTTCTTCTTGAGGCGGGCGGCGAAGATCTTAACCCGCTGATCCATATTCCGGCTGGCTATATTAAAACAATGGTCAATCCGGCAATGAATTGGATGTTTGAAACCGAACCCGAAGATAGCAGCGGCAATCGACGCATCGCCATTCCGCGCGGCAAGGTTCTTGGTGGATCATCGGCAATCAATGCGATGCTATATGTTCGTGGCCAAGCTGCCGATTATGATGGCTGGGCGCAGCGCGGCAATCTTGGCTGGTCCTATGACGATGTTTTGCCCTATTTCCGCAAAGCCGAAAATTGTGAGCAGCTTACCAATGGTGACAAAGGCTTTGACAGGGCCCTTCGCGGCGTTGGTGGGCCATTGAATGTGGCCCCGGTTCGTTCGCGTTACGAAGCATTGGATATGGTGATTGATGCTGCTGAAACGCTGGGATATCCGCGCAACAGCGACTATAATGGCGCCAGTCAGGATGGTTTTGGCTATTATCAGGTTACGCAAAAAAACGGTCTCCGCTTTTCCGCCAAAAAAGCCTATCTGCAGCCAGCCAGAAACCGGCCCAATCTACGCATCATCACCCATGCGCATGTTACCAAAATCAGCCTTACCGGCAAACGCGCTGACGGGGTTCATTACAACCGCCATGGCAAGCCGCATCACCTAAAAGCTGGGCGCGAGGTGATTTTATCGGCCGGCGCCATTCAATCGCCGCAGATCCTTGAACTATCGGGCATTGGCGCGCCTGACCATCTTCGCCGTCACGCAATTGAGGTTCGGCATGAATTATCCGGCGTTGGCAGTCATCTGACCGATCATTATATCTCGCGCTTATCATGGCGGTTACGGCGCAATATTTCCTTGAATAATCGCGCCCATGGCCTTGGGCTTGCCGCCGAGATACTGCGTTACGGATTGACGCGGCGGGGCCTTCTTAGCCTTCCCGCTGGTGTGCTTAGCGGGTTTGTCCGCTCACGCGACGGGCTGGTTGGGCCAGATATTCAATATCACATTGCGCATGCCAGCTTTGCCAATCCTGCCAAACGCGTATTTGATAAATTCCCCGGCATGACCTTTGGCCCCTGCCAGCTTCGTCCCGAAAGCCGCGGTTCGGTTCATATCAAATCACCCGACCCGATGATGGCACCTGAAATCCAGCAAAATTATCTTAGCTGCGAAGAAGATTGCCGCGTTCATGTTGCGGGTATGAAAATCGCCCGTGAAATCATGCAAAGCGATTACATGGCAACGCTTGTCGAATCTGAAATGCGGCCGGGGAAAGATCTGGATAGCGATGATGCGCTTCTTGCCTATGCGCGTGAAACCGGCGTGACGCTTTACCATCCGGTATCGACCTGCCGTATGGGGCCAGATGCAAAATCAGGCGATGTTGTTAATAAACGGCTTTGTGTTTATGGCATTGATGGGCTGCGGGTGGTTGATGCGTCAATCATGCCGACATTAGTATCTGGCAATACCAACGCCCCAACCATCATGATTGCCGAAAAAGCTGCCGATATGATCATTGCTGACAAACGCTAGCTGGCTCAAGATTTTGACGGCGCAAGACAGGCTTTAAAGGCCGCAACATAGCTTTTTAAAAGATCGGCATAAAGCGGTGCGCCCGCTGGCAGCTGGCTGGCAAGCGGATCAAGCTGGCCGATGCGGATATCACTGCCTTCGGCAATCAAAGCCACAGCCTTTTGCCCCAAAAACGGTTCGCCAAAAATACAATCAATGTGATGTGATTCCAGATCATGCCGCAATTTTTTGATTCGCGCTGCCGTTGGCATCACATCAGGTTCGGTTGTAACGACACCATGCGCACGCAAGCCGAAACGCCGTTCAAAATAAATATGGGCGTCATGAAGCACCAGAAATTCAGATGTCACAAATGGCGCTAATTGGCGGGCAATATCGGTTTGCAACTGACCAAGAGTCTGGCGCATCACATCGGCATTGGCGGCATAGGTTTCGGCGTTGACCGGATCGGCCTTGCCAAGATGATCAGCAATCACGCCAAGCATGATTTGCGCATTGACGGGATCAAGCCAGACATGCGGATTAATGGCATGGCCATCATGCGGATCAATGGTATGGCCATCATGCGCGCCTTTGGTTTCATGATCATGATGGTCTGGCTGCAACCCGCCATCATCAAAATCAAAAAGAACAAGACCGGCGCTTTCAACCAGCGCCACTGATCGCGCATCGGGGGCAAGCGCACCAAGCGCCTTTGTCAAGGGTTGCTCCATTTCAGGGCCAATCCAAAACACAATATCGGCATCTTGCAAGGCGCGGGCTTGCGATGGTTTTAGGGTGAAATGATGCGCTGATGATGGTGCCTCGAGCAGCAAATGCGGCGTACCAAGCTTGCCCATCACCCCGGCAACCAGCGCATGAACAGGCTTGATCGACGCCACAATTGATAGTGGCTTTTGATCGGCCATCACCATTTTAACTGGCATGATCACTGCGGCACAAAATAGCCCGATTGCCGTTACGCCCTTGACCCATTTTCGTATAATCGCCATTTCGCCACTCTTTTCTTTTCATGAATTCAACAAGTCATCACCCAAAAAGACTAATGGATGACCAATCGTCGGCATGTGAAAGGCCAGTCTCTCATCAGCCCCACAACCGGTTTATCAGATCATTTTTTGGTAGGCTCCCCATCAAGGTGATATGTTATATTATTACATATGTCAAATTGCCACTGTCAACGCTTTTATTTATGTTGATGATGGCGATCATGATCCGCCTCCTATTCGCCCGATAGCCATGATGTTCGCGGTTAGTGGGTCGTGAGCTTATGTTTGGCACCATCGCCGATGGCAAATTCTGGGCAAGGGCGATGATTTTGGTCGAATCTACTTGATTTCGCCATTCTGCCAGCCCCAGAATATTTCAGTGCCGTTGCGGCGGCAGTTCTGAAACCCTATCCAAGCCTAAAACAGCCTGTTCACCGGGACGATTTACCCCCCCCTTTTCCTTGAGGTTATAATGAGTCAAAAAGATACAAATTTTTTCAATATTGACGCGATGGAACAGGGCATTGCCCGCACCCTTGTTGACGGCATCACAACCCGCATTTTCCCGGGTGATCAGGCAATGTTATCAATTGTTCGCATTGCCCCAAATGCCATTGGCGCGATCCATAGCCATCCGCAAGAACAATGGGGCGTTATGCTTGAGGGAAGTGCGATCCGCATCCAAGATGGCGAAGAAATTCATGTTCAAAAAGGTGATTTCTGGTGTAGCCCTGGCGGCATTGAACATGGCGTTATCGGCGGGCCTGATGGCGCCGTTATCCTTGATGTTTTCAGCCCACCCCGCCCTGAATATACCCGCCCTGGAAATGGCTTTGCCACGGAGTAGATAAATGCCTGTTCAAATTTTTACCAATGACTTCACACCGCTTTCTGCCGATAAATTAGCCCAATGGGCGACAATTCCACCTGCCATTGCTGGTGATGTTATGAACCGTCAAAATGTGATGGCAGGGCGTATCTCACCGCTGTCACCGGGCATGACAATGGCCGGACAGGCACGCACCGTAAGCGTTCTTGCGGGTGATAATGCGGCCCTTCATGAGGTGATCAGTCGACTGCGCCCAAATGAAGTGCTGGTGATTGACGCTGCCAATTATGATGATCGCGCTGTCTGGGGCGGTATTTTGAACACCCGCGCCAAATTGCAAAACATCAATGGGGTTGTTCTTGATGGCGCGGCGCGTGACGCTGCTGAAATGCGCGAAATGGGATTGCCAGTTTATCTTAGCGCCCTGTCTCCAGCTGGCCCGCATAAAGGCTGGGGCGGCTCAATTGATGACCGGATTAGCTGTGGCGGTGTTGTGGTTATGCCAGGAGACATCATTCTTGGCGATGATGATGGCGTGACGGTTGTGCCGCTGGAACGCGCCGACGCTGTGCTTGAGGCATCGCTGGCCCGCATGGCCTATGAAGAAGACATATTGAACAAGCTTGCCTCGGGGGCAGATGTTAGCGGGTTATTTCCGTCACCTGAGCTTGAGATAATGTCTTAAAATCTTGATTTTAACTATAGGATTACGGGCAGGTTCTCAGATGGCAGCGTGCCTGCATCATAGCCGAGATCATTCCAATCATTGAGCATGCCAAAACTATCACCCATGATTTCAATGAATGTTGCCATCGAACCCTGATGGTCTCCTTTTAGTTTTTGGCTATAAATATCAAATGCGGCACGCTGGTCATCTGGCTGGTGAAAATGCAGCTCAATCTGGTGAATCACCCCATTCACGGGCTTATGTTTCGGGCCGGCCACCACGACCGAAGTGATGATATCGTCATCAGGATTACCATCGGTGCCGCTATCTGCGGTCACATAGGAAATGGTGCCTTGAAGGATGCGCGATAAAAGCCCCTTAATATCATGGATCCAGCCGTCATAAGCACCTCCTTGTTTAAACCATAATTTATCGGTGCCAATATCAAAATTCAGGATTTTTTGAGCACCGTCAGAAGGCTGCCAGCCATTTCGAATCTTGCCAACACCGACCGAATAGATAATGTGATCAACCCCTTGGCCAAGCGTTGCAATCTGGGGATTCTTTGCCCATCCACCAGTACCTAAATACACAACATCACCATGCGACGATGCGATTGATGGCGGATCAAGATGAGCCGTGCCGAGGATAACCTGCGGCGTCGTTGCGCCGCTATGATCACTAGGCCCAACGATTGGGTTTTGGTTTTGGGCGGTTAATGCAGACGGAGAACGCACATCATTTTTAGCCCCGTCATCATTTTTAGCCCCGTCGTCATTTTCAGCCCCGTCATCATTTTCAGCCCCGTCATCATCAGCAATGACATCCTCAACAGCAGCCGCGCCAAACCGTTTTGCCTCTGGTTTTTGCTCATCTTCAGCAGGCGTGTCTAGATCATCTGCCTTTAGATTATCATTTGCATCAATCTCTGATTGCAGATTTTCATCGACTGGCTTTTCTGGCTCTACAAAACCGATGTCATTCACCTCTTTTTCATAAGCTATTTTGCGTTTATCGGGTTTTGGAATGACCGGCGGCGTTTTTACATTAGGTTCCGCAGGCTTGCCCGTGACAACGCCGTCAAGGGGGCCCTCATCTCCTAGTTTTTGATCTTGAGGCAGCCTTTCTTTTTCATCGGCCACCTTCGGATCACCTGACGGCATTTCGGGATTAGCTACTATTTGTATTGCGGTTTGGATGGTTGGCGCAGGCTCATTTTTGGTTGGCACGGGGTCTTTGGGCGGTGTCGCGCGCTCGATTATCTGCGGCCGCGGCGTGGCTGGCGCATCAGCCGGTAAAGGCGGTGACGGCTTTTGCCGCATCGGCACCTGTTCAGGCAGTGATGATGGTGGCGGCATAATCGGCATCGGTGAGAGGCTGGGCGTGATAAACACCAAAGCTGGCCGAGATGCGCCTACCAATAGGATATCATCTGTATCCTGTTCGCCAACACGCAGATTTTCGGGACAATCGTTTTCGCCATGTGATGGGTGAATAGGCACCCGCCCCATCGTTTCTGCTATTTCAACGACTGCCAGCGCCTTTGGCTCGCGATTTTCGCAAGCGTCCTCGTCAATTAAAGTTGGGGTTTTCTTCAAGGCTAATTCGCCGCGATCTCTGGAACAACCAACCAAGCCAATTAGCAGCAAAACCGAAACCAACGGCGATAATGGTGACTGCGGCCGAACAGATATTCCTTTGATCTGCCACCGTTGTTGCCAAATGGGCCTAAAAAACGGGTCATGTAGCGACGCTGCCTTGGCACAGGTGGTGACGCCCAGCCACCTTTCGTCAAAATTGTGAACGCTAAAAGAGAGCTTACCATAAGTTCCTACAAGGACGCCATAAACCGCTTTATGAGTGGTTTTTGCTACAGAACCCATAGCTACCATTGATAACCCTCCTAAAACATAACCTCAAAACGAGATTGGCAAATCCGGAAACAACCGGCACGAAACAAAAACCTAAAACTTTACGGGACTTAAAAAACATCCCTTTGCCAGCCTCTCTAGGCAGGTCAGCTTTACGAGTTCACAATTTGACGTTAGGTAGGGTTTGGTTAAATTTGTATTAACAAAATAATCTGCTCGATTATTTGATCAAATGGGTAGGCAGTAACGATAACGGCAATCAAATGGCAGAAACTAAACAAGGCTTGCTGAGAAAAATAATAAAATTTTATTAATGCTCAATCGAACAAGATAAGTTTTCGCTTTAAAATGCTTTTCGCAGGACTATCAGAGTCGCAATTTTTTAGAAGAATCGGCCCATTTGCTTTGATTCGCAACAAGGCAGAGGCAAAATCAATACGGTTTCGCCAAGATCATGTAATCATTTTTACCAAATTAGCCATCTTGGTGTAGTTTGGTGATCCGAATGCCCGACCCAACTGGATAGATTGGCGTGATAAAGCGATTTCGTTTCGGCAATGCGGTCGCGCTAACCGCGAAGAACAGCACCACAATTTTTGCCAGCAGCAGCGATAACCGCATCACTAATCGCTTCGATTTCAGCTTCACTCAATGTCGCTTTTTGCGGCGTCAGAGTGATAGTAACGGCAAGCGACTTTTGACCATCACCAATATTTTTGCCCTGATAAACATCAAATAGCTGAATATCAGTTACCAATGGCCCAGCTGCCGATTTTACCGCGCGAAGAAGCTGACTTGCCGGCACATCATCATTAAGAATAAATGCAAAATCACGACTGACCGGCTGGAATGGTGACGTTTTCAAATAGGAACGTGCAGGCCCCCGCGATTTTGCCAATGGTACATCTTCCAAAAACAGCTCAAAGCCAACAAGCGCATTTCGCAGTCCGAAATGCGCGGCCACCTGCGGGTGTAATTCACCAAATTGCGCCAGCAATGTACGGCCCTGTAGCAACCTGCCACAACGCCCCGGATGAAAATAATCAGGCCCTCCCGATTCGATTTGCAAACTGCCACGCCGCACCCCAAGAACCGCAAGCGCGGCTTCGGCATCAGCCTTGGCATCAAACACATCAACGGGGCGACGGCTACCATGCCATTCGCGTGGCGCCATTGCGCCATGCCGGATTGCCGCCGCAGCGGTACGTTGCTGATCAGGTTCATCACCAAGAAAGACCGGCCCAACCTCAAACATCGCAATATCAGCTTCACCACGATCTTGATTGCGGGCGGCAGCTGACAAAAGATTTGGCAAGGCTGATGGGCGCATGATTGATAGGTCAGCGCTAATTGGATTGACCAGGCGCAGACTGGCATCACCGCCCCCAAACATCACCGCTTCTTTTTCGGCAAGGAACGAGAATGTTACCGCTTCGGTCAAGCCACGTTCGGCCATAGCCCGACGCAGCCGCAATGGACGCGCCTGTGCCACATTTACTGCTGGTTGGGCAACAACATGCTCACGCGGCAAATGCACCATCGGCAAATGATCAAATCCATAGACGCGACTGATCTCTTCAACAAGATCGGCAGCGCCGTCAATATCACCACGCCACGGTGGTGGGCTAACCTGCCAGCCAGCCACATCCTCGCGAATGGTAAAGCCAAGACTTTCCAGAATCTCGGCCTGGCGTCCCTTTGGCACGATCATGCCGGTCAGCCGTTCAACCTTATCGTTTGCAAGAAAAACCTCACGCTTCCATTTGGCACCGTCACCAGCGACCACCATATGGCTTGCCTGTCCTCCGCAAATATCCATCACCAATCGCGCCACATAGCCCGACGCCCATTCAGGAGAGGTCACATCAAGGCCGCGCTCAAAGCGAAAGCGGGCATCCGAATGGATATTTAGCTTGCGGCCCGTCGTGGCAACGGCAATCTGATCAAAAATCGCAATTTCCAGAAACATCTTATCGGTGGCATCACTCACGCCAGACCGCTCACCACCCATGATACCGGCAAGATCATCGGGGCCATTCGCATCGCCAATCACCAGCATATCTTCGTCAAGATCATAGGTTTTTTCATTAAGTGCCGTCATGGTTTGGCCGGCTTTTGCCCGACCAATGATCAATTTACCACCGTCGATTTTATCAATGTCATAGGCATGAAGCGGGCGGCCAAGATCGACCATCACATAATTGGTGATATCAACCAAGGCGCTGATTGGTCGTTGGCCAATGGCTGTTAGGCGGTTTGCCATCCATGCCGGGCTGCTGCCATTTTTCAATCCGGTAAAGGCGCGGCCTGATACCAACGGGCATAGATGGGCCTCATCCGGCGCCAGATTCAGATCCCACGATATAGGGCTGTCAAAACTGCCCTCAAGCGGGCTTGTATCAATCGGTTTTAAATGGCCATAACCCGCCGCGGCCAGATCACGTGCAACACCGCGAACGCCAAGACAATCGGCCCGATTGGGCGTAATTGCAATTTCGATAATCGGGTCATCAAGCCCCGCATAGGCTGCAAATGACGCGCCAATAGGCGCATCTGCCGCCAGATCAATAATGCCGTCATGTTCATCAGATAGCTGCATTTCGCGTTCTGAACATAGCATGCCATTTGACAGCTCGCCGCGAATCTCACCGGTTTTCAGCGTCAGATCAATCCCCGGAACATAGGCACCAACCGGCGCAAAAACACCTTTCATGCCAGCGCGTGCATTTGGCGCGCCACATACCACCTGAACAGGATCGCCAGTACCAATATTGACCATACAGACGCGCAATTTATCAGCATTGGGATGCTGTTCTGCCGAAATCACTTCGGCAATCACAAATGGTGCCAAGGCAGCCGCACGATCGACAACTGATTCAACCTCAAGCCCAAGCATGGGCAGAATGTCCAAGATATCAGCCAGCGGCCGATCGGTTTCAAGATGGCTAAAAAGCCAGTCGCGGGTGAATTTCATCAAACAGCCCCCCCAGCAAGACCGGCATGAATTGACGGCGCATCAAATGGCAAAAAGCCGTAATGGCGCATCCAGCGCAAATCGCTATCGTAAAATGTACGAAGATCAGGGATGCCATATTTCAGCATCGCAATTCGCTCGATGCCCATACCAAAGGCAAATCCTTGATATTTTTCGGGATCATAACCGCAATTTTCGAGAACGCGTGGATTGACCATGCCCGACCCGAGGATTTCCAGCCAATCATCACCAGCGCCAATTTTCAGCGCACCATTATCGCGGGTACAGCCAATGTCGACCTCGGCTGATGGCTCGGTAAACGGAAAATAGCTTGGCCGGAACCGCACCGGCAAATCATCAACGCCAAAAAAGGCACGACAGAAATCAATCAGGCACCCTTTAAGATGCCCCATATGAATGCCGTCTCCAATGACCAGCCCTTCACATTGATGAAACATCGGTGAATGTGTGGCGTCATGGTCAGAACGATAGGTACGCCCGGGAACAATGATGCGGATTGGCGGCTCTTTGGCCTCCATTGTCCGAATCTGCACCGGCGATGTATGCGTACGAAGAACCTTGCGTTTGCCATTAGCATCGGCTGGCAGATAAAAGGTATCATGTTCCTGACGTGCGGGATGTTCGGGCGGAATATTCAGCGCGGTAAAATTATAATAGTCAGATTCGATATCCGGGCCTTCGGCAACCTGAAACCCCATTTCGGCAAAAATGGCGATCACCTCTTCAATGGTGCGTGACAATGGGTGAAGCCGTGCATCGGTTTCGGGCCTGCTTGGCAAGGTTACATCCAACCGTTCGGCAGATAATCTTGCATTGAGCGCCGCTGATGCCAGCATCGTCTGTTTGGCGTCAATTGCCGCGGCGATTTCGTCCTTGACCTTGTTCAGCGCCTGACCTGCCTGTTTACGCGCTTCGGCATCCATGCCACCAAGATCGCGCATCATCAACGAAATACGGCCTTTTTTGCCAAGCGAGTCAATGCGGATTGCCTCAAGCGCGTCAAGGCTATCTACGGCACCAATGGCGTCAATAATTTCTGAAGATACGGCATCAAGGCTTTGCATTATGTTTCACCATCGGTCGTCATATGATTCAAAAAGAAGTCGGCTTAAAAAAACGAACCGCCGTGATCGCAGTGGCCAGATCAATCATGGTCAAAACCAATCATTTTTTCTGGCACCGGTCAACACAACGGCTCGTCTGTCGTCTCGAATTTTGGGATGATCCCTAGCTTGCCGCTTTTGACCGCTCTACCAGGGCCTCAAATGCGCGTGGCTCATTCACCGCCAGATCAGCAAGCATTTTGCGATCGACTTCGATTCCCGCTTTGATAAGGCCGCCCATCATCTGTGAATAGGTTACACCATATAGGCGTGCAGCAGCATTGATCCGCTGGATCCATAAAGCGCGAAACTCCCGCTTACGCACACGCCGGTCACGATAGGCATACTGACGTGCCTTATCGACGGCTTGGGTAGCGGTTCTGAATGTGTTTTTACGACGTCCGTAATAGCCTTTTGCCGCCTTGATTACCTTGGCGTGCCGGGCGTGAGTCGTGGTACCTCTTTTAACGCGTGCCATTTACCAGCCTCCGTTAAGCGTATGGAAGGAAACGTTTAACGATGCGCGCATCCGCATCGCACAAGATCATGGTGCCACGAGCTTGACGTTTCATTTTCTGGGAACGGCGACGTAGGTTATGGCTTAGGAAGGCAGCAGAGCCGCGAACCTTGCCATTTGCGGTCAAGCGAAATCTCTTTTTCGCACCGCTTTTGGTCTTCATCTTGGGCATTTTGACCTCTTTCTTCGTAAAAGGAAGCTTTTCCGCGTTAAACCCGAAGATTCAGGCGGAAAAGCGATAAACCGGCCGGGCATGCCCTGATTTTTCAGGCCCGGACGCGATATCGAACGCTAAGTGAGCGGGTTATATAGGCAAAGACTTGTGGAATCAAGCCCTGATCCTAATGATCGTCAAATTCTCAACAGCCAAAAATTCTGGCTTCAGCCCTATTTTGGCGCCAAAACCATGATCATCTGGCGACCTTCCATTTTTGGCATCGCCTCGACCTTGGCAAATTCATCGGTTTCATTGCGCACCCGTGTCAAAACGATTGCACCAAGATCCTGATGCGCCATTTCGCGGCCACGGAAACGAAGCGTTACCTTCACCTTATCGCCGCCACTCAGGAATTTCTGCACACTGCGCATTTTGACCTGATAATCATGCTCGTCAATATTCGGGCGAAGCTTGATTTCTTTGACCTCGATAATCTTTTGCTTTTTACGCGCTTCATTGGCGCGTTTCTGCGCTTCATATTTATATTTGCCATAATCAAGAATCTTGCAAACAGGCGGGTCAACATTGGGCTGTACCTCAACCAGATCAAGGCCAAATTCTTCGGCCTGACGTATTGCTTCTGATGTATCTAGAACCCCAAGCTGGGCACCTTCTGGATCAATGCAGCGTACTTTTGGCGCACGGATGGCGCCATTCACGCGCGGGCCGTCCAAAACGGGCGGCGTATTACTATGTGGACGTGCTATTTAACTCTCCTATAGCGGTCAAAAACATTCAAATGTGATCAAACCAACATCGACACGGCTTGATCAGGTTATTTATTACCAAAAACAGCGGATTAATACCAGTTTTTTCGATTTATCCAATGGGCAACCATCATATATGCGTTTTTTCAGCGCCAGCCTCGGACTTTGCGACCATATCGGGGGCAAGACTCTCGCTTTTCAAAGTCGCCAGAGCTTCGGCCATATCAATAACCTGCTGCTCATTTGATCCAAGGCGGCGCAGGGCAATTGTTCCGGCTTCGGCTTCACGCCCGCCAACCGCCAAAATGAATGGCACCTTCATCACGCTATGTTCACGCACCTTATAGCTGATCTTTTCATTGCGAAGATCGGTTTCCACACGCAAGCCAAGGGCGGCGGCGGCATCGGCAACCTCGCGGGCATAATCATTGGCCTGATCGGTAATCGACGCCACCACAATCTGCACCGGCGCCAACCATGCGGGCATGCGACCAGCATATTGTTCAATCAAAATGCCAATCCAGCGTTCCATTGACCCCAAAATCGCACGATGCAACATCACCGGACGATGCCGATTACCATCTTCGCCAACATATTCGGCATCTAGACGGTCAGGCAGAACAAAATCGACCTGCAAAGTACCGCATTGCCAATCACGACCAATCGCATCACGAAGCACAAATTCAAGCTTTGGCCCGTAAAAAGCGCCCTCACCCGGATTTAAAATCGTATCCAGCTTTGCCGCCTTTGTCGCATCGGTCAGGGCCGCTTCGGCGCGATCCCATGTGGCATCATCACCAGCGCGCACATCCGGCCGGTCAGAAAATTTCACCCGAACGTCACTAAAGCCGAAATCAGCATAGATTGATTGCAACAGCGAACAGAATTTCACCGATTCAGCGGTAATCTGGTCTTCGGTACAAAAGATATGCGCATCATCCTGCGTAAAGGCACGCACCCGCATGATGCCATGCAAAGCGCCAGATGGTTCATTGCGATGGCATGATCCAAATTCGGCCATACGCAATGGCAGGTCACGATAGGATTTAATGCCTTGACGGAAAATCTGCACATGGCAGGGGCAATTCATCGGCTTGAGCGCCAAAGTGCGTTCATCTTCGGATTGCGCGGTGAACATATTCTCACCAAATTTTTCCCAATGGCCCGATGCTTCCCACAGGCTTCGATCAACAAGCTGCGGGGTTTTCACCTCGCTATAGCCAGCCGCATCAAGACGACGGCGAACATAGGCTTCAATTTCACGATAAAGCACCCATCCCTTGGCATGCCAGAAAACTGAACCGGCCGCTTCTTCTTGCAAATGAAACAGACCAAGCTGGCGCCCTAATTTGCGATGATCGCGTTTTTCGGCTTCTTCCAGCATATGAAGATAGGCCGCCAAATCTTTTTCAGTGACCCATGCCGTGCCATAAATCCGTTGCAGCATTGGACGGGTCGAATCCCCACGCCAATAAGCACCGGCAACTTTCATCAATTTGAAAGCATGACCCAGCTTGCCGGTTGATGGTAAATGCGGGCCACGGCAAAGATCAATAAAATCACCCTGCTGGTAGAAAGTGACGGTCTGATCGGCAGGAATCGCCTCGACCAGCTCTATCTTGAAAGGCTCATTATTCTTTTTATAGAACGCAACCGCTTCATCGCGCGTCCAGACATTGCGAATGATGGGCTCGTCACGGTCAACAATGTCATGCATCCGCTTTTCAATGGCGGCAAGATCATCTTCGCTGAAGGCCGTTTCACGGTGGAAATCATAATAGAAACCATTCTCGATTGCCGGCCCGATCGTGACCTGCGTTTCAGGATATAACTCCAAAACCGCTTCGGCCATGACATGCGCGCAATCATGGCGCAATAAAGCCAAGGCCTGCTCGTCTTTGGCGGTGACCAATGACAGCCTTGCATCATTTTCGATTGGGCGCGTCAAATCCCATTCAGCGTCATCAACAACGGCAAGCAACGCAGCCTTGGCAAGACCTGGCCCGATATCGGCAGCGATCGTTGCTGGTGTTACCGGCTGGTCATATGATCGCTGCGATCCATCTGGAAGCGTGATATTTGGCATTATTGTTAAAAACCTCTTATTATCAATGGGGCCAGCGGTCAGTTGGCCGCATCGCCACAAACTTGGCAGACCATAGCTGTACCCTTGCCGAAACTCAAGTACACTGGTGGTTCAGCATGCAAATCTATGGCCAAATTGAATGCCGCCTTCCGGCCAGCAAGACAGGCGCATGGCGTGACCAGCATCACTGCTGCCAAAATCAACATTCCCACATCAGCAATTTATGATTTTGCGTTCCGGTTCGCCGCAGCCCGATCCAACACCCGCCGATAGATTTTGATCGTTTGCCGACACATGGTTTCGGTTGAGAAATTGGCCTCGATATGCTGCCTTGCCGTGGCCGCAAGCATTTTACGTTTGCGCGGGCCGAGATCAAGCGCGGCCTGCAATGCCGCCGCAAGACTATCAGCATCTCCCGGTATTGCCAGCCAACCAGTTTCACCATGCCTAATCGATTCGGTCGCCCCGCCATGATCAAAAGCCACAACAGGGCGGCCCATCGCTTGCGCTTCAAGCGCAACACGGCCGAACGGCTCTGGCGTGATTGACGGCATTGCAACCACATCAGCGACCATCAAGGCCGCCGGCATATCATCAATAAGCGGGGTCAGCCGAAACCGCCCCTCAAGCCCCAATTGCTGTCCAAGCCTGACCAATTCTGACACAAAGGCAGGCTTGCCATCTCCGGCACCAATCATCAAACAGATGAACGGCCGGTCTTTGATCTTGGCCAAAGCCTGCAATAAAATCCGATGACCTTTCCACATGGTGGCACGGGCAGGAAGCATGATCACCGGCACATCTTCAGGGATGGCCAAACCTTCGACAAAATTAACAATCCGCGTTTGATTCACATTACCAGGGTTGAACAAATCAATATCGACACCGCGATGCACCACCGTAAGCCGGTCTTCGACCCCAACATATTGGCTGGTGATCAAATCTTTCACATAATTCGAAATCGCAATCACATGATCCGTTTTCAGCAATTTGCGGTTATAAATCCGTTTAAATGCGGACATGGCGACAAAACGCCCATGAACCGTGCTAACCGTCGCAATGCCAAGCGCCGCTGCAGCCGGCAGCGCAATCCATGCTGGCACACGCGATCGAATATGCACAAGATCAGCATTTTCACGGCTTAGAATGGCTTTTAACTGGCGCCTGACTTGCGGCCAGCGAAACGGGTTTTTGGTATGAACATCAAGCTGGTGATGCGTTGCCCCAAGACGATCAAGATGCCGCACCATTGGCCCACCATGCGAGATAACAACGGCGCGGCCCCCATGTTTTTGGATTGCATCGGCCATTTCAACCGTGCCGCGTTCGACACCGCCACGAACCATCGCTGGCAGAATTTGCACGATCGTTGGCGCGTCGCCGTGGCGCTGTTTTAACAATTTCGATTTCGGTGCTAATATCATTGGCTTTATAAATGGCTATCATTTGCTAGTTTGGTCAAGATTTAATAAGGCGAAAACCGGCGAATGCCAGATCATGAAAGTAGGAAACATGCAATCTCTCGCGTGGCACACCATAAACCAGTCAGGCAGGATCGCCTATAACAGAGTTGCTGGCAAAACACCGGGCATTGTCTTTTTATGCGGTCATGGCTCGGACATGGATGGAAGCAAAGCATTGTTCCTTGAGAGCTGGGCAAAACAGCAGGGCCGGGCTTTTTTGCGGTTTGACTATAGCGGTCATGGCCAGTCGGATGGCGCCTTTCTGGAAACCAATATTTCCGACTGGACGCGTGACGCGATTGCGGTTCTTGACGATCTAACCACTGGCCCTCAAATCCTTGTTGGATCTTCACTTGGGGGCTGGATCATGCTTAATGTCGCGCTGGCGCGGCCTGACCGGATTGCCGGGCTGATCGGCATTGCTGCTGCGCCCGATTTTACCGAAGATTTGATCTGGCAGCCGCTTGACGATGATCAGCGCGACAAGATGAAAAATGATGGCCAGATCGCGATGGAAAATCCCTATGCCGATGATCCGGTAATCTATCCCTATCATCTGATCAAAGATGGCCGCCAGCATTTGCGGCTTCGCGCGCCTTTGGCGATCACCGCGCCGGTTCGCCTTCTGCAGGGCATGAATGATACCGAAGTGCCATGGCAAACGGCAACAAGGCTTGCCGATTGTTTGCAATCTGATGATGTTGTTCTGCATTTTGACAAAACCGCAACGCACCGGTTTTCCGAGCCATCACAATTACAGCTTCTCGAAACGGTTCTGGTGACACTGCTTGATCAGCTTGACCCGAAATAACCGCGATAAACCTTAAAAATCGAGATCGCAATAATGATCTGGCGGGGTCAGGCCAACCACCTGATCACCAAGAAGATCACGAAATGATGGACGTGACTTCATTTTGGCGTACCAGCTTTTGGCTTCGGGGTGGCGGCTCCAATCGATATCACCAAAGAAATCGAGAACCGACAGATGTGCAGCAGCTGCCAGATCGGCAAGCGATATCTGTTTGCCGGTTAGCCAATTTCCCTGTTCGGCCAGCCAGTCAATATAATCGAGATGGATTTGCAGATTGCTCATCGCCGCCCGCATCACCACCGATGATGTCGTGCCTTCACCCGAAAACCGTTTGATAACACGCTCGGACAATAGCGGCGAGCCCACTTCGCGGCTGAATTTATATTCAAACCAATGCACTAGACGGCGGATTTCGGCACGCGCTGGCGCTTCACCCCAAAGCAAATTATGCTGGCTGGAGTCTTCGGTTTCTTCGATAAATTCAGCGATCACCATCGCGCCGCTAATGGCAAGCCCGTCTTCGGTGACCAGAACCGGCACATCACCAGCCGGATTAAGCGTTAGGAAATCTTCACTACGCTGCCACGGAATTTCCAGCTTTGGCAAAACCATCAGGCCACGTTCGGCAAGCACAAGCCGGATAAAACGTGACGATGCTGATAATTGATAGTGATGCAAAACCCGCATGAACCCGAAAACCCCTAACCATCAATTGCGACCAATAACGGCCTTCATCCACATAGCATATTATTCCGGCGGCGTAATGCCCCGAACAACAAGCCCACTTGGCAGCAAGCTTGCCAATGCGCCAGGCACCAGCTCACAAAATTGCAGCCGTTCCGGCTCGACAAAGCCCGGCCAGTCGAGATTGTAGCCAACTGCAGGCACAAATCCAAATTTCGGATAATAGTCAGGCTCGCCCGATACCAGAACCAGACGCCATTGCCCCAGCCGTGCAAGCCGCATCCCCTCTTGAACCAATTGTCGGCCAAAGCCTTTGCCGCGAACATGCGGTTGCACCGCAAGCGGGCCAAGAAGCAAAATGGTTTCATCGCCAAGCATCACTTCCCAGAACCGCAACGAACCAACAGCTTGATCATCTTCATAGCCAACAAGACATAGTGCGGCCACCGGCGCGCCCGGGCGCAAAGCCCAAACCGACCGGTCATACCGATTTGGCCCAAACGCCTCGGTCATCAATGCTTCAATGACTGGACTATCTGCCTGTGTTTGCTGCGTAATCTTGAACATCATTATGCTTTACAGAAAAGTAGCAACAGACACAATCGGCTTTTGCATAGCCATTGCAATCAATGATTATGCAGTTTCAGACAGATCTTCTTCAAGCTTAAGCGGCACATCCAAAACCGGAATAATTTCGGTTGGAACGACCTGCCAGAAATTTTGCAAAGCCTGATCCCAATGATTCAAGATGCGTGCGGCAAGGGCGCTTTCGGTCTCGCGTGCATGTTCGGCAACAAGATCACGAAGCTTGTTTTCCCAATGCGGGTGCGCAATCCGGAAAAGCTGCAAGCTTTCCCGATTAACCCGCGATTCAAAATTGCCAGCCTCGTCATAGATAAAGGCCATGCCGCCCGTCATGCCAGCACCGAAATTGTCACCAACCTCGCCAAGGATCACAACATTGCCACCGGTCATATATTCACATGCATTCGACCCGCTTCCTTCAACAACTGCCGTTGCACCGGAATTGCGGACACAAAGCCGCTCGCCAGCCTGACCAGCCGCAAATAGCTTGCCCGATGTTGCGCCGTAAAGAACCGTATTACCGATGATGGTATTGGCACTGGCAACAAACCCAACTGCCGCTGATGGCCGAACGACAATCATTCCGCCTGACAAGCCTTTGCCAACATAGTCATTGGCATCACCAATCACATCAAGGCGAAGACCTTGTGTTGCAAAGGCGCCCAAAGACTGGCCTGCCGAACCGCGAAGCCTGACAAGAATATGCCCTTCACGAAGACCGGTCATGCCAAACCGCCGCACAATATGCGATGACAGCCTTGTGCCGATGGCGCGCTGGGTGTTTTCGACATTGTAAGACAATTGCATCTTGGATCCATTTTCAAGCGCAAGCTTGGCATCAACAACCATTTGTGCATCAAGCGTATCCGGCACTTCGGTACGAGCGCCACCACGGCTGCTGACCAATTCATCCTCGCTATCGGCGCGAACCAGAATCGGATTAAGGTCTAGATCATCCAGCGCGGCATCACCGCGGCTTACCTGCGTTAGCAGATCAGTGCGTCCAATCACTTGCTGCAATGTGGTAAAGCCAAGGCTCGCCAGAATTTCGCGAACCTCTTCGGCAAGGTGGGTAAATAGCTGAACCACCTTTTCCGGTGTGCCTTCAAATTTCGCCCGTAAATCATCACGCTGGGTGCAAACACCGACAGGACAGGTATTGGAATGGCATTGCCGAACCATGATACAGCCCATTGCGATCAATGATGAAGTGCCAATGCCATATTCATCGGCACCAAGCATCGCTGCCATAACAACATCACGCCCTGTTTTCAGTCCACCATCAGTACGAAGCACAACCTTGTTACGAAGATCATTCATCGACAGAACCTGATGCACTTCAGACAGGCCCATTTCCCAAGGCAAACCCGCATATTTGATTGATGATTGCGGGCTGGCGCCGGTGCCGCCACCATGGCCAGACACCAAAATCGAATCCGCCTTGGCCTTGGCAACACCAGCGGCAATTGTGCCAATACCGGTCGAGGCCACCAGCTTGACGCAGACCTTTGCTTCCGGATTGATCTGTTTTAGATCATAGATCAGCTGCGCCAAATCCTCGATTGAATAGATATCGTGATGAGGTGGCGGTGAAATCAATGTCACACCCGGGGTTGAATGGCGCAATCTTGCGATCAGGCTATCAACCTTAATTCCGGGCAATTGCCCGCCTTCGCCAGGCTTGGCGCCTTGCGCAACCTTGATCTCGATTTCTTCACAATTATTCAAATATTCGGCGGTAACACCAAACCGGCCCGACGCAATTTGCTTGATCGCGCTTGACGGGTTATCACCATTTTCGCGAAGTTTGAAACGCGCCGGATCTTCACCGCCCTCGCCCGAATCCGATTTGGCACCAATGCGGTTCATCGCAATCGACAGGGTTTCATGCGCCTCGGGGCTTAGCGCGCCAAGCGAAATACCCGGCGAGACCAGCCGTTTGCGGATATTGGTGATTGATTCAACACGGTCGATTTCAACCGCTTCACCAGCCGCTTTAAACGCCATCAAATCACGAAGATTAATCGGCCCCTGATCAGTGACCAGCGAAGAATATTTTTTCCAGCTTTCAAAAGATCCCGTATCACAAGCATGCTGCATTGCATGGATCAATTGCCCGTCAAAGGCATGACGTTCGCCAGATTTGCGATAGCGGAAAAATCCACCAACCGGCAAATGCACATCATCATTGGCAAAGGCCTTGTTATGCATTTCAATGACCCGCGTCGCGATGCCTTTCAGGCCAAGACCCGAAATACGCGACGACATTGGCGGGAAATAATCAGCAACCAATGAACGTGACAGGCCAAGCGCCTCAAAATTATAACCACCACGATAAGAGGCAATCACTGAAATGCCCATTTTCGACATGATTTTCAGCAAGCCTTCTTCGACCGCCTTGACGAAATTACCAACTGCATCGCGAAGTTCCATGCCTACAAGCAAACCGCGCTCATGCCGTTCGGCAATCGCCGCTTCGGCGACATAGGCATTCACCGTGGTTGCACCAACCCCGATCAAAACGGCAAAATGATGCACGTCCAAACATTCGCCACTGGCCACATTGACCGATGTAAATGTCCGCAATTGCTGTCTGACAAGATGCGAATGAACCGCGCCTGTTGCCAAAATCATTGGCATCGGAATACGGCTTTCCGACACATTACGGTCGGTCAGCATCACATGCTCGCAACCTGACCGGACAGCTTCTTCGGCCTCGGCCTGAATCCGCTCCAGCGCATCGGTAAAGGCAGTGTCAGATCCGTCATTTTCGAAACTACAATCAATCTCGGCGGCCTTTTTGCCAACATAGCGGCACAGCGCATCCCATTCCGGCACCGTCAAGACGGGTGAATTCAGGACCAGATGATCACATTGCTCGGGCGCTTCATCTAAAATATTACCAAGATTGCCGAGCCGTGTCCGCAAGGTCATAACATGACGTTCACGAAGCGAGTCGATTGGCGGGTTGGTCACTTGCGAAAAATTCTGCCGGAAGAAATGATGCAAGCCGCGATAACGGTTTGACAAGACTGCCAGCGGCGTATCATCACCCATTGATCCGATGGCTTCTTTGCCGGTTTGCGCCATTGGCTGCAAAACCAGTTCCATATCTTCCATTGTCCAACCACCCATCATCTGACGACGGCGGGTTTCGGTCTTGCTTAGTGGCTGGCTTGCTTTACCGGTTGAATTCGCCAATAGCGAATCCATCTGCTTGGCGCGGCCAATCCATTTGCTCCAGTCGCATTTCTTGGTCAAAGCGTCTTTCAGCTCACCGTCTTTATAAAGACGGCCTTCGGCAAGATTGATGCCGATCATCTGGCCCGGCCCAAGCCGCCCACGTTCGGCAATTTTCGTATCGGGAACAACAACCATACCCGTTTCCGAACCAGCAATGACAAGCCCATCATGTGTCACCACATAACGAAGCGGACGCAATCCGTTCCGGTCAAGACCGGCGACAACCCAATCACCCGCAAAGGCTGCGATGGCCGCAGGCCCATCCCATGGTTCCATAACCGAATTGCAATAGGCATAAAGCTTGGCACGCGGGTGATCGCTGCCAACATCAATTGCCTCGGGGATCATCATGGTTTTCACCATTGGTAATTGCCGCCCACCATGAACCAGCAATTCAAAAACCGCATCAAGCGCCGCCGAATCCGAACTGCCATTGGCAACAACCGGCTTTAGATCGCCAATCGCGTCGCCAAATAAGGCCGATTCCATGCGGTCTTCATGGCAGCTCATCCAGTTTTGATTGCCCCGAATGGTATTGATTTCACCATTATGTGCCAAAACGCGGAATGGCTGGGCCAATTTCCAAGTTGGCATGGTGTTGGTCGAATAGCGCTGATGATAGATCGCAAAAGACGACACAAAGCGCTGATCAAGCAAATCTGGGAAAAAGGCAGTCACCTGCTCGGCAAGGAACATGCCTTTATAGATGATCGACCGGCTGGACAGCGAACAAAGATAAAAATCATTGATCATATGCTTGATAACGGCTTTTTCGATCCGACGACGAACCAGATAGAGCTGGCGTTCGGCTTCGGTGGCATCCATTTCAACCGGCATCGAAAACATAATCTGTTCAATTTCCGGACGTGTCGCAATGGCTTTTGTGCCAAGCGCCCTGATATCTACCGGCACTTGTCGCCAGCCATAGATGCTGTGCCCAACCGCCAGAATTTCCTGTTCGACAATACAGCGGCATCGTTCTTGCGCGGCCAGATCGGTACGCGGTAAAAACACCATGCCAACAGCCAGCCTGCCACCATCATCATCATGGCCGGTACGCGCGATATGTTCGATAAAAAAGTCGCGTGGAATCTCAATATGGATTCCAGCACCATCGCCAGTCATGCCATCAGCATCAACCGCGCCGCGATGCCAAATCGCTTGCAACGCCTCGATTGCTGATTCGACAACGGCGCGGTTTGGTTTGCCATCACGCGCCGCAACAAAACCAACACCACAAGCGTCATGTTCCATTTGCGGGCCATAAACGCCAGCTTCGGTTAATTTGGCTTCATTCGCGGCGCGGCGCTGAAGATAGGCAGCTTCATCAAAACTCTTTGTCATTTCACACTCCCTGTATGCAGCGGTCTAACGACCGACGCCAGCGGCCCGCGGCGCATCAGCGGCGGCCATAATCCATTGATCAATCGCCTCAGCCGCGTCACGACCGTCACGAACACCCCAAACAACCAGCGATGCGCCGCGTACAATATCGCCCGCGGCAAACACGCCATCCAGATTCGTCATCATTGTCCGCCAATCAATTTTCAGCGTTCCCCAGCGGGTGACTTCCAACCCGTCCTGACCAAACATTGATGGTAAATCTTCAGGATCAAAACCAAGCGCCTTGATCACCATATCGGCAGGCAATTCATGGGCTGACCCGTCAATCACTTCGGGCACTTGGCGGCCAGTTGCATCCGGCTGGCCAAGGTGGATTTTTTGGGCTTGAACCGCACGCACCTTGTCATCACCAAGAAATGCCTGCGGCGCAGACAGCCATTTGAAGACAACACCTTCTTCTTCGGCATTTTGAACTTCGCGCTGCGACCCTGGCATATTGGCCCGATCACGGCGGTAAAGACAGCTAACCGATTTGGCCTTTTGGCGAATCGCAGTCCGAACGCAATCCATAGCCGTATCGCCGCCACCAATGACAACAACATCTTTGCCTTCGGCATTGAGCGCACCCGATTCAAACGCCTCGACGTCATCACCAAGGCTTTTGCGGTTTGATACGGTTAGATAGTCAAGCGCTGGAACAATGCCATCAAGCCCGCTTCCCGGAGCGGCAATATCGCGCGCCTTATAAACGCCCGTCGCAACCAGAATGGCATCATGCTTGGCGCGAATGTCGGCAAAGCTGGTCTCGCCACCAATATCAACGCCAAGATGGAAATGAACCCCCCCATCAATCAGCAATTGGCCGCGACGCTCAACAATTGATTTTTCCAGCTTGAACCCCGGAATGCCATACATCAACAAGCCGCCAATACGGTCATAACGGTCGTAGATGTGTACCTGATAGCCGCGATGACGAAGCATTTCGGCAGCGGCCAGACCGGCTGGCCCTGCGCCGATGACGCCAATCGATTCGGCACGCTCAACACGCGGCGCAGCTGGCTTGACCCAGCCCTCGGCAAAGGCGGTTTCGGTGATATGTTTTTCAACCGCACCAATGGTAACCGATTCAAATCCCTTTTCGATCACACAGCTGCCTTCACAAAGACGGTCTTGCGGGCAAATACGGCCACATATCTCGGGGAAATTATTGGTCTGCGATGATAGCTCATAGGCTTCTTGCATCCGCCCCTCGGCGGTCAGCATTAACCAATCGGGAATATTGTTATGGAGGGGACAATTCACCTGACAGAACGGCACCCCGCATTGCGAGCAGCGCGATGATTGCGTTTCAGCCTCGACAGCATCGAAATCATCATAGATTTCATCAAAATCAGCGACGCGCTTTTCGGCCTTGCGCTTTTCCGGCATGGCCTTGTCAGTCGATACAAACTTCAACATCTTTGATGACATATCTGCTACTCCCTATCAATCCAGCACTGGCGTCATGACCGCTCATGCTGGCGTTTCAAACCCCCGCCCAAACCAAAATTGGCAAGGAGGCTATTATTTTCCGTTCTTTTCAGGTGACTTATTGACTGTGAAGCTGGCCCATTCATCAAGGCCACAACATCAGATCCCAGCGCAACCAAATGTCATTAAACTTCCAAATTATGCTGCCATCACCCTGAAATTTCGGCGCCATCACCGCCCGTGATCCATTGCTTATCCTGATGCTTCTGCCGATCACTTCGCTAATTAGTCAATATTATTTACCTTTTTTTGATGATAATTGCAAGCGTGATTCAAGTGACGCAAGTAAATCTGTCATATTTCGTAGTATTACGGCCGAAACGGTACTAATTAGGCGAATGTCGGTAAATCGGATTGATGCTGGTCAATAATTACCGAATGCGCCTATGATAGCGGCAATCATTGCCGTCCATTTGGCCTGTTTGACAATGCGCCATCGGCATGCGCCCATTTGGGATCATTTGACGTCGTCAATAATGCGTCTTTTATAACATAGCGCCTTTTCTAGGAGCCCCTCTAATGCCGCTAAGCCTGTTGATTCTTGTTGCCGCCATTCAGGGCCTAACCGAATTTTTGCCAGTATCATCATCGGGTCATTTGGTATTGATCCCGATTGTCACCGATTTTGCTTATCAAGGCCGCGTGATTGATGTGGCAGCGCATGTTGGCACTTTGGTTGCCGTTGCCATTTATTTGCGTATTGAAATCATTGCCATTGCGGCGGCATTGATTCGCTTTGGGCGGAATGATGCTGTTAATGCACGTCTTGGCATCATGCTTATTCTGGCAACCATTCCGGTAATTATCGCCGGTTATATCGTGAATTATGCCAATTGGCACTGGCTTGACATGGTTTACAGCCTTGCCTTTGCCAATCTGATCTTTGCAGTCATTTTATGGTTTTCTGACAAGGCACCTGCGACGCGGCGCGATCTTGGTCAAATCGGCTTGCCGCATGCCCTGATCATTGGAATCGTACAAATTTGCGCGCTCATTCCCGGAGCCTCTCGCTCAGGCGTCACGATGAGCGCGGCGCGGTTTCTCGGCTATGACCGTGTAACCGCAGCGCGATTTTCACTATTGCTATCCCTGCCAACGATTGCCGGTGCTGGTTTGCTGAAAACGCTTGATCTTGTCAAAAGCGGCGATGCCACACTTGGCGCGGATGCGATAATTGTTGCGGTCTTATCAGCTGGCCTTGCTTGGCTTGCGATCCGCTGGATGATGCGTTGGTTTGCCACGGCAGGCTTTGGTATTTTTGTCTATTACCGTTTGGCCCTTGGTGGCTTGCTATTGCTGGCATTAGCGCAGGGCTGGATTGCGCCAAGCATCAGCTAAGACCGGAACAGCCCACCGGGGCGATAGCGCTCAAGATAGGTTGGCAAAACCGCATCAACACAAGTTGCCGTGATACCCAGATCAGCGAGTGTCAGCGCCGCCTTGTCAACGACATTGTCACGTTTCAACAACCGCACCTGATCCAGCGTGATTGGCGCATTTGGCAGCAATCCCGCAACGGCGGCACCGCATGATAAAGCAAAAAATGGCACTGATAATAACAGGCGACGGCGCTGGATTTGCAGCAAGGTGATTTCCATCAACTGCCGGAAGCTAAAGATATCTGGGCCGCCAAGTTCGAAAATCTTGCCCTCAGGTGATTTGGCCAATTTGCCAGCACCAAGACCAAGACCCGCCATAATAGCGCCGACAACATCTTCGACATAGACTGGCTGCATCCGCATTTTGCCACCACCAGGCAATGGCAATGCCGGCGCAATCATTGCCATAGCGGCAAAGCGGTTAAAGAAATCATCGCGCGGGCCAAACACAATCGACGGCCGCAAGATTACGGCTGGTGAATAGGCCTTTCGCAATCCGGCTTCGCCAGCGGCCTTGCTTTTCGCATAATGGCTTGGCGACTGGCTGTCGGCGCCGATGGCCGATACATGAACAACTGATTGAAGACCATGCTTCGTGGCAAGCGCGCCGATACGCTCTGGCAATTGCGCCTGCAATTCGTCAAAACGCTGCCCACCCCCTTCGGCAAGAATGCCAACAAGATTGACCACCGCATCCGCCGGCCGAATGACCGAGTCCAGAACCGCCTCATCAAGCGCATTGCCAGCCACAAGCGTGATCTGCCCAACATTGCCCATCGGTTTTAAATATTTTGCCCGCTCGCTATTGCGACATAGAACAATGACCTGTTTACCGGCACGCGCCAGCCGTTCCACGGTCGCCCGCCCAACAAACCCAGATCCACCAATTACTGCGACTGTGTTGATCATTGATTTATCCTTGCTTGACCGGCCAATGGGCGCGGCGCGATGATCTAATTTTCTGGCGGCTCGGCCCAAACCCGGATGGCCGCCACGCACTCATTGACTGCAAATTAGGTCATGCCTCCGCGCTTTACAATCCCACCAATGCAGATTTGCCATAAAATAGATTTCTAGCGGCACTTCGCACCGCCAATGAAAGCCGCATTTTCTCGCCATTAGGTCATTGAAAAGGTTTGACACGCCACCGTTTGTGGCTATTCTCACGCCGTCAGACAGGCAGCGGTTTTCCGCAAGGTCAATGGCAAGCCCAGGTGGCGGAATTGGTAGACGCGCTGGCTTCAGGTGCCAGTGACCATTAGGTCGTGGAAGTTCGAGTCTTCTCCTGGGCACCATTGCCATTTGACCCGCAGCACGGCCGTCACAAGCTTGACGCACCAAAGCGCGCCCTTGGCAAAACAGCCCAGCCTTTGCGAAAACAAAAGAAACGAGGCATCGATGACAATTCATATCCATCAGGACGACCTTCCCGCCGATATTGATCTTGGCGATGTGGTTGCCATCGATACCGAAACAATGGGCCTCAACCCGCATCGTGATCGGCTGTGCCTTGTGCAGCTATCCAGCGGTGATGGGAATGCGCATCTTGTCAAAATCGCCAAGCCACAAATGCCAAGCCCAAATCTGGCGTCACTTCTTGTCAATCCGCAAGTAACAAAGCTCTTTCACTTTGCCCGTTTTGACATTGCCAGCCTTAGCCACGGCATTGGCCCGCTTGCTGGCCCGGTTTACTGTACCAAAATCGCATCCAAACTTATCCGCACCTATACCGACCGGCATGGACTAAAAGACCTTTGCCGCGAATTATTGCAAATCGATATTTCAAAACAGCAGCAATCATCTGATTGGGGCGCAGCGACCTTGACGCCTGAACAGGCCGAATATGCGGCTGGTGATGTTTTATATCTTCACCGGCTTCGCGAACGCCTTGATGTGATGCTGGAACGCGAAGGCCGAAGCGATATTGCCGCACATTGTTTTGCCTTTTTGCTAACCCGTGCAAAGCTTGACCTTGATGGCTTTGCCGAGATGGATATTTTCCATCACTAGGCTTTAGCCCGCGAGCTAAATTCAGGCAGGAACGGGGCGTATCCGGACTGATGGCATCGCTGGCGATCATTTAGGGAATGACATCACATATGGCCGACATAAACCCACCAAGAAAAAGCCGCTTCACCCCGCGCGCCAAATCCGCCCAGACCACTAGTGAGCGGCGTTATCCATTGTCGCTTTTGCTTGTTGGCGTTGGCGCTGTTCTAACGCTTGCTGTTGCAAGCTGGCTTGGCCTTTTGGCCAATGGCAAGGATGTATCGCTGGAGATCAAAGAGGTGAAACGCACCCAAAGCAGCGAAGTTCAATTGACCGGCGCCCGCTATCGCGGCCTAACACCAGCTGGAAAACCTTATGAAATCACGGCGGCCAAAGCCAATGAAGCCCCTGACGGGTCAGGCCGTGTTGATATGGATCAGCCAACCGCCATTTTGACGATGCGCAATGGCTCGCTTGTTAATCTGCAATCAAATTCAGGTGTGTTTAACAAACAGACCGATATCGTTTCCATGTCAGGCGCGGTTGTCGTGACCCAGCCTGATCGCAATCTTCGCCTCGATACCGAAGCGCTTGAGGCCAATCTCAAAGCTGGTGAGATGCGTAGCGATGTTCCGGTTCAGGTTCAAGATATTGACAGGCGCATCAATGCCGATAGCATGCAAGTCTATGACAACGGCGCACGGATCGTCTTTGGCGGGGCTGCAAAAATGATCATCAAAAACAGCAACGCCATTGCCCCGTCATCAAAGGCCGTGGTCGAACCGAAATCAAATAAGGCCAAAACCTAGATATTTTTGATAAACTAATTGGCCGGTTGGGCAGAAAGCAGATCACATCATGCACCGATCTAATCGCTATTTCGTCAAAACATTGCGCGTCGTCGCTGTTGGCATTGGCAGCTTTATAGTCGCCAGCAGTCTGGCCGCCCCCGCCTTTGCACAGACAGCCAGCGGCAAAAGTGAGGCCGCCCCGCTTCCCATCACGATTGAAGCAAGCGACTCGCTTGAATGGAACCAAACTGACGGCACCTATATCGCCAAAGGCAATGCCTATGTTGAACAGGGCCAAGCAAATATCACTGCCGGTCATATCATCGCCAAATACATGACTGAAGGGAAAACGCGCGACATCACCCAAGTGGTCGCAACCGGATCAGTGACCTATATTGAGGGTGAAAATACCGCCAAAGGCGACAAGCTGGATTATGATCTGACCAACAACCTCTATGTTCTGACGGGTAAAAATGCGTCTGTCACCGGCCCCAAAGGCACAATGACGGCAACCAAATCAATTACCTATGATTCGACCGATGACAACAATCGCAAAGTCACCGCAATTGGCAAAGCCCATTATCAGAACAGCGATGGCCGCAATGTCTTTGGTGACAAGCTGATCGCCTATATCGGCGCAGACGGCACCTTGAAAACCATTGATGCATATGACAATGCCAAGGTCGTCACAGCTCAAGGCAGCATAGCAACCGCCGACAAGCTGAATTATGTTGCAAGCACATCATTGGCCAATCTTGATGGTAATGTCGAAATTATCGACCAAGACAATATCATGCGCGGCGCCCGTGCCGAAGTTGATTTTGACAAAGAAATCAGCAAGATAATTTCTGGCCCAACTGGCAAACGCGTGACCGGTATTTTAACACCTTAAATGACTTCACCGCATGCGGCATTGCCTCAAGCGACATATCGAACCGGTATTTTGCCCTTAACTCGTTGACATATCCTGAATAGTTGGCCGATAAAGAAACCTCTGACGGGCCGCACGGCTTAATTGCATCAAAAAGGGCATCATGGTGTCTGACAATACAGAATTAGATTTTGGCATGGCGCGGCCAGTTTTAGTGTCAGGCAATCAAGGGCTGCAAGCCAAAGGCGTTGGCAAAAGCTTTAACAAGCGGCGCGTCGTTCGTAATGTTTCGCTTGGGTTACAACGCGGCGAGGCCGTTGGTCTTCTTGGCCCAAATGGTGCTGGCAAAACGACAACCTTTTACATGCTTGCCGGATTATTGCCCGCCGATGAGGGTCAGGTCTTTATTGACGGGCGCGATGTCACTGGCATGCCCATTTTCCAGCGCGCGCGTCTTGGCATGGGATATCTGCCACAGGAATCGAGCATCTTTCGCGGCCTAACAGTTGAACAAAATATCCGCGCCGTTCTTGAAACGCTTGAAGACCACGATGATGAACGCGACGCCACGCTTGATGATCTGATGGCCGAATTTGGCATCACCCACCTTCGCAACACGCCATCGGTCAGCCTGTCCGGCGGTGAACGCCGCCGTCTGGAAATTGCCCGCGCCCTTGCTGCGCGCCCGACATTTCTTTTGCTTGATGAACCTTTGGCCGGTATCGACCCGATTGCCCTTGGCGAAATTCGCGATTTGATTGCGCATTTGAAAACCCATGGTATCGGCGTTTTAATTACCGACCACAATGTTCGTGAAACACTTGATATTGTTGACCGTGCCTACATTATTCATGACGGCACCGTGCTGATGGAAGGCACGCCGGATGAGGTGGTTCAACATAGCGGGGTTCGGCAAGTCTATCTTGGCGAGCGTTTTAGCATCTAGCTCGCATGATTCACGGCTTGACAGCCCTTCATGCACCCCTTATATCTGCGCCGCCTTGGCACTTTATCGGTTCGGTTTCGGATCGATGCGGTGCACAGGCTCTATTCATTTTACGGGTCTTTTCATGTCCATAATTGATTATCTCGCCGCCGACCAGATCATGGTTGGCGTCGCTGGCAGCAGTAAAAAGCAAGTGATTGAACAGCTTGCTGATCGCGCCGCTAAACTGACTGGCCTGTGCCAGCGCAGCCTTTTTGAAATTGTGATGCGCCGCGAACGTCTTGGCAGCACCGCCATTGGTGGCGGCATTGCGATTCCCCATGCCGTGCATCACGACCTGTCGCGCACCATCGGGATCATTGCCGTTTTGACAAGCCCTGTTGATTTTGACGCACAAGATTGCAAGCCTGTCGATATCGTTTGCCTTGTGATCGGGCCACAAGGCGCTGATAGCGATCATCTGAAATGCGTGTCGAGCGTGGCAAGATCATTACGCGAAGCGGCAATTTGTGACCAGCTTCGCGCTGCTGCAACAGCAGAGGAACTTCTTGCATGCCTTGGAAACGCAAGCGACGTTGCCGCCTAGCCGCGTCAAGCTTGCCCGCAATTCCCGCAAAAGCCTAAAACATAGCCCTTGGCCATAATGGCATGGCAGGCGATGCGCTATTGCACTGGAATGCTGTTTTTGATCAGGAAAATTGAGAAATTGGTGGAGCTAAGCGGGATCGAACCGCTGACCTCTACAATGCCATTGTAGCGCTCTCCCAGCTGAGCTATAGCCCCTTGTTACCGTGTCTGGCCTGCAATGTCCTTGCGGGCATCGCCAAAACACCAATTCGGTTCCAATTCGTGCAGTGCCGAAACACTGCGAGGGATGTGTATCGCAGGGGCGACACCCTGCGCAAGCAAATTTTTGTGCGGCGGCGGGTTTTTTATGCCACCGCCGCCAAACAAACAGGATTTGCCAGCATCAAGCAGGCAAGGTGATTATTGATCATCCTTATTATCTAGGTTGGGCAATAATTCGTCGCCGTCGGTGATATCGTCCTGAATGATGCCCGGGCCATCAGTATCGTCCACATCAACATCATCTTCATCGAAATCAATATCATCATCGTCGTCATCGTCATCTTTATTGACAACAACATCAACGTCTTCATCGTCAAATTCTGTTTCATCCAGATCATCAGCATCATCAGACACACCCGCCTTTGCCACGCTTTTTGGCGCGGCGCGGCTTTTACGGCCTTTTATCAGATTTTCTGGATCAAATTCTGTGCCGCAGCCCGGACAAATAATGGGACTGCGTTTAAAATCATAAAAGCGCATCCCACATGATAGACAGGAACGCTTCAAGCCAAGCTCAACCTTTGCCATTCTTTCAAATCCCCTGTACTTAACCGTCAAAAATAAGGACTCTTCATCATTAGGGGATGTGAAACAAATTTTGCAAGCTGTCAAAACAATTTTCTGCCCGATTCCAACTTTTATTTTTTTGCTGGTGTGTGATCAAAACGATTCGGCATTTACATGACGCTGATTGCCTAGCACCCTAGAAAAATGTTACAAGCGGCCCTCACCGAAATTAGCCTGGCAAAACCGCCTGTCAGCAAACCGTAAAAGGCTTTTTGATGTCATCTCATTCGCATGATCAACTTGTTTCAAAAAAAGCTGGGCCGCTTTTGGGCATAATGCCTATTCCGGGTGATAAATCCATTTCGCATCGTGCGCTGATTTTCGGCAGTCTTGCGATTGGCACAACCAAAGTGAGCGGCCTGCTTGAAGGCGCCGATGTCATGTCGACCAAAGACGCGCTCGTCGCGCTTGGCGCTGGCATTGACCGTGACGCCGACGGGGTTTGGCATATTACCGGCGTTGGATTGCATGGCATGATATCGCCAGTGACACCGCTTGATCTTGGCAATTCGGGAACCGGCGCACGCCTATTGATGGGGGTTGTTGCCGGCCAGAACATCACAGCGACATTCTGCGGCGATGCCTCGCTAAGCGTGCGGCCAATGGCGCGGATCACCGATCCGCTTGCCGAAATGGGTGCTGATATCACCTGCCGTGATGGCGGTTTGCTGCCCGTCACCATTGCAGGGGCGGCAAATCCTATGGCGTTAAGCTATCGCTCAAAAGTAGCCTCGGCTCAAATCAAATCGGCAATCTTGCTTGCCGGGCTGAACGCGCGCGGCACCACAACCATCATCGAACCACATGCATCGCGCGATCACAGCGAGTCAATGCTTAGACATTTTGGCGCGTCGGTTCAGCAGCATATCGACGCTGATGGAGCGCATCATGTTGCGCTTGTCGGTGAGGCAACGCTTCACGCGGCCGATATTATTGTGCCAAGTGATCCGTCATCTGCCGCATTTGCCATCGTTGCGGCGTTGATCACACCGCAAAGCGATATCACGCTTGTTGGTATTGGCATGAACCCGCTTCGAACCGGTCTTTTGACAACCCTTATTGAAATGGGCGGCGATATTGTTAAAAGCAATGACCGCATTGAAGGCGGCGAAGCCGTTGCCGATTTGCGCATCCGGCATAGCCAGCTGAAAGGCATTACCGTACCGCCCGAACGTGCCGCCTCGATGATTGATGAATATCCAATCCTGTCAGTCGCGGCGGCAACCGCAAGCGGCACAACCAAGATGCTTGGCGTTGCTGAATTGCGGGTCAAGGAAACCGACCGCATCAAGGTGATGGCTGATGGTCTTGCCGCATGCGGTGTCACCGTTGATTATGATGATGATTCAATGCGCGTTTCCGCCAGCATCATTACAGGCGGGGCAACCCTTTCGGCGCAGCATGATCACCGAATCGCCATGTCATTTCTAACGCTTGGCCTTGTTGCCGAACAGCCAATCACCGTGACGGGCTGCGCCACCATCGAAACAAGCTTTCCCGGATTTGCCAGCGGCATGAACCAGCTAGGCGCCCGCATCATTGACGGAACAACAACATGATTATTGCCATTGATGGGTCGGCAGCCAGCGGCAAAGGCACGCTTGCCAAACGGGTGGCAGCCGAATTCGGATATGATTATCTGGATACGGGAGCGCTGTATCGCGCGGTTGCCCTCAGCCTGTTAAACGCTGGCGCAAAAAGCAGTAATATTGATGAAAAACAAGCGGTTAAAGCTGCGTCAACGCTTGATCTTTCCTTAACGCAGACTGCCGAAATACGCACCGATCAAGTGGCGGCTCTTGCGTCAATCGTGGCGGCAATTGCCCCTGTTCGGGCTGAATTACTGTCGCTTCAGCGCGCCTTTGCCGCGACGCCGCCATCGGGCAAGGGCGCAGTTCTTGATGGCCGAGATATTGGCACGATCGTGCTTCCCAACGCCGATTTGAAATTCTTCGTTGATGCCGATCTTGACATTCGCGCCGAACGCCGCACCAAAGAGTTGCTTCAGGCAGGACAATCGGTTATGTTCCGCGACGTTCTGGCGGATATGAAGGCGCGTGACGACCGTGACCGGACTAGATCAGTGGCCCCGTTAAAGGCCGCAGATAACGCAATAACCATCGACACATCCACCATGGATGCGGCGGCGGTTCTGGCACTAGCTCTGTCGCATATTGATCGTGTTTGCCCATCAGAATAATGAGCCCGAACCGGAAACCATACGAACATTTCCGGTTCATATTTTTGATAAACTGACTGCCGGCGAAACAAACTGGTCGCCAAAAAACCCGCTTGGAACCAAGCTATATTGCCAAAATAGGGCAAGCATAATTCGGTTATCGTTCGTTCAATGCGGCCCTCATGTCGGCTGAGGCACAAAGATTTCGATCCTGATTCAGGCGGTATTGCACCCCCTATCGAAATAGCGACAAAACGGAGATATTTTTGACATCTACAACGAATTCGGCAGCCGACGCTGCCACTGAAAACTTTGCCGATCTTTTAGCTGAAAGCTTTGGCGAAGGCACCAATGTCGAGGGCAGTGTTGTCCGCGGCTTTGTTATCGGCATCGAGGGCGATGCGGTCATCATTGATGTTGGCTTGAAATCTGAAGGCCGCGTTCCGCTGAAGGAACTTGCCGCCCCCGGACAACAGGCCGATGTTTCAATTGGCGATGAGATTGAGGTTTATGTCGAGCGTATGGAAGACCGTAATGGTCAGGCCGTACTAAGCCGTGACAAAGCCCGCCGCGAAGAAGCATGGGGCGTTCTCGAAGCATCATTTGAAAAGCAAGAGCGCGTTACCGGCGTTATCTTTGGCAAGGTCAAAGGTGGTTTCACTGTCGATCTGTCAGGCGCAACGGCCTTTTTGCCGGGAAGTCAGGTCGATATTCGCCCTGTTCGCGATCTTGGCCCATTGATGGGAACACCACAGCCATTCCAAATTCTGAAAATCGACCGTCGTCGTGGCAACATTGTTGTTTCACGCCGTGCCGTTCTGGAAGAGTCACGCGCCGAAGCAAGATCAGAGCTGGTCTCTAATCTGCAAGAAGGTCAGGTTCTTCAAGGTGTGGTCAAGAACATCACCGATTACGGCGCCTTTGTCGATCTTGGTGGCGTTGACGGCCTGTTGCATGTCACCGATATTGCATGGCAGCGCATCAGCCATCCATCAGAAGCCCTGCAAATCGGCGAAACTGTCGAAGTTCAAGTCATCCGCTTTAACGCTGAAACCCAGCGTATCTCACTTGGCATGAAACAGCTTCTGTCGGATCCATGGGAAAATGTCGAAGGCAAATTCCCAATCGGTGCGAAAATGGACGGACGCGTTACCAACATCACCGATTATGGCGCATTTGTTGAGCTGGAAGCCGGTGTCGAAGGTCTTGTCCATGTATCTGAGATGAGCTGGACAAAGAAGAATGTTCATCCTGGCAAGATCGTTTCAACCAGCCAGCAAGTCGAAGTCATGGTTCTTGACGTTGATCTGTCGAAGCGCCGTATTTCACTCGGCCTCAAGCAGTGCACCAACAATCCTTGGGAAGACCTTAGCGCCACCTATCCAGTTGGCACCGAGATCGACGGCGAAATCCGGAACATCACCGAATTTGGTCTGTTTGTTGGCCTGAACGAAGATATCGACGGTCTTGTTCACCTGTCGGATATCAGCTGGGAAAACGCTGGTGAAGAAGCCCTTGAAGGCTTTACCAAAGGCGATATGGTTAAGGCGAAAGTTCTTGATATCGACGTCAATAAAGAGCGTATCTCACTTGGTATCAAACAGCTGACCGACGATCCATTTGCTGGTCAGGCTGACGCCTATCGCAAAGGTGAAGTCGTAACCTGTACCGTTAGTGCGGTTACTGATAACGGCATCGACGTGACCATTGGTGAGAACATGACTGGCTTTATCCGCCGGACTGATCTAAGCCGTGACCGTGCTGAACAGCGCGCTGACCGGTTTGCCGTTGGTGAAAAAGTTGACGCCATCGTCACCAGTGTTGACAAGAAAACCCGCAAATTGTCGCTGTCAATCAAGGCCCGCGAATCTGCCGAAGAAAAGCAGGCAATGGCCGAATTTGGCTCATCAGACAGCGGCGCCAGCCTTGGTGATATTCTTGGTGCGGCTCTTGCCAAGAAAGAAACAACTGACGAAAAATAAGACAGGCACATCAGCCAATCTATTTATCTTCAAGCCAGCCGATGCAGCCATCGGCTGGCTTTTTCTATGATTGGGCTTGGCTATGTTAATGAATTTTATCATTCTTATTAACGTTAGAAACCAATTCTAAGTTGACCCGCCATTTGCAAACAGGCATCCTTACGTCAGTTATTAAGCACGTTAGATTTAAGGGAGCGGACTCTGTGACACGGTCAGAACTTATCGCGAAATTAGCGGCTAAGAATCCAGCACTTTACCACCGTGATATTGAGCGGTTGGTTGGAACAATCCTTGATGAAATCGGCGGTGCGCTTGAACGTGGTGACAGGGTCGAGCTTCGTGGGTTTGGTGCCTTTTCAGTACGCGAGCGCAAAGCCCGCCTTGGACGCAATCCAAGAACCGGCTCAAGCGTAGAAGTGTCTGAAAAGAAAGTGCCTTTTTTCAAAATGGGCAAGGGCATGCGTGAGCGGTTAAACCGCTAGACGGATCGAATTATGCGAACATTAGGCCGCCTTTTATGGCTGAGCATCACCTTTTTGTTGGTTATGTTTACCATCCTGTTTGCCACTTCGAACAAAACCCTAACCACAGTTTATCTCTGGCCATTTGACAGCGCGCTAACCGCGCCAACATGGCTGTTGATTCTGTCCAGCTTTGTCATTGGCGGATTGCTGAGTGCTATATTGATTTGGGGGCAGTGGCTGGCGATTCGGGCAAAGCTATGGCGTCTTCAAGGACGTTTCAATAAATTGCAGGCGAAAACCGATAAATTGGCCGCCGAATCAATCACCCGGAAAGATGATGAATATAAGCATAGCCACGACCAGCAGGGTGAATTTGGCGCCCCGAACCAATTGACCGCCGATCGCCACCTTCGCTAAGCAACCACCGGATTCCGATTGTCATTCCTAATATAAGGCTCAAAAAGCAAAAGGATCATCCATGGCATCTCAGGTTAAAATCTGCGGCATATCAACGGCAAATGATTATATCATCTGCCGCGATGCCGGTGCGCGCTGGACAGGCATGGTCTATTATCCTGGATCGTCGCGGCATCTTGATCTGGCCAGCCTCGCAGCATTGGCGGATTGCGCCGATTTTGCTGGCCCTGATGCGCCTGAACGCGTACTGCTAAGCGTTGATATCGTTGGAGAAAAACTTATGCCGATCATCGAGGCGGCACGGCCAGATATGCTCCAACTTCATGGCAAAGAAACCTATCAGGATGTTGCCGATATCAAAGCCCGCACCGGCTTGCCGGTGATCAAGGCGATTGCCATTGAAACGGCGGCTGATCTTGACCAATGCGCCAAATGGGATGATCTTGCTGATTGGTTGCTGTTTGACGCCAAAGTCAAAGCTGGATTTCAGCCAGGCGGCACCGGACACCAGTTTGACTGGACGATCTTGGCCAATTATCGCGGGCGGTTACCATGGATGCTTGCAGGCGGGCTTGACCGCCAGAATGTAGCAAGTGCCATCAAAATCAGCGCGGCAAAGGCAGTCGATGTGTCATCAGGTGTCGAATCTTCTCCTGGAAAAAAGGACGCAGAACAGATTCATGCCTTTATTCGGGCGGCCCAATTGGTTTAAAACAATGGTGGGGGCCGCGTCGATATCGCCGACTTTACAGGATGAGAGCTTTTTATGAGCAAAACGAACGTTAACACATTCCGCAACCAGCCCGACGAGGCTGGCCGCTTTGGCATTCACGGTGGCCGCTTTGTCGCTGAAACGCTGATGCCGCTGATTTTGAATGTCGAAAAAGCCTACAAAGAAGCCACTGCCGATAAGTCATTTCAGCGTGAAATGCTCTATTACCAAAAACATTATATTGGCCGCCCAAGCCCGCTCTATTTTGCCGAACGCATGACCGCGCATTTTGGTGGCGCCAAGCTTTATCTAAAACGGGATGAGCTGAACCATACTGGCGCGCACAAGATCAACAATGTTTTGGGTCAGGCGCTTCTTGCCAAGCGCATGGGCAAAACCAAAATCATTGCCGAAACCGGTGCAGGTCAGCATGGCGTTGCCACAGCAACAGCCTGTGCGCTTTTCAATATGGAATGCGAAGTCTTTATGGGCGCCGAAGATGTCGAGCGGCAAAAGCCGAATGTCGACCGGATGCGTCTTCTTGGCGCAAAAATCCATCCCGTTACCTCAGGTACCGGCACGCTAAAAGACGCGATGAATGAGGCGCTTCGCTATTGGGTGACCAATGCCGAAACGCATTTTTACATTATCGGCACCGCCGCAGGCCCACACCCCTATCCGCAAATGGTGCGTGATTTCCAATCGGTTATCGGCACCGAGGCACGCGAACAGATTCTCGAAGCTGAAGGCCGCCTTCCAAATGCGCTTGTCGCCTGTATTGGTGGCGGGTCAAATGCGATTGGGCTTTTCTATCCGTTCCTTGATGATACTGATGTGGCCATCTATGGTGTCGAAGCGGCTGGTAAAGGACTGGGTAGCGGCCTTCATGCAGCGTCACTTACCGGTGGGACACCCGGCATCCTGCACGGCAACCGCACCTATCTTTTGCAAAATGATGATGGGCAGATCACTGATGCCCATTCGATTTCGGCTGGTCTGGATTATCCGGGTATCGGGCCTGAACATTCATGGCTCCATGATATTGGCCGCGTTAATTATGTGAGTGCCACCGATGAAGAAGCGCTTGTCGCCTTTCAGCTTTGTGCGCGGCTTGAGGGCATTATTCCGGCGCTCGAACCATCACATGCGCTGGCCTATCTCAGCACCGTGATTGGCGACATGAATGCTGATGATATTGTCATCTTGAACATGTGTGGCCGTGGCGACAAGGATTTGGGCGCGGTGCTTCCAGTTCTTGAAAAACTAGGCCGGATGTAAGCCAAAGCCCATTTAGATTGGAAAAGAGATAATTATGGCAGGTCGCATCGATACCGCATTTGCAAAGGCCAAAGCCGAAAATCGCGGCAGTTTGGGCGTCTTTATCACCGCTGGTGACCCTGACGCCGCCACCACCGAAGCCTTGCTTGACGGGTTGGTTGATGCTGGTGTCGATTTTATCGAGCTTGGCATGCCTTTTTCGGATCCAATGGCCGATGGCCCCGCCATTCAGGCCGCATCACTTCGGGCGTTAAAAGGCGGTATGACCTTGACCGCAACGCTTGAAATTGCGCGTAATTTCCGCCAACGCCACCCTGATATGCCACTTGTCCTGATGGGCTATTACAATCCGATCTATATCTATGGCAATGACCGGTTCATTGCCGATTCGGTGGCGGCGGGTGTTGATGGGCTGATCATCGTTGATTTACCGCCAGAAGAAGATTCAGAACTTTGTATTCCGGCACGCCATGCTGGCTTGAATGTTGTTCGGCTTATCACCCCAACAAGCAACGATCAGCGTTTGCCTGCTATTTTGGCGCAAGCCAGCGGGTTTGTGTATTATGTCTCAGTTACCGGCATTACCGGCATGGCAAGCGCCGCTGCGACCAGCATTGCCGATGCCTATCAGCGCATCCGCAAACAGACCAACCTTCCGATTGTGACCGGATTTGGCATCCGCACCCCCGAGCAGGCCGCCGAATCAGCAAGCTTGAGTGACGGCGCGGTTGTCGGGTCTGCCGTGGTCGATATCATTGCTGATGGCGTGGCAAATCCAACAAGTTCGGATGCCGCTGAAAACCGTGCGGCGATTGTCCGTAAAGTTGCCGCATTTGTCGGCGAACTTAGCGCTGCTATACGCGCATAGGGAGATTGCGATGAATTGGATTACAAATTCTGTCCTTCCCAAAATCAAGGCATGGGTTCAAGCCGACGATGTGCCGGATAATCTGTGGATCAAATGCAGCGCCTGTAGCCAGATGATTTTTCATCGCGAATATGAACAGGCTTTTAACTGCTGCGCCACATGCGGTCACCATGCCCCGCTTCCACCCGAACACCGGTTTGCCATGTTATTTGACGATGGCAAATATGATGTGATCACGCTGTCGCCTATCGACGATGATCCTTTGAAATTTCGCGACAGCAAGAAATATACTGACCGGCTTCGCGACACGCGTAACAAAACCGGCCTGCATGACGCGATTGCCGTCGCGGCAGGACTTATCAATGGATATCCTTGTGTTATTGCCGCGTTTGACTTCCGCTTTATGGGCGGATCAATGGGACGCATGGTTGGCAATGGCATCGTTCGCGCTGCCAAAGAAGCGGTTGCCCGCAGGGGAGCGCTAATCACCGTGCCATCAACTGGTGGCGCACGGATGCAAGAAGGCGTTTTATCACTCATGCAATTGCCGCGCACCATCGCCGCGGTTGAGCAGGTTCGTGATGCAGGCCTTCCTTATTTTGTTTTATTAGCGCATCCGACAACCGGCGGTGTCACCGCATCATTTGCCATGCTTGGCGATATTCAGATTGCCGAACCCGGTGCCATCATTGGCTTTGCCGGTCGCCGCGTGATCGAAGAAACGGTTCGTGAAAAACTGCCTGAAGATTTTCAGACAGCCGAATATCTGATGGATCATGGCATGGTCGATGCTGTTGTGCCACGCGCTGAACAGCCTGAATATATTGGCCGGCTTCTTGATTTCATGATGGGGTCGAAAGACAGCAGAAAGCGCGCCTAATGCCATCATCATCATCGGCAGCACTGGCCGCAGCAGACCGCGCCGCAGCGGCGCTTGACCGGCTGGCACGACTTCATCCAAAATTAATCGATCTTGGCCTTGATCGCAGCTTTGCCTTGCTTGAAAAGCTTGGCAATCCACATCATCATTTACCACCAACAATCCATGTCGCTGGCACCAATGGCAAAGGCTCGACAATCGCCTTTCTAAGAGCAATGGCCGAAGAAGCTGGCCTCACGGTTCATGTCTATAGTTCGCCGCATCTATGCCGTTTTAATGAGCGCATCCGGCTTGCCGGTTCACTGATTGACGATGGTGGGCTTGCCGATTTATTGGAAGAAGTCGAAACCGCCAATGGCGAAATGGCAGTGACGTTTTTCGAAGTCACCACAGCTGCCGCGATGCTGGCATTCGCGCGGGTGCCAGCCGATCTATTGCTTTTGGAAACCGGCCTTGGTGGCGCGCTTGATTCGACCAATGTACTAAAAGCCCCCCTTGCCACGATCATCACCCCGATTGCCCAAGATCACGAGCATTTTCTTGGCACTGACTTGGGCCAGATCGCCAGTCAAAAAGCCGGCATCATGCGGGCGAAAACACCCTGCTATAGCGCCGATCAACAGGCCGAAGCCATGCAGGTTCTGCTAGCGCATGCCGAAAATATCGGCACATCACTGCAGGTGGCAGGCCGTGATTTTCACGTGGCAGAAACCGATGATGGCGGCATTCACCTGTCATGCGCGGGTGAAGATTTCTTTCTTCCTGCACCGGGACTTCGCGGCCCACATCAGCTTGAAAATGCTGGACTTGCGGCGGCATGTCTTTTTGATCTTGCAGCAAAGAACATATTGCCATCACACGGTCAGACCCAAACGCCAAACGCGGTTGGCGCCGGCATTAAATCGGCCATATGGCCAGGGCGGGTGCAGCCATTGAATGATGGCCTATTGGCAAAATTATGGCCGCATCGCCCAATCTGGCTTGATGGCGCGCATAATGCCCATGGAGCGCGGGCTTTGGCCAAAACACTTGGTCAAATTGATGGTGGAAAATGGAATATCATTTGCGGCGCATTAAATACGCGCGATCCGGCTGAATTTCTGGCGCCGCTTGCCGCCCTTGCCGGATCGGTTCGCTGTCTTGCCATCGCTGACCAGCCAGCCAGCCTGAGCGCTGCCGAAATGACCGATGCTGCAGTGGCGCAAGGGTTAGACGCCGCACCAGCAACAAGCATCATAACCGCATTTGACCAGCTAGACCCCGCCTATCCGGTTATTATTTGCGGATCGCTTTATCTTGCCGGTCAGGTTCTTGTGCAAAATAAAACGCTGCCCGATTAGGACAGCGTTCCACATCATTTTCATTCATATTGGCCTTAGATTGATTGATCAATCCAGCTTTCCAATTGGGATTTTGGCAGCGCGCCCATTTTTTCAGCGACAACTTCGCCATTTTTGAAAATCAGCAATGTTGGAATACCGCGAACATTGTATTTCTGCGGTGTCAGCGGGTTTTCGTCGATATTCAGCTTGACGATTGACAGGCTGTCTTTCTTTTCACCAGCAATTTCTTCAAGCGCAGGGCCAATCGCCTTGCACGGGCCGCACCATTCAGCCCAGAAATCAACCAATACAGGTTTGTCTGATTGCAGAACATCTGCGGAAAAATCGCTATCTGTGGTTTTTGACGTTGCCATTGTGATTCCATTTCATCGTAAAAATCTGCGGCGTATGTGCCGCTGCCTTCGCGGGTTTAAATTTATGGATTGGGTGCTGCCGCGTCAAGCTTGGCGTCAGGAATATTTATCTATTATGACGGGCGCAAAGGGTCATGAGCTGCAAAAATATCAGCCAATGCCTGTTCTCTGGCGTCACGGCCAATGGGCTGATAATCAAGCGTATCAACCCAGACAAGCCAGCATTCAATGTCCCGCCCAGGATAGATTTTCTGAAGAAGACCATCATAAAGCGCCATTTGATGAAGATAGCTTCGCGGTATCGCATTTTCGCGCGGCTGGCCGGTTTTGAAATCAGCCAAAATAATGCGCTTATCATCAATAAATAGCCGGTCGATCTGGCCAGCGATACCAATGCCATTTAAGCGCCCGTTAATCGGCACCTCGACCAACGCATCCTTGCTAAAAAGCGGGGCAAATGCAGGCAAATCAATAAGCGTCAACAGCTTGTCGATAAGGCTTGCCGCCATCGCGTCCGGCACATCACGGCTTTGGCCGGCGATCTGCACGGCCCGATCACGCCGCACGGCGGCATCAGTGGCGGGAAGCTGTTCAAGTAGCCGGTGCGCAAGCTTGCCATAGGCAAGGCCAATTTGACGGCTTTGCGCATTTTGTTTTGCAACGCCAGCCGCAAGCGATTGCGGATCATGATCAAGACCGGGCTGCGATGGCCGAATGGGGCGGCCTGATTTATCATCCATCGGCGCGGGACGAAATAACCAATCAGCCGCATCATCAACCGGTTTTTTAGGGGGCAGCTTTGGTTCTTTTTCACGCTTGTCATCAATTTTGGCGGTTTGTTCAGCGGTGATTGAAACCGTGCCATCTTCATTTTCAATGGCGGTTTTAGTTGCTTTGATCGCCGCACTTAACAGGGCGTAATCACTTCCATCTAGGCGGCGAACGCCATTTGGCTTTTCCCAGCCGCCAATCACCAAACCATCACGCGCACGCGTCATAGCGACATATAAAAGCCGGTTGTCTTCTTCGGTACGAAGCGTCGTTGCCGCCTGACGCGCCTCGTCGACAAAGGCAGGTCGCGCCAAATCAGATGGCGGCAACCAATAGTGAACAGACCCATCAGCGGCAGGTAAAACCGGTTCAGATTTTCCCCGACTAGCAAGCATATCGGGCAAAATCACAATTGGCGCTTCAAGCCCCTTTGCGCCATGAATGGTCATGATCCGCACCTCATCCGTACCTGATGCGTCCATATCCCGTTTGACCTCGCCGCCGCTGCTGCGGATTGCGGTCAGGAATTCGAGCAATGACACGCCGCCACCAAGGGCAAAATTCTGCGCCAGATTCAAGAAATGATCGAGCGATTCATCAACCGCACGGCCAAGCCGGTCACGGAATTTCTGGCGGCCACCATCGACAAGAACAAAGCTGAAAAAGCCGAAAACAGACTCATATTCAGCGCGGCTTTGCCACCGTGCCAATTGGTCGGCCATCTTGCCCAATGCACCATCGGCGCCGCGATGCGCCATCAGCCGTGACATCAAGCTGGCCTTTCCGCGGTTATATGCAAGGTCATAAAGCTGGTCTTCGCTCATCCCGAATAAAGGCGACTTCAAAACGGCGGCCAGTTGCAGATCATCATCGGCAAGATGCATCACATCGCCAAGCGCCAAAAGATCCTGAATCTCAATCTGTTCGGCAAGCTGCATCCGGTCAGCACCAGCCACCTGAACATTGGCAATTTGTAATGCCGATAATAACAGCTCGAAAAATCGGCCGCGTTTGCGAAGAAGAATCAAAATGTCACCAGCCCCGACAAGATCACCCGACGGCAAATGACGTTTGCCAATCCAGCTTTTGACGCGTCGCGCCAATTGGGTGGCAGCAAGCATTTCAGCGCCAAAATCATCATTACCCTTGACCACCGGCCATAATTCAACAAAGCCGCCTGCCCCGCTTCGGGCCATTTCATGCGTGGTGAAATCATCAATCCCGCCAAGATCGGGAATCGTTTTATTGACCAAATCCAGAATAGGGCTTGCCGACCGGAACGACACTGATAAAGGCACATCGCGGAAATCGGCTTGAATGGCTTTGGCGCGGCCCGACAGCTCACTTCGATTCTGATTCATGACCAGCGGGTCTGCGCCCTGAAAGGAATAGATCGATTGCTTGAAATCACCAACGGCAAACATTGTTCGCGGCAAGCTTGTCGCGGTAGATGCCCTATGTGGACTTGCCCCCTCGCCATCAAAAAATTCATCAACAAGCCGTCGAAGCAATTTCCATTGCGCCGGACTGGTATCCTGTGCCTCATCAATCAAGAGATGTTGGATACCATTATCTAATTTCCATGCCACCCATTGCGCGGCTTCGCTTGCCGCCAGCAGGTTATTGGTGCGGGTAATCAGGTCATTATAATCAAGCAAACCGCGTTGGGTTTTCAGGCGGCTATATTCCTGATTGAAGGCCATACCAAATCGGTAAAGCGCCATTGTCCGATCACGACATATCTGCGCTGCCCGATCAGGCAATAGCGGCTTAATCGTCTCAATCGCCTGTTTTTGGATCGCATCAATTTGTGGTGATGTTTTGCGAATATCGGCATTTGATAATTGCTTTCGTGGCTTCCCAGCGCTAAATAGCGCATCGACAAGAAATGATAATTTCTCGATTCTGCCTTCGCCAGTTTGCGCCAACCAAACAGCCATTTTGGCGCCGCGATCAATCTGGATTTTGGATTTAGATGTCTGCAAGGCCACCGATACTGCCCGCAGCTTTTCCACCTGAATCAAATCCAGCCTTGCCATCAGCATATCGCGTTCAGTGTCAGCAGAAACAACGCCAAGATCATCACGGAAATGCGATTCGATTCGCGCAAGGCAATCAGGTGAATCAAGCCCCACAGCGCGGTTGATAAAATCATTTACAATTTCATCAGCACGTCCCTCGCTTACGGCTTCGGCAATCAACAACACCGATGCGGCAAGTTCAGGGCTTGGGTGATATAAAATATTGGCGCGTGCCATGGCCTTTAAGCGGCTCTGTTCATCATCATCAGCAAGCTGAACATGCGGCGCAACACCAGCCTCAATCGGAAACCGCCGCAAAATTGACTGGCAAAAAGAATGCACGGTCTCGACACGCGGCCCATCATCATTATCCAAAATTTCGGCAAATAGGCTTCTTGCCCGACGGCGCATATCCTGACTTGGCGTATGAATGCCCATATTTTCCAGATCTTCGCCAAGCGCCTTGGCCGGAATAATTGCCCAATCGGCAAGACGTTTGAAAATACGGTTACGCATTTCAGCCGCCGCGGCGCGTGTATAGGTCACGCATAGAATAGCATCGGCTGGCGCGCCTGATAACAGCAAGCGTAGCACGCGATCGGTTAGCAATTTGGTTTTACCCGTTCCCGCATTTGCCGAGACAAAGACCGAAGCCGCCGGATCGGAAGCTTTGGCCTGATCTGCACTGGCGCGGGCAATCATCTTATTCATCGGCATTGTCTCCATAAAGCCATTCACGGCTTCGGCTTAAATGCTGATAGGGCTTAAATGGCGGAACATTGCTTGGGTCAAGTTCGCTTGGATAGGGGGTGTCGGCCCGATCAAAATAATTGGCCAACCTTTCAAGACGATCCCTAATTTCATCAATGTCAAATAAATCGGCAAAAGGTGTTTTAATTTCACCCGGCGCCGATTTTTTGCCACTTAACTGCCAATATTCCAATGATCTTATCTCGCCTGCAGGAAGTGACTCAAACCCGCCATCAAAAGCAATCAGCCCTTCAACTGCCAATTGGTTGCGAACGCCTTTTTTGATCAAGCTTCCGCTTGGCACAGTGCCCGTTTTATAATCGACAATCGTCCATTCCCCTTCTTTATCATATTCCAGTCGATCCGCCCGCGCGGTTAGCTTTACCGGCCCCTGATCCGCCTGCAAAAAAATCATCCCATTAATTTCGGCATAAATTGATTGCAAATCGTCACGGCGGCGATGTTCATTCTCGATAAACCATGCGGCCATCGCCTCAAATCTTGTCCACCAGAAATAGCGAATTGAGGGTTGACCAATCTGGCTGGCAAAATGTGTTTTGCCGAAATCCAGCAATTGTTCCAATGCGTCTGGCCCCAATTGACCAGTGGCATTTGCCTTGCTGAAATCGGCAAGCGCATCATGAAACAAAATACCGCGAAGCGCCGCATCAGCGCTGCGGTCAATATCATCAAGCGGTTTTAGCCGCAGAATTTTCTTGGCATAAATGGCATAGGGATCGGTAATCCAGATATCAATTTCAGTTGCCGAGAACTGGCGGGGGCGGCTTGCCAATGGTGGACAAGGCGACGGCCGAACCGCCGGTTGGGGAATCGTTTTCGGCTCGAATTTCGCAAGCCACGCTTTTTCGGTGGCCCCGTCATCAATGTCACCATTCAGGCCAAGCGCATTCATTACAACTTCCATGCGCTGTAACCAACGGCTTTTTGTCGTTGGTGTCCCCGCCTCTTTATCGGCGCGTGTGACAATGATGTCTTTGCTGCAAATGGCCATATAGACGTCATGCGCGCTTAGCCCGCTTCGCCAGTTTTTTGGCGGCAATCCAACCGCCGCCCGCATCGCGCTATTCATCCATGGGTCGATATCAGGACGCGGCGGCCAATTGCCTTCATTAAAGCCTGCAAGAATTAACCGATGCGCATCAACCGCTTGGGCCGGATGCATCCGCGCCTCAACCGCCCCAAGAATGGCAAGCCGTGGATGCGGCGTACCAAAGGGGTGAACATTTATATCCTCAAGAAGCTGGCGCAAAATCTGCGGCATGTCGCCTGCATCGATCGCGCTATCACGGCCATCAGCGGCAAGGCTGCGAAACAGGTCGCTTGCCGCCATGCCGTCAGGGCCTTTCCATAATTCAATTGCGCCTGCGCCGCGGTCTGCCCCGTCACCGCTGCTATCCATCACGGTTGCACATAGGCGTTCGGCAGCTTCACCAAGCCCGTCTGACAGGCTTGCCAAAGTCGGGTTGGGCGCCTGCCAAGAGTCGATAAGCGGGGTTAGATTGGCAATGACATGCGTTTCAAAAAAATGACGAAGATCAGCGTCGTCAAGCACCGCCACCACGGCGGACAAACCATCACCCGGGCGCGGGCCACGCAATGCCACCAGTTCAATTTGGTCGACGAAATGACGAAATTGAATCGGGTTCATCCCGCCTGCACAATAGGGATGTTTCAACAATGACAGCAAACGAAGCGGCGCAAAATTGGCATCCACCGCATCACAAAGAAGCGATAAAAACCGGCCAGGTGGGCAAAGCGATAACCGCTTGCCTGCCGAATCTTCAATGGCAATATCCCATCGGCGCAAATCGGCGATAACCAATTCGGCAAGCTGACGATCAGGCGTAACCATTGCCGCGGTTTGATCGGGTTTTTCCAATGCCTCGCGAAGCGATAGGGCAATCAAATTAGCCTCTTCGCGCCGATCGCGCGCCGTTATAACCTTCAAACCAGCAAGCGCGGTTCGGTCGATCATCGGGCCGGCATCGCCAAGCCTTTGCCAGCCTTCGCTGATTGCAGCAGGGCGGAAAACTTCACGCATCAGATCGCGTCTTGCCGGCAATTCGGGCGGAATCGCATCGGTTGACCCGTTCCAGTTTTCCACCTGATCAGGCGTGATCTCAAGATAGGCCAAAAGCTGGGCAAGCTGATATTGCGGATGGCCGCTATCCTCGCAAATCGCCTGCCACTGATCACCAGCATGGCGATCAAGCCCGGGCAAAACAATATGACCATCGGGAAGATTCGCCACCACGCCAATCAATTCACGCGTTGCCGCGATTGATCCGGTTGATCCGGCAATCACAATCAATTGATCTGGCGGTTGATCGCGCCATTGATTGGCACGGCGGCGTAACAGCCGGTTGCGCCGGTCAACCACATCAAGCAGCCCTTCTTGGGCCAGAATATCAGGCCAGCGATCAATCAAAATGCCAAGAAGGGTCAGAATATCCTGCCAATGCGCCGAAAATTGATCAGGCAATAAATCACGAAGCTGATCGGCAGTGGCATCGGCATTATAAAGCTGGTCAAGCAATTGCCCAAGCGAGTCGGCAAGGCGCATCGCTTGGGGCTGGGTTGGATATTGACCACCAAGCGGAAAATGGCGAAGCAATTTGGCAAGGCAGATTTGCCGTCTTATCTTTGAGATTGGCGGCGGCAGGTCACTGCCAGCATCATCGCCTAGAAAAGGGCTTAGCCGGCCATCATCATCATTGCCAAAATCGCCAACGGGCAACATGCGCGGCAATAGCATCGGCGCACCAGCAACACTGTCCAGAAAAGCGGCTTGAAGAGCACTAGCAGCACGGCGCGATGGCAATAAAATCAACCCGCGTGCCAGCCTTTCGGGACTGCCCGCCAGCTGTCTCATACCCATTGCCAATTCACGGGCAAACGGCATGCCTGCATCAATGCTGTAAACGGAAGGGCTTGTCATTTGCCAACTATAAAAGCAACAGCATCGAAAGGCGAGACCCGTTTACTACAAGCGGGCAATCTAGCGCAAATGGCTGGTGATAAACCGTTGCCTGGCCGCGCCAAACCTAGCCAGTTTTGGCGATAATTGCTGTCATTCGGGCGGCCCAATGCGGCGGCGCGGTAATATCGGCAAACCGGATATTGGAAGATGAATCATCGCCATCAGCCATGTAAAGATGAATTGAAAGATTGGTCTTTGGCAGCAGTTTCTTTAACCGATCTGGCCATTCAATCAAGCAAACCGCATCGATAAAGGCGTCATCCAGCCCAAGCTGCATGGCATCTTCAGGGCTTTCAATCCGGTAAAGATCGAGATGCCAAAGCGGTGTTCCATTGCCAAGCTCATAAGTCTGGACAAGCGTAAAGGTGGGGCTTGGCACATCGGTTTCAGCCGGATTTGCCGCCTGAATTATCGCCCGCGCCAATGCCGATTTTCCCGCGCCAAGAGGCCCGCTTAACGAGATCACATCACCAGCCGCCAGCCCGTCAGCCAGCAACGCACCAAGCGTTTCGGTTGCTGACAGATCGGGTAATTCTAATTGCAGAACTGGCATTGGTGATTAATAGCGATATTGTTCGCTCTTGAACGGCCCTTGCTGTTCAACGCCAATATAATCAGCCTGATCAGGGCGAAGCGTGCTCAAGCTTGCGCCAACCTTGGCAAGATGGAGTGCTGCCACTTTTTCATCAAGATGACGCGGCAAGGTATAGACCTTGTTTTCATATTGATCACCGCGCGACCAAAGCTCGATCTGCGCCAACACCTGATTGGTAAATGACGCCGACATGACAAAAGACGGGTGCCCGGTTCCACATCCAAGATTGACCAAACGTCCCTTGGCAAGAAGGATCATCCGTTTGCCATTCGGAAATTCAATTTCATCAACCTGCGGTTTTACTTCTGACCATGTGTAATTATTCAGCGATGCCACATCGATCTCATTATCAAAATGGCCAATATTACAAACAATCGCACGGTCTTTCATTTCACGCATATGGTCGATGGTGATGACATGGCGGTTACCAGTTGCGGTCACAAAGATATCAGCCTTCGAAGCTGCCTGTTCCATCGTGACAACTTCATAGCCTTCCATAGCGGCCTGCAACGCACAGATCGGGTCGACCTCGGTTACCATAACCCGTGCACCACCTTGCCGAAGCGAAGCTGCCGAGCCTTTGCCAACATCACCATAGCCAGCAACAACGGCGACCTTGCCAGCAAACATCACATCAGTGGCACGGCGGATACCATCAACCAATGATTCGCGACAGCCATAAAGATTGTCGAATTTTGATTTAGTGACCGAGTCATTCACATTGATAGCCGGGAATGGCAATCCGCCCATTTCGGCAAGCTGATAAAGCCGCAGAACACCAGTGGTGGTTTCTTCGGAAACACCTTTAAGCGCATCACGCTGGCGGGTGAACCAGCCCGGGCTGCTTGCAAGGCGGCGATGCAATTGCGCTTTTAGATATTCTTCTTCTTCGGTTTCTGGCGTGGCCAGCACATCTTCGCCAGCTTCGGCACGCGCCCCAAGAAGGATATACATGGTGGCGTCACCACCATCATCAAGAATAAGATTGGCGGTCTGTTCATTCGGCCAATCAAAAATACGGTCAACATATTCCCAATATTCGGCCAGTGTCTCACCCTTGATGGCAAAGACCGGAACGCCTGATTTGGCAATTGCCGCGGCGGCATGGTCTTGGGTTGAAAAGATATTACAGCTCGACCAACGCACATCGGCACCAAGCGCAACAAGCGTTTCAATCAAAACCGCAGTTTGTACCGTCATATGAAGACAGCCAGCAACACGCGCGCCAGCCAACGGCTTGTCCGAACCAAACTCGTCACGAAGCGCCATCAGGCCAGGCATTTCGGTTTCGGCAATCGATAATTCCTTGCGACCCCAGTCGGCAAGTCCGATATCGGCAATCACATAATCCTGCGCCATAATCCAATCCAATCTATATGTCGGTAAAAATCTCGCCACGTCATAGCAAATTAACACGGTCTTTTAAAGCGCTAGATATGATAGCGCCAAGAAACACCGCTTGAGATGTGATTGAAGTGATGCGCAACTAGGCAGATGCCTTTGCCAATTCACGATGTTCAAGGCGCACTGGATGGCCCTCAGCCTCAATCCAGCTGGCAATCTGTGTTGCCGCCCATACCGAACGATGTTTGCCGCCCGTACAGCCAAAGGCCAGCGTCAAATGCGCCCGACCATCACTGTTCATCCGGCTTAGCATCAATGCCAACATCGATTTCACCTGATCAAGAACCTCGATTGCCATTTCATCTTTGGCCAGAAATTCTGCCACTTTGGAATCAAGGCCGGTTCGATCACGCAAACCATCATCCCAATGCGGGTTTTTGGCAAAGCGCATATCAATGACCTGATCTGCCGTTTCAGGAAGGCCATGCCGGTAGGAAAATGAAACAATATGCACCGGCATTGGCGGTGCCTTATCAAGACCTAAAGCGCCAAGCAACGCGCCGCGTAAATCAGATGGCGCCAGGCCACTGCTATCAATAATAATATCGGCCAAAGCTTCGACATCGGCCATTCGCGCCATATCTGCGCGCACCGCAGCATCAAGATCATAATCATGGCCAAGCGGGTGCTGGCGTCTTGTTGCATTATAGCGGCGCATCAAATCGACATGACCGGCATTGATAAACACCATCTTAAACCCATCGCCAAGGCGTTTTGCCAGATTTTTCACAAGGCGTGCCACCGCATCAGCCCCAAAACCGCTAGTGCGCGCATCAAGTCCAATGGCAATTGACCGGCCGCCGGTTTCAACCTCAAGCGCGATCAGCGGATCAACAAGCGCCAAAGGTAGATTATCAACGGCGGTAAAACCGTAATCTTCTAGAATTTTCAGCGCAGTTGAGTGTCCAGCACCAGATACACCAGTCACAAGAACAAGCTTTATTGACGAAATAGGGTTTAACATCCCGATAGTCTACAACAGCAAAAAAGAAAAAACAGCTTTAGCTTTCAAGTGGCAGAACAAGCCGGAAACACGCACCACCCTCAGGCCGGTTTTCCGCTGTTAATTGGCCGTTATGCGCATCAACAATCTGCCGCGCGATTGACAGGCCAAGCCCCGAATGTTCGCCAAAACCTTCGCCGCTAGGCCGTTCGGTATAAAACCGGTCAAAAACCGTTTCCAGTTTGGCATCAGGGATACCCGGCCCGTCATCAAGAATGTCCAGAACGGCACGTTTACGCGTCGCGTCAGCGGTCAGAATAAACCGTACCATGCCGCCTTTCGGGCTAAAGGAAATGGCGTTACTCAACACATTGTCAATCACCTGCACCATGCGGCTTTGATTCATCCGCACCATCACCGGCATTGGCGGATGGTCAAATCGCAATTGATATTGGCTGTGGGTTTGCGATCGCATCTGGATGAAATTATCAATCAAGCCGGCAAAATCAACCGGATCACGATCTTGGCCGATAATTTCGGTATCGACACGGCTTGCTTGAGAAATATCAGTAATCAAACGATCAAGACGCTGCACATCCTGCAAGATGATATTCAGCAACTGCTTTTTTTGCGCTGCAGTTTTTGCCCGACTAAAGGTTTCGGTGGCGCTTCGTAATGATGAAAGCGGGTTTTTAATTTCATGCGCCACATCAGCGGCAAAGGCCGCAGTGGCCTGAATTCTTTTTTGCAATTCATCGGTCAGATCAATCAACGAATCCGACAATTGACCGATTTCGTCATTGCGATGCGGCAAACGTTGAAGGCGGCTGGACATATCGGCGCTTTGCCGCAATTTATCGGCCGCTGCCGCAAGACGCGAGATTGGCGTTGTGATTGATCGCGCCAGATACAGGCTGAGACCAAGCGTCACCAGCAAAACCCCGACAAATAGCTGTAAAAACACAATATTCACATTGGCCAATTCCTGTTCAATTTTGCCGCCACCAATCGAGACCATCAAGGCCCCACGAACAAGACGCAAATCTTGAACCGGCACCGCCACCGACAACATCAGATTGCCATCACGGTCAATACGCAAGGCACGGCGTGGTTCGCCCGACAAGGCGGCAATGACTTCAGCATATTGGCTAGCACGCTGGCGGCGGCGCTCAACATATGATGGCAATTCGTCAAACGGGCTGAACCAGCCAGATGCTGTTGTCACCATATCATTCAGATTATTGCGGATGTTCTGACGCCAGCTTTTGTCACGATGTCGCCGAATATCGACATTTGGCTGAAAGCCACTTCGCCGCGCCGTATCAGCAAGAAGCGATCCATTTGGCTGAAACACCCGCGCCCGTAACGAGCTGCCAAGCCCGACAAGAGGGATTAGATGCGTCATGGTTTCTGGCGATAGCTGGCGACGGGCAACACGCCGATCACGTTCAGCCTCGGCAAGCGCAAGCGATCGCGCCAAGGTAAAGCCCTGCCGCTCAAGCGCGACAAATTCTGACTGGATCAAGGTCGTTCGATATTGATCAAGCGATAATAGACCAACAAGAAAAATCGCCAGTGGAAACAGCATGATCGCCATGATGCGCGCGGTAAGGCGGCTCATGCGGAATGGCGTCACAAGCCATCCACACTTGCCACGAACCCAGCCCAGTAATCGACGCCATCGCGAAGTTTCTATAATTCCGCTCCCTGACTATAAACCACCATCATCATAAATATCATCAGGCCATTATGCAGCCTTCATCGGCATGGCGCGACCCTTATGATGGTGATGTCTTATATTTATAGCCAATTCCATAAAGCGTTTCGATCTGGTCAAAGTCGGAATCATGTGCGCGTAATTTGCGGCGCAGCCGTTTGATATGGCTGTCGATCGTGCGGTCATCCAGAAAAATACTCTCGCCATAGGCAGCATCCATGAGCTGATCACGGTTCTTCACCATGCCCGGGCGCGACGCCAACGCCTGCAAAATCAAAAATTCGGTTACGGTCAATTTGACTTCCTGACCACGCCAGCTGCATAAATGCCGGTCTGGATCCATCAGCAATTCACCAAGGCGAATGATATTCGGGCCAGATGTTTTCATCACCCCATCACTGGCCCGCCGCAAAACCGCACGGATACGGGCAAGCAACAAACGCTGGGAAAATGGTTTGGTTATATAATCATCTGCACCCATGCCAAGCCCAAGCGCCTCGTCAAGCTCATCATCCTTGCTGGTCAGGAAAATCACCGGCATTTGCGACTGGCTTCGCACCTTTTGCAAAAGCTCCATTCCGTCCATGCGCGGCATCTTAATATCAAAGACACCAAGATTGGCAGGCCTGCGGGCAAGCCCGACCAAAGCCGCCTCACCATCATGATAACAATCGACCTCAAACCCTTCGGATTCAAGCGTCAAGGATACTGACGTCAGGATATTTTGATCATCATCAACAAGTGCAATACGGTCTGCCATCTAGGTCTCTCACTCCCCAAAAGTCTGATCCGGCATTGACCAATCATATCCATGGCCAGCTGATCGTCTCGATTGATCTTCACCCTGCGGGCAAATCAAGGCCAATATAGGGCAGAAAATCGGCATAATCGGGCCTAAATTATCTTAATGGGCGTCGGCCCAGCTATCGGCAATGCCAGCCTCGGCAACAATCGGCACCGCCAATGTTAAAACAGGATCAGCCGCATTTTCCATAACCGATGTAATCAACGCCGTTGTGGCTTCGGCTTCGGCTTCGGGGGCTTCAAAGATCAATTCATCATGCACTTGAAGCAGCATTGTTGCGCTTAGCCCAGCCGCCTTTAGCGCCGCGGGAATGCGGATCATCGCCCGTTTGATGATATCGGCGGCACTGCCTTGAATCGGCGCATTGATCGCTTGGCGTTCGGCAAAGCCGCGCATCGCCTGATTGCCACCGGAAAAGCCGGAAATATGGATACGCCGCCCGAATAATGTTTCGACAAACCCATCTTCACGGGCTGAAACCTTGATCCGTTCCATATAATCCTTGATGCCCGGAAAATTTTTGAAATAAGCCGTGATATAGTCACTCGCCTCGCCGCGTGAAATGCCAAGCTGACGCGCCAGCCCAAAGGCCGAGATACCGTAGATAATGCCAAAATTGATGGCCTTTGCACGGCGTCTGGTTTCGCTATCCATCTGATCAAGCGGCACGCCAAATACCTCGGATGCGGTTCGCGCATGAATATCGATGCCGGCGCGAAACGCCTCGATCATTGTCGTTTCCTGCGCAACATGCGCAACAAGGCGCAATTCGATTTGCGAATAGTCAGCCGAAATTAATTTATGACCCGCTGCCGCGACAAAGGCGGTTCGGATTTGTCTTCCTTCGGCGGTTCGGATCGGAATATTCTGCACATTTGGGTCAGATGATGACAGACGGCCAGTGCTGGCACCAACCATCGAAAATGAGGTATGAACCCGCCCAGTTGTGGCGAGAATCGAGTCAACAAGCGCATCAGCATAAGTCGATTTCAATTTGGCCAAATGCCGCCATTCAAGAACCTTCGCCGCAATATCAACGCCCGATGCAGCCAGATCTTCCAACACATCTGCCGAGGTAGAAAAAGCGCCCGTTTTGGCTTTTTTACCGCCTTCAAGCCCCATTTTATCAAATAGGATTTCGCCAAGCTGTTTTGGTGATGCAATATTGAATTCTTCACCGGCGAGCTGGTGGATCTCGGTTTGAAATACGGCCATGCGTTTGGCAAAATCATTCGACATGCGTGCCAGAATACTACGGTCAACGGTGATGCCGCTGGCCTCCATTTTGGCAAGGATCGGGATAAGCGGACGTTCCAGCCTTTCATAAACTGACGCTACCTGCTCAGCCCCAAGGCGCGGCTTGAATAAATGCCACAGCCGAAGCGTGATATCGGCATCTTCGGCGGCGTAATCCAAGGCCGCCTCAGGCGCGAGCGTGCCAAAGGGAACCTGTTTGACCCCCTTGCCACAAACATCGGAAAATTTAATCGTGTCATAATCCAGCCAATGTTTTGCCAGATGATCCATTGAATGGCCACCAACACGCCCACCATCCAGAACATAAGAAAGACACATCGTATCATCGACCGGCGACAGGTTTATGCCGCCATTGCGCGGCCATAGCAGAATATGCGAATCATATTTCAGATTATGACCAATTTTCAAAATGGCTGGATCTTCGAATATTGGCCGCAACATCGCCATCGCCGTATCAAAGCCAATTTGTTTATAAGAAACCGGTGCCTCGGCAGAAAAATCCAGCCCGCCCTGCGCGTCGCCAGTTTCCGTTGCCATCGCGCCATGACGAAGCGGCACATAGCAAGCCTTGCCAGGTGCCAATGCCATCGACACACCAACCAAATCAGCCGCCGCCGCATTCAGGCCGCTGGTTTCAGTATCAACCGCCAGAAAACCTTGCGCTGTTGCCGCAGCCAGAAATGCGGCAAGCGAGTCAACATCGGTAATAAGCTGGTAGTCGGCTTCGACAGGCTGGGCCGCCACAGCCAGCGCATCAGGCGCGGCTACATGGTCTGTTGATGGCGCAGAACCGGCTTTATCTGATGGCAATGGGTCTGCCAAAGATGGGCTTGATGGTGACGGGCTTGATGCCATTGACCGGACCGCACCGCCCAATTTTGCCCCATTACCATTCCCACCATCGGCGCCAATGCGGACAAGCAAGCGGCTAAATTCCTGTTCTTTTAGAAAGGCCGTCAATAGATCCATATCGCGCCGCGGAGTCGATAATGCCGACAATTCAAGCGGCATTGGCGCATCATCACGAAGCGTCACAAGCTGGCGCGAAATCCGCGCTTGTTCAGCAAAATTGATCAGATTTTCACGGCGTTTTGGCTGTTTGATCGTTTCAGCATTTGCCAGCAAAGTATCAAGATCACCAAAGGTCTGAATCAATTCAGCCGCCGTTTTGATGCCAATGCCCGGCACCCCCGGTACATTATCGGTTGAATCACCAGCCAAGGCCTGCACATCAATCACTTTTTCCGGCGCGACGCCAAACCGTTCAAACACTTCATCAGCACCAATACGGCGCTGCTTCATCGGGTCAAGCATGGTGATATCACCGCGCACAAGCTGCATCAAATCCTTGTCTGACGAAACAATAAGCGTCGCAAGTCCCGCATCTTCGCCAAGCCGCGCATAGGTTGCGATCAGATCATCAGCTTCAAATCCGGGCGCTTCAAGAAGGGGCAGGCTCAAGGCTTGGGTTGCCGCACGCACCAGCGCAAATTGCGGAACAAGATCTTCAGGCGGTTCTGATCGATTGGCCTTATATTCGGGATAGATATCTGAGCGAAAGGTTTTGCGCGCAACGTCAAATACCACGGCAACATGATCTGGCTGCAGATCATCGACAAGCTTCATCAACATGGCGGTAAAGCCATACACAGCATTGACCGGCGTACCGTCGCGTCGGGTCATTGGTGGCAGGGCGTGAAAAGCGCGGAAAATATATCCCGACCCATCAACCAGTACCAATCTGCCTTTTTCACTCATATCGCCCCACAATTCAAAATCCGACGATGCCAATGGCGCTAAGACTGGCCTCGATATTGGTCGCCATATGCGGCACAAAATGGCATTTCAATTACCAATGCGCCGTTGGCCAAAATGGCTATTCGGCCGCCGCAACAAATGCGCAAGAACAATAAGGGCAAGTCACCTTGCCATTAGTGCCAAGCGTCAGCCATACCTGCGGATGCCCAAGCGGACCACCGCCACCGTTACAGGCCACCCGCGACTGGTTTGTGACAATTACATTTGATGATGATGAAGCTGATTGATCAGCCTTCGTGCGGGCTTGGTCTGGGGTCATGATATCCTCATTCGCATCATATGGCATTACGGCAATATGGCATTATGGCCAAAATCTGTTTGCGACGCGTCCTAATCAGACGGCGCGATCCATCGGATTAACCTATAGCGGCTTGACGATTGATGCAATTGTAACTGGCGCTGGCCGACGAAGATTCTTTGCCCCCCTTGCCGCCCTCACCACAACGGCCTATATCTTGGCAAAAGATCCGTTCCCGCTTTTCACACAAAAAAGGCAGTCATTATGACATCCCAAAATACCGTCATTCCGACTGCCGCCTTTACGCATAGCCCAGAGTCAGGGCTGGCGATTGAAGCCCGTGATGTGAATAAGATTTATGATGCTGGTGGGCGAGCGCATCACGCCTTGAAATCAATTGATATCGAAGTGCCGATTGGTTGTATTTTCGGGCTATTGGGGCCGAATGGCGCTGGCAAATCGACCTTTATCAATATCATGGCTGGAACGGTGGTAAAATCTAGCGGCAGCATATCGATATGGGGAACTGATATTGATGCCAATCCGCGGCAATCACGCGCCAATATCGGCATTGTACCGCAAGAATTGAATATTGACGCCTTTTTCACTCCGCGCGAAACCCTGGATATGATGGCAGGGCTGTTTGGCGTGCCAAAGGCCGAACGCCATACGGATGAAATTTTGGAGATGGTTGGCCTGACCGAACAGGCTGATTTCTATTCGCGGCGACTGTCAGGCGGCATGCGCCGACGGCTGTTGGTTGGCAAGGCGATGGTGCATCGCCCGCCGATTCTGGTTTTAGACGAACCGACCGCCGGTGTTGATGTCGCGCTTCGCCAGCGTTTATGGGACAATATCAAAAGCCTGAACCGCGCCGGTGTTACGGTGGTGCTGACGACGCATTATCTTGAAGAGGCCGAAGCCTTGTGCGACCGCATCGCCATCATCAATAAGGGCGAAATTATCGCAGCGAAAACAAAGGCCGATCTATTGGCCTCGGCTGGCCAGAAAACGCTTCATCTCAGCCTGACAACACCGCCGCCGCTGCCGTTACCAAACGCGCTTGCCGCGCTTGGCGCACAATGGCGTGATGGCCGCCTGTCGATCAGCTTTGATCCGGCGACAAGCAATGCGGTTGATATTTTGCATAAAGTACGGCTTGCCGGATTTGAGGTGAGCGATATCAGCACCGCCGAACCCGACCTTGAAGATGTGTTTCTAAGCCTAACAAAATAGGATGCCATAAGCCCTGTTCGGCGCTAAGCGACCACCGCGTTCAAAACGATGCCGCGCTGCGCCGTTTTGATTGCCGTTACCGTTTTGAAAAACGTCTTCACCAGTGAAATGAGCATTTGCAGGCGCGGCGGTTGCGTTAATAGCCGCATAATGCCCGCATGATGCACACATGATGCACACATGATCGCGGCAAAGATACGGCATTACCCCCTTGGCAGGGGGGCAAAGTCAGTATAGAAGAATGCTATCCTGATTTTGGCCTGATGGCGGTATCAATTACCCCGCCCATGACCAAAGATGCACTCGTAGCTCAGCTGGATAGAGCGCTGCCCTCCGAAGGCAGAGGTCACAGGTTCGAATCCTGTCGAGTGCACCATTTCTTCATATTTTTCAATACTTTAATTGTAAACCAATTATTTGATGTAGTATATTTTTGACTATACTACAATCTGTAGTATAGTTGTAGCGTTCTTTAGCAATGCAGGCGGGGCGCTAAGAGTTGGCAAAAGAAGTAGCAGCACAAACTAATAAACATCGCAGCGTGCCCATTGCTGACAGTAAGTTCCACGTCACTGGCTACCCCAAAAAACTTACCCTTTACCAAACAAATGCCAGCCCGTTTTATTGGGTGAGGTATTATGCTGACGGTAAGATTTTACGGAGAAGCACAAAGACTGAAAGCAGGCAAGAAGCGATAGAGTTTGCAAAAGCGTTTTACGATGAAATAAACCTCAAACGCACACTCAAACAATCATTAGCAAAAAGCAGTTCATTCCACGCAATATCACAAGCGTTGCTCAAAACTATGGAAGCTCAAGTTGCTAGAAAAGAACTCACAAAGACAACTCTTCAAAACACGCAATACAGACTGAACAAACACATACTTCCACACTTTGGAACGAAAGAAATAACTGAAATACATTTTGATGATTTAAGTGAATTTCTAAACACCTTATCTGTTCAACAGCCTGTTTTGACTGCCAGCACAATCAGCGGCTACATGAAGATAGTGAAGAGGGTTTTCACCTACGCACTCCAACGGCAAAATATTGAGCATTTACCAGCGTTCCCAAGTATTAAAGGCGAACACAACGCCAGAGGTTTTTTTAATATTAGGGAATACAGAAAACTATGGAGCAGAGCGAGAAAACTTGAGGGGGAGCGCTTTGAATATAGGGTGCTGAAAGACAAAAATGGTGTTGAGCAAACAGGCTCATATTTTGCTGAAGGCACTTGTTATGAAGGTAGGCTCATCCGCAAAATCAAAATAACAAGAGAACTGGTGGAACTAATCCTCTTTATGACTAATAGTTTCATTCGCCCTACAGACATTAAAAACATGCAGCATAAACACGTAGAAGAAGACGAACGAGACGGACACAAATACCTAAGATTGACGCTGCCAACCAGCAAGAAACACGACAAACCAATTGTTACACAGCGAATGGCTATTAAAGTTTACAATCGCCTCACCGCTTATAACAAACAACAAGGCTGGGGCATTGGAGCAAACGATTTTGTGTTTCTTCCAAATGCCAGCACACGAGATTACGCACTAAAGATTTTACAAATGCAGTTTGACGCATTGCTTACCAACTTAGATTTAGCAGAGGGCTTAAAAGGGGAAAAACGGACAATATACTCACTTCGCCACACCTGCATAATGTATCGTTTATTATATGGTGAGCACATTGATGTTTTGACGCTCGCAAGAAATGCGAGAACATCACAAGAAATGATTGATAAATTTTATGCCTCACAACTAACTGGCGAGGACAATGTTGGGATGATCCAATCTCGCAGAACACGCTTAAAATAGAAGATAGTCACGCTGACGTTTGGCAAACCCAACGCTGCTTTAAATACAGACGCTGTTAAACTTGAAGTTCAACAGCGTTTTTTAACATCTCCTCGTTAGCATCCAAGTATGGTGTGACGCTTTGTAAACTACTCCAGCCACCAATCTTCTGTATCAAGCGTATGTTTACACCCTTGTTGCACAACGTTGTTGCTAAACTACGTCTACCACTGTGTGAACTACACCCATCAAATCCAGCAGCAGCGTAAAGATTGCGAAATAGAATACACAGGCTGTTAGGGGAAAATGCTTTGCGCTTACCCATAACTTGTATCAATGGAGTTTGTGCATCAGCATTTGGCATAGTTTTAAGTAGAGCAGCGATATGCTGTTTAGCAGCGGCATTTACAAAAAACTCACGTCCTTTGCTTCCCTTTGTCTTTGCTGCACTGAGAAAAACTACAGACTTTGTAGTTTTGTCAGCAGCAACAACATCACCAACTGTCAAACTTGCAATCTCTTTAACCCGCAATCCACAGTAATAACTGAGCGCAAACGCTGCTTTATTGCGTTCCACGTTTTTACCAGCACCAATAAATGCAAACATTGTCTTTGCTTGCTGTGCAGTAATAACTCTTGCTTGTGCCATCTCATCGTCTCCTACATTACACTTTTTAGTATGTTTATTTTACTATCGTGTAATGTCGTTTCCTACCTGTTTTTATAAAAGAAACAGGTGTTTACGGAAAACAAAGACTTAGCAATGAGGTTAAACTTTATTAGTATTTTATGTGATGTTCTCGCTGTTTCTGTAGCAACAGAGATAAATAGAAATAGCAGCAGAAAGAACAATCAATGGGAAAAC
>Ga0209137_1000162_pt1 | contig 75429 bp, 68 predicted proteins | sample SaaInl5LU_22_DNA_FD_184642 | JGI IMG/M metagenome (GOLD analysis project Ga0209137, IMG submission 184642) | Marine microbial communities from expanding oxygen minimum zones in the Saanich Inlet - ESP_105LU_22_DNA (SPAdes) (version 2) | ecosystem: Environmental > Aquatic > Marine > Intertidal... | reverse complement strand
TCGCAGAATATATGGCTCGAGATATGATGCAGTGGCGCTCTGCTGATATAGAAGGCAAGCCAGGCATCGCACCTAGGCAAAAATTATAGTTGAGCGTGACTAGGAGCTGCACGGCGGCAAACATTTGGCCCGGAGTTGGAGCGTCACTCGGCGACGCGAAAAGAAGCAAAAACAAATCAATGGTGGCCTTAAAAATGCCTTTAGTTTGTGGATCGATTTGTTCCTCGACTAAAAAGATTTCGTGCATTGCTCGGTTCGCCCCCCAATGCTTCATAACCAAGGACTCGTAAGTCTGTGAAAGCAGAAGTAGCGTGCTCTCCGTGGCATCGTCCCCGCTAGGTAAACTGGCGGCGAGCGCGTCCAAGGCGTCATAGACATCGGTACAAAACTCTTGGAAAAGTCGGTCTAGCGCCTCTCTTTTCGTCCCAAAGCGCGTGACAAATGCACCGGTAGACAGAGCCGCTCTCTCGGCTATGTCGGCCACTGTTACGTTGTGGTAACTTTTCTCTAACAGTAGATCCCGAAGAGCCGCAAGAAATTTTGCCTCTGATGCAATTGCACGTGGTTGTTGAGGTTCTACATACATCTATGCGAGGACTCTCTGTTTAGCAGTTCGAGAGTATGACCCCAAAGAACCTCAAAAGGTTCAATGGGGACACCTCGCCGCTATCTCTACCGCAAGACAAGCTTGCATGCTCTACCGCAAGACAAGCTTGCGTGATCCTGCATACGCAACGACGAGACCAAGAAGCCAGACAAAGCCTAGCGGCAAGCTGGGCACGGGGGTTGCGTCGCTTTGCGCACGGGTGTTCGCAACAACGCGAAAACCCAAAGAGCTAAATAGATTCGGCGCCGCAACGACGAGGGTATGCTCACCAACCGGGGTGTCCGCAGGAATCACCGCCTCCGCTTGCACCACCCCGCCAGCGTCGACGTCAAACACTGCGAGCTGGTCAGGTTCGGAGAACAGTACTATCTCACCTTGGTCACCTGGCTCCATGCCTGAAGCGAGTACGACGATCCGCCCACCAAGACCAAATTCGATGGTGCCGCCGTCAGTTATAGTCGCCAGCTCACCGTTCGCGTTTTTCCCGGTCACCAACACCAACAACCGTGGGTCAGCCACTTCTATAATTGCAATATTCTCGATGGGCACATCTTCATCGGCGATCAAGCCTCGAATTGAAGCGCCCGCGTCAGTATCCACCACGGTAATGGGGCTGCTAGCGCCTGTCTCCAGCGCTGCATCGACTTTCGCCTTCACCTGATCTGCATAGTTTTGCAGTTCAACGACTTGCTCAGCACTGGGGCCACCGTTCGGCACTACGCCCACAGCGACTGCGACACTGGTTGTTGTCGCCGTGACAGGGCTGCCATTGATTAAAACCTGCCCCTCACCCACCGCTACCTGGACGGCAGAGTAGTCACTGGCGGCAATCACCACGGGGCTACCGGTAAAGGAAGCGTCGTTATCATCAGGATCGGTATTTGCACCTACGCCATCGCTGTCGGCGTCGGTACTCTCTTCCGGGTCGTTAGGGAAGGCATCGGCGTTGTCTCCAACGCCATCCTCATCGGTATCTGTCGTTTCATTTGGATCGCTTGGGAAATCATCTTCAGCGTCAGGCACACCGTCGGAATCGGCATCAGGCGCAGAAGGCTCCTCTGAACCGCCGCCCGAGCTGTCACCACCGCTTACTTGGAAGTCAAAGGGTTCTGCTTCCTGCCGTAGTTCAGTGCTCGTCGACTCGTCGTAAGCATTGAACATTGAACGCACTCGATACGTAACGGTTGGATCAAACGGTTCGTAGACGATCTCGTAATTATACCGGGTATAGGGAGGGCAACTGTCGCAGCCCGGCGGTGTCTCCTCTTGACCGGTCCCGTCGTATTCTCGGTAAGCGAGTTGAGTCAACACTAATTCCGCCTGCCCGTCCGAGGGGATCTCCGAGCAGTTAAACTCCGGAGGAAACGTTGATGAATCAGCACAGAAAAAAGCGGCATTTTCAGAGAACGCAAGATCTCTGCACCCAGCTTCGGCGGGCACAGGAGCCATAGCATCTGCATCATAAGTACAAGATGAAACAGGACCATCGGTCGCCGGAAAGATCGTCACGTCTCCATTTTCCATTCTCGCATCGATACCTGTCACGCTTACGGTAACGCTGCCACCGGCTGTATTGACCGCAAGCGCAAGACCGGGAACATCTTCAAAGCTCGGAGGCTCGCCACCGCCACCGCCACCTGGATTTGAGGACGGGCCACAGAGTTGGGTTGGATCAGGACCGTCACCATTATAGAAAACTTCACCAAGAGAAATTTGGCCATAGGTCGACGCAAGGGTGTTGTAAGTCTCCTCGTCCCGTTCGTCTACTCTAAGGGTCAGAAAATTAAAGGTCCCGGCGTAATAGTTAACGACCAGAGTGTCACCCACTTTTGATGAGTTATCGGAGCAGGCGTTGAATTCATCGACACCGGTGAAGTCTAGCGCACCACCTGAGCCTAAACTGGAGTCTGGCGCACCATTTGTAAACTTCGCGAAGCGTCGATAGTGCCCATTATACTTGTCATAAAGCACATAAAAGTTTACGTCCCCCCCTGGGGAAGTATCATTAATAAAAACAGCTGGATCTGAGTATGAACCTAGCAAACCTGGCACTGTTTCCTCATCTAAATACAGGACCCCTTTGGTGCCCGTAGTGTTGGCCGTATTGGGCAAAGGGTCAGTACCAAAGGCTTCGTCAATGGAGCCATCACCATCGACACGATAAACAGGCGCGGGGTTACCCTGAGCTGAGGCGCTTGCATTCCAAAACAAATAGCCGCCGGCATCCAAGGGAGCTGTGCTGCGAGCTCGGTCGAGATACTCGTCCTCTGGAGTTGTCGCGAAGTCGTTAAAATTAACTCTCTTTTCGCCATCTACGCCAAAGTCAGTGTCCCTGTAAGAGTCTGGAGATGGTGGCTGTTGGCTACCCGGCCCGTTGTGTTCATACGTCTCCGACGCTGGATCGAGTTTTATAAATGAATAGAAAGATTCGCCATTACCATTGCCTGCTTGAAGGCCAATAACGGGCTCACTAGCGAGAAAATCATCGGAGTCGTGACTGACACCCAACACCCAAGGGTCACCTAAATCACCATAAGTCGGAAATCTAAAAACACCGTCAGTGAAGAAGGAGGTATCCATAGCACCGTTAAAGTTCATGCGCGCAAGCCACGACACAGACACCGTTGAAGCCAGATACAACTTCCCCCCCGGTCCCTCACCGACTAATCGCCAGCTGTTGTTGGTATTATTTTCATCACGGCCTTCGTCATAAAATTGCTCTGATGTGATGAGTGCAATGCCATCGACCCCAAAGTCGCTTACCAGTGCTCCGCTTGTCTTATCGACTGCGATAACTCCGCCTGCGGCAAAGCCTCTTGGTTCCAGCCCATCCGAATCATAGGGATACCGAACCTGAGCACCGATAATAAGATTTCCACTATTTGCTATCAGCACACCACTAGGCTCGAACTGTCTGGCCCCTTCAAGAAGAATTTCCGAGACTCCATTTTCGCCAAAGTCCGTATTAATTTGACCCAAAGTGTTGACGGATAAAATTATTACCGTGTTACTCGTTCCGCCACTTAGGGGGTTTTCGTTCCGATATCCCACATAAAAAACATTCCCGGGCGGTGCAGCAACCGAATGGGTGAAACGGATCTCGCCATTATTCTGGCCCTCAATTGAGAGTTCCGGGAAATCAATATACCCATTTTCAAAATCTTGCCCTTGTAAAACACCGATTTCAGCTTCTTGGGCGTTTGCAGCGGACAACCCAAGCGCAAGCGCAGCGAAACAAATAGAAGTCAGAAAATTTTTCATAGTCAACCAGATTCGAAATTAAAGATGAGCAAAAGCTTAGACGTTAAAAAAAAGTAGGGCGTATTTTTTTTATCTCAAAAAAACTGAAACGTCTCAGAACTCTTTATCCGGTGGGCTTTTCATCCGGCGGGCTTTCTGCCCGGCAGACTTTGTCTCGGGGATATTTCGGGGGGGCTTTAAACGCTTGAGCTAGAGGGCGAGTAGAGCACAGAACACTACTAGCAACCGTGGCGCCTATAGAACTACTGGCTAGAACTACTGACGCTCCAGACCACGCGAGGGCATTGCAGGCGGCAGCAACGAACGATGACAGCCATGACCGAAACAGCCATGACCGAAACAGACATGTGGTGGCCTATTCGCGCTGAAGTCAGTAAACACCGGCAACACGCGCAATGATCTGACTCAACAAGCTAAAACCTGTTACTACGACGATGAGAAGAATGACCAAAAACACCGGTCGAAACGGCTTGCGCTCGACTGAATTCACGCCGCGCTTTAAGAAAGCATCCACCTTGGCTTGATCCTTGGGGAAAAGACGTCGCTCATTGGGATCATGAGGTTGTTGGTCAGATTCAGCCACGACGGCTCCAAAAGAAGAATAATGGCCGCTAAGGGTAGCAAACTCTGAGGGAAAACAAGCACTGTGATGTGGCCAATACTGCACTAAACCCTAGAATAGTTAGCCTGTCTATTTTGCTGCAGCGGAGAGCCTCATGTGGACCAAACCCACGCCAGCCGCTGTGGTGCGGCAATTACGGGCCGCGTCACAGGCGCTTATGACCGGCATCGAGGCGCTGCTGCCGGCCTATTGTCTTGTTTGTGACGAGCGCTGCGGGGTTCCGCGCTGGCTTTGTCCTCGTTGCGAGCAGAAGATTACACCCAATACCTCAGAGTGCCCCAAGGCTTACTCTTTGAATCTCTCCCCGATGAGCCAAGTCGCGCCCCCTGCGCAAAATCATTACGCCATTACCGCTCGCCGCGAACCACTCAATTCGGCTTATGCGGCTTTTCTGCACCGCGGGGTCATGCGTGAGCTTATTCACCAATGGAAATTTGAACAGCGACCAGAGCTGACACCGTTTCTGATGCAACTCGCTCTAGCCCTAGGTCATCCGGTTCCCGTCGTCGATTACGTCATACCCATACCCATGCACTGGCGCCAACGAGTTCGCCGCGGATACAACCAGAGTGCGCTTCTCGCGTCGGAATTGGTCCATGGATTAAACCGACACCCCGCAGAGCCGATCAAACTAATTAATGCCCTAACAGCTCGGCGAACGCCACGTCCTCAACATACTCTCAATCGCACCGAGCGACTTGCTCACTCACCCCATCGATTTGTGGCTCGCCACCGCTTGGACAATTGTCGCGTCTTACTTGTTGACGACGTTATAACAACCGGCGCCACGGTCTTTTCAGCCGCGGAAAGTTGTTGGGCGGCGGGGGCTACGGAGGTTCATGCATGGTGTCTTACACAGTCCTGACTCTGCCCTAAATACGTCACGGCGCATTTGTGACTACGTTATGACCTTGCCATCATCCCGTACTACTGACGAAAGCTCAGTGCGCTTTTGTTACGACGATGAAAGCTTTAAGAGGGTTGTCTGTCGGATAGTGTAAGCTCTGCGCACGAATTAGGAGCATTGCATGTCTCAACCCTACGCAGGGCTTACGCCAGACACGGTGATCGATTGCATTGAGCAGATCGGTTACCGCTGTGACCTGAGGTTACTGGTGCTCAATAGTTACGAGAATCGCGTTTATCAAGTGGGCATCGAAGACGAAACCCCCGTTATTGCGAAGTTTTATCGCGAGGGTAGATGGACTGACACCCAGATCCTAGAGGAACACGAGTTCGCCTTAGAGCTAGAATCCCACGGACTTTCGGTTGTAGCCCCGCTGGTGGTTAATGGCGCAACGCTTCATCATGCCATGGGACATCGATTCAGCGTCTTTCCAAGGCGCGGTGGCCACCCGCCAGAGCTCGACAACCTCGACCACTTACTGTCTCTCGGTCGAACCCTTGCCCGCATTCACCGAGTGGGCGCCACACTCACGCTACCTCACCGACCCACTTTATCGATTGATCGAACAGTCACACAAAGCAGAGAGTTCGTTTTAGAGCACTTTGTTCCCCGTGACTTAGTGCCCGCATATAGCTCCCTCGCCCAAGATTGTGAGCAGGCCATAAGAGGCCTTCTAAGCACCCACGATGACTCAATGAATCAGATCATTCACGGCGACTGCCACACCGGCAATATTCTTTGGCGCGACGACACCCCTCATTTTGTCGACCTTGATGACTGTTACTCAGCGCCTATTATTCAAGACCTGTGGATGTTCCTTAGCGGCGACCGTCAGCAGCGAGAGCTGCAGCTGGGCGAGTTAATAGCAGGTTATGAAGAGTTTAATGACTTTGATCCGGCCCAGCTTCGCTGGATTGAAGCATTACGCACCATGCGCATAATGCACTATGCCGCTTGGCTGGGACGGCGCTGGGACGACCCCGCATTTCCCAAGGCTTTCCCTTGGTTTGGCCAAGAGCGCTTCTGGGGTGATCATGTTTTAGAGTTGCGCGAGCAGCTGGCGGCTATGCAAGAACCACCGCTGCGGCTTTTGTAAGGACAATCTAGACGTTCTTTCGCGCGCGCGGGTAAATCAATGTCCACAGCCAAAATATAAGGGTATTACTCGCAAGTACCTGCCGATCAACCGCATCGAAGAAGGTCGCCGTCTCCGCAGGGTTTTGATACATGTCCGAGCGGGTGCGTCGAGGTATCGCAGGATCTAGCTCTTTAACAATTTTCGCGGGATTACCGGCCACCACGACATTTGCAGGTACATCGCGTGTGACCACAGCGCCCGCTGCGACCACGCTATTAGCGCCAACAGTGACGCCTTTCAATACTTTAGCGTGATCACCTATCCACACGTTGTCTTCAAGCCGAACCGGTTGAGGCTCGGTATTCCGATCGATTCGATCGTATAACCCGTGCCAGTCTGAGTCGGTAATGTAGGCGCCGTTTGCCAACATTACCCCGTCTCCTATCGTGATTTCATCGCTTGCGCTAATGCGCGAGCCGGGGCTCATTAGACAGGCATTGCCCATGGTCACCTTGCCTTCTCCTGCCGCTCGACCCCAAACACCGATTTCAACCCGTGCATGGGATTCGCCAAAGGCGGTAAACGAATGGCCAATACGAATATTGCAGCCAGAAATAACCACGTGCCAGGGATGCATGATGTTGGAATAGGGACCAAGGTATTCACAGCGCGGCCGTAAAAAATAATCGGTCCATGCATCGCGAAACACAAGCCAACTTTTTTTGACCCAGTAAGGCCTAAGATCTGATCGCATTAATGCTACTCACTGATAATGCGCGTTATCATGCCAAGGTGATGAAGCGACCGCAAACAATAGCTGACAATAGCCCGATTCAGTCGGAGCAAACCCAACCCCATAGCGATTTACTTGCCGTGGTTGCCAAACATATCCAGTACCCATGGCAGAAGCCGATTCCAGAGCATACGCGGCAAGCCGGTGAAGCTGCCCTCGAATGGCTCAATAGTCGAGATTGTTCACACATTGTACTCGACTCCTTTTGCGGAACCGGGCTCAGCAGCAGTCTGCTAGCCCAAAAGCACCCGGATGCCTGTGTTATCGGTATCGACAAATCCGCCGATCGTCTAAGCCGGCATTGCCAAGACGGCAGTAATTACAGACTGTTTAGAGCCGAGTGCGAACCCTTTTGGCGCTTCCTCTTAGAGCGCGAGGTTAAAATAAGCCATCACTATATGCTCTACCCCAACCCCTGGCCCAAAGGCAGCCAGCTTAAGCGTCGAATTCATGGTCACCCGGCGTTCCCACTATTGAAACGTTTGGGGGGCGAAGTAGAGGTAAGAAGTAACTGGAAGATCTATGTCGATGAATTCGCCGACGCATGGGCGGCACTATCGCAGCCGGGTGTGGTTTCACAGCTTACGATCGATGCACCTATTTCACTTTTTGAACGTAAGTATCACGATAGAGGACAAACGCTGTGGCAGTTCCGCTCATCAGCGTGAGCTTAACCAGTGCAATCTTGCGTAAATCGTCTAACCGGGCTCGCGCCAAGTCGTAAGCAGAGCTCGAAAAGACTGATAAGATTACGTTTACGCTATGGCCGGCCATGAAATGGCCTGCTCGGAGATACAGGCTATGTCAACAACACAAATCAAACGCAAGACCGATGAGAAACATAACGATCGAATTTGGCAAAAGATTCGTGAAGAGACGCGCATCGCGCTTGCTGACGAACCTATTTTGGCGAGCTTTATGCACGCCACTATTTTGCATCATGAAGAATTAGAATGCGCGCTAAGCTATCACCTGGCGAATCAGCTCGACAGTCCCAGCGCATCATCCATGATGCTCAGGGAAGTGTTCTTAGAGGCTTTTTCCAGCGATGAGGACATCCGGCACGCTATTCGAGAGGACTTAGACGCCGTGCTCGAGAGAGACTCGGCCTGCCATGAATACTATTTGCCGTTTTTATATTTCAAAGGCTTTCAGGCGCTGCAAACACACCGAGTAGCGCACTGGTTATGGCGTCAAGGGAGACATTCACTCGCGCTATTTTTACAGAGCTGCATGTCGCAAAAACTCGGCGTAGACATTCACCCAGCGGCACAATTTGGTAAGGGTATACTTCTCGACCATGCCACGGGATTAGTGGTTGGTGAGACTGCGGTTGTCGGCAATAAGGTATCGATCCTCCAGTCCGTCACGCTAGGTGGGACAGGAAAAACCGACGGCGATCGACACCCGAAAATTGGCGACGGCGTACTCATTAGTGCGGGCGCAAAAATCCTCGGCAATATCACAGTAGGCGAAGGAGCCAAGGTGGGCTCCGGTTCAGTCGTCCTAAAAGACGTACCGCCACACACCACGGTCGCGGGAGTCCCCGCTCGCGTGGTCGGTGTACCCACGTCGGACAACCCCGCTTTGGATATGGACCACGGTATTCCCGAGTCAGATTGGTAAACGCTACAATGTCGCGTGCCAATGTCGCGTGCCCAGCGGCCTAGACTTACGTTACTGGGCGCAGTGCTTCTAGCAATGGTACTGGGGCGACAGCTCGATAACTGCATCAACCATTGCAGATACATGGTCAGGATTAACGCCGGGCGTAATGCCGTGACCGAGGTTGAAGACATGGCCGCTACCCGCACCAAAACTCTCCAACACGTTACCCACTTCGGTCTTAATGCGTTCAGGGCTCGCGAAGAGCATTGCAGGATCCATATTGCCCTGTAATGCAACTTTATCGCCGATCCGCCCACGTGCCTCACCAATATCGGTCGTCCAATCTAGGCCCACCGCGTCGGCGCCACAGTCTGCTATCGCTTCCAGCCATTGGCCTCCGCCTTTTGTAAAGACAATGACAGGCACACGACGACCATCGGCCTCGCGAGGTAGGCGCTCAATGATTTCACTCATGTAGCGTAGGGAGAATTCTCGGTACGCTGCATGGCTTAGCGAGCCGCCCCAGGTATCGAAAATTTGTACTGCCTGCGCACCCTGCTTCACCTGCTCAGTTAAGTACAACGCAACTGATTCGGCGAGTTTTTCGAGCAGCATGTGCATCGCTTCAGGCTCATTGAATGCCATTCGTTTTGTCTTGGCAAAGTCTTTAGACGAGCCGCCCTCAATCATATAGGTCGCCAGTGTCCACGGACTGCCGGAGAAACCGATGAGTGGCACGGAGCCTTTCAGTTCACGGCGAATCAACGATACCGCATCCATAACATAGCGAAGTTCGGACACTGCTCGGCTCGGCTCGAGCGCTTTGATATCGGCGATGGACGTTAGTGGACGCTCAAATTTGGGACCCTCGCCTTCTGTGAAATAAAGGCCCAGCCCCATAGCGTCGGGAATCGTCAAAATATCCGAGAACAAGATGGCTGCATCCATAGCGTAACGCCGCAATGGCTGCAGCGTTACCTCGCAAGCCAACTCGGGATTGGTACACAAGGCCATAAAACTGCCGGCTTCAGCGCGCGTTGCGCGGTATTCAGGCAAGTAACGCCCAGCCTGACGCATCATCCAGAGAGGCGTGCGATCTACCGGTTCACGTAATAGCGCACGAAGAAATCGATCATTCACAAGTTCAGTCACGGATTAAACACCCAAATAGTCAAGAATACCTTCAGCGGCTTGCCGCCCTTCCCAGATCGCGGTCACCACTAAATCAGAGCCTCGAACCATATCACCACCAGCGAACACTTTGGCATTACTGGTTTGAAATTTAAATGCCTGATCCTCTGGCGCTATTACGCCTTCCCAGTCGTTCAGTTTGACTTCGATGTCACCAAACCACTCTGCAGGGCTTGGTTGAAAGCCAAACGCCATAATAATGGCATCGGCTTCGATCACTGTTTCGCTACCGTCGATTGGCTCTGGCCGACGACGGCCGTCAGCACCCGGTTCTCCCAATGCAGTTTCTACCACTTTGACGCCAATAGCTTCCCCAAAGTATTCGACGACCTCAACAGGCTGGCGGTTAAATAAAAACTGAACGCCCTCTTCTTTAGCGTTCTGAACTTCGCGTCGCGAACCCGGCATATTGCTCTCATCGCGTCGATAGACGCAATAAACCCGATCAGCCTGTTGTCGAACGGCCGTCCGAACACAGTCCATCGCGGTATCACCACCACCCAAGACAACCACAGTTTTGCCGCTGAGGTTTATGTAGCTTTCAGGGGCTTGGGCATAACCCATCTTCTCGTTGACGTTACCAATCAGGTAATCGAGGGCCTTGTGCACCCCAGGCAAGTCCTCACCGGGGAATTGCCCTTTCATTGCGGTGTACGTGCCCATGCCCAGGAATACAGCATCGAACTCGGCCATCAGTGTATCGATCTCGATGTCTACGCCCACTTCCGTGTTTAAGCGAAACTCGATGCCCATGTTTTCAAAAATCTCCCGCCTGCGCTGGAGGACTTGCTTTTCAAGCTTGAACTGAGGAATACCAAAGGTTAGCAAGCCCCCTATCTCCGGATAGCGGTCGAACACCACTGCCTGCACACCATTTCGCGTAAGAATATCGGCACAGCCTAAACCCGCAGGGCCTGCACCGATGATGGCGACACGCTTACCGGTCGGGACAACATCTGATAGATCGGGTCGCCAGCCCATCGCGAGGGCAGTGTCGGTTATGTACTTCTCGGCATTACCAATCGTTACGGCACCAAAGCCGTCGTTGAGCGTACACGCACCTTCGCAAAGTCGATCCTGAGGACACACTCGTCCACAAACCTCGGGCAAGGTATTCGTCTGATGACTAAGCTCCGCTGCTTCAAACAAATTGCCCTCTGCAAGCAGTTTGAGCCAGTTTGGAATGTAGTTATGGACGGGGCACTTCCACTCACAATACGGATTGCCGCACTCTAAGCAGCGGTGTGATTGCTCAGCAACCTGTTCGGTATCGAAGGGATCATAGATCTCAACAAATTCCTCAGTGCGCATTTCCATGTCTTTCTTAGGCGGATCTTTGCGCTGAACGTCTAAGAACTGAAAGTTGTTTGCCAGTCGTGTGCTCATACTAGCCTCCTTTAATCGGTGTCGCGAAGACGTGACAGCAGCTTGTTAAAATCAGCAGCCTTGGGTTTAACCAGCCAGAAACTACCCACATAATCAGCAAAATCATCCAAAATGTGACGTCCCCACTGAGAGCCGGTCTCGCGAACAAACTCCTCGATGTTATCAAGAAGGTGGTTCCGATAAGCTTCCATCGACTCACCACTGACTCGGTGAAGCTCAACTAACTCGCTGTTATAGCGATCAATAAAGCACCGATCTTGGTCGAGAACGTAGGCGAATCCACCTGTCATACCCGCACCAAAGTTCACGCCCGTAGGGCCCAGAACGGTGATGCAGCCTCCGGTCATGTATTCGCAGCAGTGATCACCCGCGCCTTCGATAACAGCAAAAGCGCCTGAGTTACGAACGCCAAATCGCTCTCCCGCTACGCCCGCAGCAAACAACTTACCGCCGGTTGCGCCATAGAGACAGGTATTTCCGATGATCGACGTATCTTGGCTAGCAAAGGTGGAATCACGGGGAGGAAACACAACCAGTTTTCCCCCAGCCATACCCTTACCAACGTAGTCGTTACAGTCGCCCTCGAGATGCATGTGCAGCCCGCCAGCATTCCAAACACCAAAGCTCTGACCTGCCGTGCCGGCCAAACGGATGACAAGAGGGGAATCTTCCATACCCGCGTTGCCATAACGCTTGGCAATTTCACCGGAAAGTCGCGCACCAATCGAACGATCACAGTTGGTGATGGTATAGCTAAACTCACCCCCCTCCCCCGATTCAATAGTGGGCAACATGTCGGACACCATTCGATTCGCCTTGTCAGCGGTGTCGAAAGGATCGTTGCTGGCCACTTGGCAGAACTGAGGCTGATCAACGGCGTCGGGATCGGTCCACAAAATAGGATCGAGGTTCAGGGCCGCCTGCTTGTCTGTGGTACCGGGTAGACGCTTAAGCAAATCAGTTCGACCGATCAGATCTTCCAACTTACTCACACCAAGCGTTGCAAGCCACTCACGAGTCTCAGTGGCGATAAAGGTAAAGAAATTCACCACGCGGTCAACGTCGCCTACAAAATGCTCATTGCGCAGTACCGCATTTTGAGTCGCAACACCGGTCGCACAGTTATTTAAATGACAAATCCGAAGGTATTTACAGCCTAGAGCAACCATCGGGGCGGTACCGAAACCAAAGCTTTCGGCACCCAAAATAGCGGCCTTGATCACGTCAAGTCCGGTTTTCATACCGCCATCGGCTTGCAGGCGAATTTTGCCTCGCAACCGATTGCCCCGAAGCGTTTGCTGCACCTCCGCTAACCCCAATTCCCATGGCGAACCTGCATGGCGAATCGATGTCAGCGGGCTCGCTGCAGTACCACCGTCGTAGCCTGAAATGGTGATCAGGTCTGCATAAGCTTTCGCCACACCAGCGGCGATAGTGCCGACGCCGGGCTCCGATACTAATTTAACCGATACCAAAGCCTCAGGATTGACTTGCTTTAGATCGAAAATAAGCTGCGCCAAATCTTCGATCGAGTAAATATCGTGGTGAGGCGGTGGTGAGATCAACGTCACGCCCGGCACCGAGAAGCGCAGCCGAGCGATAAGATCATTAACCTTCCCACCGGGCAACTGCCCACCCTCGCCTGGCTTCGCGCCTTGCGCTACTTTAATTTGCAGTACCTCTGCGTTGACCAAGTAGTGCGGTGTCACGCCAAAGCGGCCGGAGGCAATCTGTTTAATCTTTGACACTCGATTGGTATTGAAACGAGCAGGATCTTCACCACCCTCGCCGCTATTGGAGCGCGCGCCAATTTTGTTCATGCCCATTGCCAAAGCTTCATGGGCCTCAGGCGACAGGGCTCCCAATGACATGCCGGCCGAGTCAAAGCGTTTCAGAATGTTTTCAATTGGCTCAACTTGATCCAGATCAATACCCTGCGCCGGTGGATCTAACGCGAGCAGATCTCGCAGCGCCGCAACGGGGCGCACGTTACAATACTGAGCGTAGCGCTGATAATCGGCGTAATCGCCGCTGGCAACAGCTTGCTGTAGGGTCATTACAACATCAGGGTTAAAGGCATGGTACTCGCCACCGTGAACGAATTTCAGGAGGCCGCCCGGCTCAATCGTTTTTCGCTTTGAGCGCGCGCGGGCCGCAACAATCGTTAAATCCTGCTCAAGCTCCGTAAAGCCTGCGCCCGCGATTCGTGACGCAACGCCAGTAAACGCAACATCCACGACTTCGCGACTCAAGCCCACCGCCTCAAACAGCTGTGCACCCCGATAAGAGTTGACCGCCGAAATACCCATCTTGGACATGATTTTCAGCAGGCCCTTATTGATGCCTTTGCGGTAGTTTTTATAGCAGTCGGTAGGGTCTCCTAGAAGTTCACCGGTGCGTAGCTGATCTTCAAGGACGCTGTACGCCAGATAAGGGTAAATCGCAGTGGCACCAAAGCCTAATAAACAAGCAAATTGATGTGAATCTCGCGCGCTGGCAGTTTCAATGATTAAGTTCGCGTCGGCGCGCAGGCCCTCGCGAATCAAATGATGATGCACGGCGCCCGTAGCCAACAAACTGTGGATGGGTAGCCGCTGACCATCGATATTTCGATCAGACAAAATCAGAATAGTGGCGCCGTCGCGAACCGCCGCTTCTGCACTGAGGCAAAGACCTTCGAGTGCACCCCGTAAATCACCGTTTTCGGGGTCATAGGTGGCATCGATATCGGCAACTTTCATGCCGTCATCGCCAAGGCTTAACAGGGTATTGAACTTGTCCTGCGAGAGAACAGGTGACGTTAAACTTACACGACGGGCATGCTCCTCGGTCTCAGCGAACACATTACATTCACCGCCGAGATCGACCTCGAGCGACATGACGATGGCTTCACGCAAAGGGTCAATAGGTGGGTTAGTCACCTGAGCAAACTTCTGACGGAAATAATCATAAAGCGAGCGCTGGCCGGCCGACAATACGGCCATGGGCGTGTCATCGCCCATAGAGCCAACCGCCTCATTTCCCGATTCGGCTAGCGGCCGAAGTACTTGGTCGCGCTCCTCAAAACTCACTTGGAACATCTTTTGATAAGTGTCCAAGTCCTCTTCGGGAATACCAGGCGCTATTTCACCGCTGAAATTTCCTCGAATAAACTGAGCGTTGTCCTTCAACCACTTTTTATAGGGGTTTCGTGCCTTCAGCATATTGTCGATATCTGGCGTGTGTAGCACTTTTCCTTCGTGAGTATCGACCACAAGAATTTGACCAGGCCCAACGCGGCCCTTGGCAATCACATCAGAGGTCTTGTAATCATAGGTGCCGATTTCCGAGGCGACAGTAATAAACCCATCGCGAGTGGTTACCCAGCGCGCAGGGCGTAAGCCGTTGCGATCAAGAAGGCACACTGCATAGCGGCCATCGGTTAGTACGATGCCCGCTGGGCCATCCCATGGCTCCATGTGCATAGCGTTATATTGATAAAACGCTTTAAGATCGGGGTCCATACCTTCGATATTTTGCCACGCGGGTGGGATCAGCATTCGCAGCGCGCGCGGCAACTCCACGCCACCGGTGGTAAGCAGCTCCAGCATGTTATCCAAGCTTGATGAATCGGATCCACTGGTGTTGACCAATGGCGCAACACTCTGCAAATCAGGTAGCAACGGTGATTTTAGCTTGGGTGTGCGTGCCTTAGACCAGCTGCGGTTACCCTCGATAGTATTGATCTCGCCATTATGAGCAAGCATGCGGAAGGGTTGCGCGAGGGGCCACCGAGGTAACGTATTTGTTGAAAAGCGCTGATGGAATACGCAAATACCTGTTTCCAGCCGCTTGTCGTTGAGATCGGGATAGAAGTGCGCCAGGTCGCCCGGCATTACCAAGCCTTTATAAGATACCACTTGGTCTGAAAGACTAGAGATGTAGAAATCTTCGTCGCCTGCAAGCGCGATCTCAGCTTGGCGCCGAGCCATGAACAACTGAGGAGCCAAATGGGCGTGATCTAAATGCTCCGCGGCGATAAACACCTGCTCAATATGGGGCAATTGCGACAAGGCAATTTCGCCGCAAACATCGGGCGAGGTTGGGACCACTCGCCACCCGATCGTTGCAAGGCCGTTTTGTGTCAGCGCAGCCTCAATACCCGCGCGGGCGGCAGCTTGACGCTCGGCATCCTGCGCCATAAAAATCATACCGACCGCGTAATGTGAACCGAGATCTCGTCCAAACGCAGATTGCGCTTCACTGCGCATGAAGCTATCAGGCATCTGCAGCAACAACCCGCACCCGTCACCGGTTTTACCATCAGCAGCAATACCGCCTCGGTGAGTCATGCATGTCAATGATTCAATGGCTGTTTGCAGCAATCGATGGCTCGGCTGCCCTTCGATATGCGCAATCAATCCAAACCCGCAGTTATCACGGAATTCTTCAGGGCGGTAAAGTCCCTGCGGGTGTGATTCGGCAGCAGCCGCAGCACCCGTTTCAGCTATTCGAGTCATATTTAGTCACATATAGTGTCGTCGACGGGCAAACCGCAACGAGAGCAACACCCGGAAGGGGTCAAGTCAAAAGGCCGGCTATTTTACACATCTGGCCGGAAACGAACAATTGATCAAAAAACGTCCAAATTTTGCAGGCCGCGGTTATCCGCGCACAGCGTTGGTAATCTCATCCTGGCTAATATCATCGACTATCGATGCCTCACCTAACTCAGAAAGCAGCACGTATCGAATAGTGCCATGACTGACCTTTTTATCAGAGCTCATAGCTGCAAGAAAGACCTCTGCATCCATATTACTGGGCGCACTCACTGGTAGCTTAAAACTCGTCAAAAAGGCCTCAAGGGTAGCGACTTGATCGGGCATGATCCAACCTCGATTGGCCGAAATCCTTGCCGCAATAACCATACCGGCTGCAACTGCCTCGCCGTGCAACCACGCTCCATAACCTTGAACGTGCTCGATTGCATGGCCAAAAGTGTGTCCGAAATTCAATATAGCGCGTAACCCGCCCTCGCGTTCGTCTTGGGCAACCACCTCAGCCTTGATCGCGCAGCTGCGCTCTATCGCTTCCGCAATCACTGCTTGATCTCGCGCCAACAACCGTGTGCGCGCCTCGATAAGCCACTGAAAAAAAGCGGCGTCATAAATACAGCCATACTTTATAACCTCGGCAACACCCGCGGCGAACTCGCGTTCTGGCAGGGTATGCAAAGTATCGACGTCGATGAACACGCCTAAGGGCTGGTGAAACGCGCCGATCATGTTCTTACCCGCGGTATGGTTCACACCTGTCTTACCGCCCACCGATGAATCAACTTGCGCCAGTAACGTGGTGGGTAATTGCAGAAAGTCTGCACCTCGCATGTAGCAGGCGGCAGCAAAACCGGTCATGTCACCGACCACACCGCCACCGAGCGCAATAAATACCGAACGCCGCTCATGCCGATCAGTCAATGCCGCGGTAAAAATGTGGTTAAGCGTCTCCAAATTTTTGAACGCCTCCCCATCCGGGAGTATGACTTCGCTGACCTGCCGCGCCTCTCCTAGCGCCATGCGCACTCGATCAGCGTAGAGCGGTGCCACAGCTTCATTGCTGACAAGCACAACTGGCCGATCGCCAATAACATCGGTAAATAGCGCAGCGTCAGCGAGCAAACCTTGCCCAATAATAATAGGGTAACTTCGGTCGCGTGCCGTCGCGGCAAGATTCACGTGCAGAGTGTGTAGCCGAGTAGACATCGTTATTCCTGTTGGATCGTTATTCCTGTTGGATCGTTATTCCTGTTGAGTGGCACTCAAAAATCAATAGAGACTAGCTATTTAAGGCTAGTAACTTCAGGATTTTCTACGGGAATTTGCGCTCGCAAATGTTGTGCTAGCTTCTTAGCGCCGCGATTATCGGTGGGTATGACTAAATCACTAACCTCTCGATACAGGGGGTCGCGAATACGCATTAATTCTGACAGCACGCTTTTACGGTTCTTTCCCGCAAGCAGCGGGCGCTTTCGGCTATTGCCAGTACGTCGTACCTGCTCGCGCAAACTCGCGCACAAATATACCACTAGGCCCTTGCGTCGTAGAACCTCACGATTGGCATCACGCATCACCGCGCCACCGCCGGTCGCGATCACAACCCGTTCGCGCTCGACCAGCTCAGCAATCACCTGCTGCTCTCGATCCCTGAAGCCATTTTCGCCTTCGATCTCGAAGATCCAAGAGACGTTTGCACCCGTTCGTCGTTCAATTTCCTCGTCACTATCAACGAATTCGTACTGAAGCAGCTCTGCCAAAGCGCGGCCTACAGTGGACTTTCCAGCCCCCATTGGTCCGACCAATATTATGCAGCTACCTCCATCCATGAATAACGTCGCTTAATCCACCAAAGCTTCGGATAAAATACGTGGCGTGATGAAGATCAATGTTTCGGTCTTACTGGTTTTAGTAGTCGTGCTTTTGAAGAAATTGCCAAGGTAAGGAATATCACCCAAAAATGGCACCTTTGAAATCTGGGTCAAATCTTCATTCTGAAAAACACCCCCCAAGACAACCGTCTCTCCATTGCCCACCAGCACCTGAGTAGTGAGCTCAGTTGTGTCAATCGTAGGAATCAAACCACCGGTGCCACTGGGCACCAAGTCACCGACAGAATCTTGATTAACAACCAAATCCAGAAGAATTCGATCATCAGGGGTAATATTGGGCGTCACTTTTAATTGCAAGACAGCCTCTTTGAACGACACCGTTGTTGCACCGGATGCCGCCCCTTCTTGGTAGGGAATCTCAGTACCCGATTTGATGCTGGCTTCCTGCTTATCGCCAGTGATGATCTTCGGCTGGCTTACAACCTCACCCTGACCCGACGCTTCAAGAGCCGAGAGCTCCGCAGTCAAAAAGAGATCGTTAGACGTAAAGCCTACAGCAAAGCCGCTCGTCGCCGTTGTCAAGCCAAGATCAACCATCGCCGCACCGAGACCTTGATTTTGCTGCTGATTGCCTCCGTTGCCGCCACCGCCGATACCGCCTTCAACCGGAAACTGTAATGATGGGGTCTCTCCCGCGATAATCGATTCGTTAATACCGACCACACTCTCTCGGCTACCTGATATTGAGAAAACATTGCCGTCGTCAGTGCTAACGTAACCGCCACCCCACTCAATACCCAATTCCTCGTCAAGATTAGTCTGCGCGATAACAATTCGCGCCTCAATCATGACCTGACGAATCGGCACATCGACGCGCTCAATCAAATCACGAATCTCTGCGAGCTTCGCCGCTGTATCGGTAACAATAATCGAGTTAGTACGCTCATCGACCACAACCGAGCCACGCTCAGAGATCAATGAGCCGCCCTCTTCGGAGCCCGCTTCAAATAGCTGGATGACGTCAGAGGCTTTTGCGTAGCGAACACGAATAAACTCGCTTTTTAAAGGTGCGAGTTCTGCAATCTGCTTGTTCGCTTCAATCTCTTGCCGCTCTCGTTCAGCTATCTCATTAGCTGGAGCAACCATAAGAACGTTGCCGATTTGGCGACTGTCCAAGCCCTTAGTTTTGAGCACTAATTCAAGCGCCTGGTCCCAAGGAACGTTTTGCAGCCTCAGCGTAATGTTGCCGGAAACCGTATCCGACGCCACCAAATTAAGCTCTGTGAAGTCGGCAATCAATTGAAGTACCGCGCGCACCTCAATGTCTTGGAAGTTCAGTGAAATTCGATCACCCACATAACTGAATTCGTTTAGCCGCTCTTGCTTCTCTTCTTTCGATAGCGGCTTAACACTCAGTATATATTCCTTACCCGTTTGGTAAGCCAAATAGTCAAAGTTACCGCTCGCCTTCAGCAAGAAGCGTGCACCGCGCTCTGTCGTGCTCACCTCAATACTGCTCACTGGCGTTGCAAAATCGGTGACATCAAAGCGGCGCAGCAATGATTCAGGAACTGACGTCTCTAGAAATTCAAGATTTATGTCCCCACCTTCGGAGAACACATTGACGTCAACCGAAGGGTCGCTTAAGACCAGGACTAGGCGCCCTTCGCCTTCGCCAGATCGGCGAAACTGAAGGTCTTCAAGCTGAGAGCGCGCTTTTGCGACCTGACTAACCTGTGTTTTAAGCACTCTGTCTGCGCTGGTTTTCGCGGCATACTCGCCACTACTGTCTTGCCCTACCTGTAAGATGAGCTGATTGCCGTTGATTACCGTTTCATAAGGCACCAACTTAACTAAATTGATCACCATGCGCGTTCGATCACCCGCCTCTAACACCAAGACGCCGGTAGCATTGCCATAGGGCAAAGCGTAGCGCTTTTGGTCAAGACCGCTCTTGGTGTTGGGGAAATCGATCGCAATACGCGCGGGTTCCTCAATAGTATAGGCGTTGAGGTCTGCTGGCGGGGGCTCATTAAAATCGAGACGCACCTCAAACTTACTACCCGGCTGAGAACTAAAGGTAATGTCCTCAATGACTGGCTCAGCAAATGCTGGCACCACACTAAGGGCCGATAACACGGCAAATCCTTTGCTCATCTGTTTTAGCCACGTCATAAGGGCTGTCTCCATTACCAAACTCTCAGTGCTCATTGACCGCTGAGTTCAATTGTTCGCGGGCGTTCAACCCAGCCTTCAGCGGTACCATCAGACACAATTTCTACCACTGCCACAAATGCTTCACCCATTGCTACAACCTTCCCATGGTCTCGGCCCAAATAACTGCCAACTCGCACCCGATGAATACCACCATCGGGATCCTGAACGAGGGTCCACTCTTGGCCTCCTCGCTCTAAGTTTCCGACCATACGCAGGGAATCAAAGGTGAATTGCTCTAAAAATTCTTTGCCACGCTCGTTATCTGGCCGAATAGCCGAACGCGCATTCAACTGCGTGACTTCCCGCACCTCGACTGGGCGGTCAAAGGGACTGCGCATTGTTGTCGCCGAATAGGCAAAAGCTTCATAAGCCTTAAACGTCGGAATAGGTTCAATGACCCCACCGGGACGTGCGCGCTTCTCGGCCATAAAGGCATCGAGATCCCTCATATCACCGCCGCCACACGCGACCAACAATCCGAAAGAAGAGACGCAAAGCACGCGCGACAAACACTTTAGGAGCATATCAGCGCCCTCCCTCGTCTTCATCATCGCGATAGCGATACGTCTTAGCAAGAATAGTCATTTCCAATTGATTAGTCGCACTGCCAGGCGCCTTAATATCGAAATCATGCAGCGTTACAATTCGGGGCAGACCCGCCATGCCGGAAATAAAAGCACCGAGGTCGTGATACGAACCTATTGCGTTAATACGGATAGGCAGTTCCATGTAAAACTCTTCTGGCACCTCATCGAGTAAATCAATGGTGCCGATAGTCAGGCCATTAATCTCGCCTTTATTGGTAATATCCTCTAACAGGCCCGGAACTTCGGTATCGCTAGGCAACTGACTCACCAGTGCACCAAAACTCTCTTCCATCTCTACCATCTGGCGCTTGTAGGCTTCCAAGTTCGCGGCTTCAAATGCTTTTTTCTCAAAATCTCGTCGTAACTCAGCCTCTTGTCCACGCACGGCCTGAAGCTGGGCCTGCAAACCTTCAACGTGGTAATAATAGCCCCCAGTAAAAATGAGGATTAAAAGCAGGAACCCCACAATGACTTTCAGCGCTCGAGGCCAGCTACCCAGATTGTCGAAATCAAGATCGCTTAAATCGAGATCATTGAGGGACTGCAGAGAGTCTATAACTGACATATCAGACACCCTCATCCGTGTTAGGTAGCTGAATACCCACGGTCAAATTAAACGTTGTCGCCTGCTCACCGTACTCCGGCGCTGCGCGAACAGCGTCAAGATTTGGCGCCTCTAGCCAGTCGGACGCTTCGAGTCTACGCATTAAGCTCGACACGCGGTTATTAGATTCAGCGACGCCTTTAACCGATATCTGACCTTCTCGCGTCACGAGCTCCGTATAGAACACACCGTCGGGAACCGTTCTAACAAGCTGATCGATGATACGAACAATAACAGGACGATTTCCCTGCAATTCCTGAATAACGCGCATACGCTCAATTAACTGACTGCGTTTACGCTGTAAATCTCGAATCTCAGCAACCTCAAAATCAAGCTCGGCAATGCGGGTTTGAAGATAGGTGTTGCGCGCGTTCTGGCCCTTAATCTGTGAACTGATCACTTGATCGACCACAAGCAAGGCAAACACAGCAAACAATGCCGTAACGCCGAGAGCAGCCAGAAACTGCCTCTTCTGCTCGGCCCGGCGCTCTTCCCGCCAGGGCAGTAGGTTAATTCTCGCCATTAGTCAAAACTCCTCAGAGCCAGCCCACAGGCAATAAGCAGTGCCGGCGCGTCACCGTTAAGCGCCACCGCATTCACTTTGGGTGAAATGATCATATCGGCAAAGGGATTCGCAACGACTGCAGGCGTCGATAATCGCTCAGAGATCACGCTGGCGAGCCCATCCATAGAGGAAACACCGCCAGCGAGGAAGATGCAATCAACGCCGTTGAAATCACTCGAAGAGAAGAAGAACTGAAGCGAGCGGCTGATCTGCTGAACCACGGCTTCTCGGAACGGTTCAAGTACGTCACTTTCATAGTCGTCAGGCAGGCCACCTTGCTTTTTAGCAAGCCCCGCTTCCTCCAAGGGAAGTCCATAGCGCCGCATGATTTCGTCGGTTAGCTGCTTGCCGCCAAATAGCTGCTCTCGGGTATAAACAGTTGCACCACGATGTAATACGGAGAGGGTCGTCATGGTTGCGCCGATATCGACAATCGCCACAGTAGCGCGGTTATCGAGATCAGCCTGCGTTTTCAGTAGCTCAAACACACGTTCCATTGCGTAGGCTTCAACATCAATAACGCGAGGGATGAGGCCTGCCTGCTCAATCGCTTCGACCCGTGAGTCAATGGTTTCGCGTCGACACGCAGCTAAAAGCACATCCACAAAACCATCGCGTCCCGCGGTGGGGCCTTGAATTTCGAAATCAATCGCGACCTCATCGAGCGGGTAAGGAATGTATTGATCCGCGTCGAGAGTCAGCTGAGTTTCCATGTCATCGTCTTTTAAACCGTCAGGCATGGGTAACACTTTGGTAATGACTGACGACCCTGCAACTGCGGCCACGACGAGCTTGTTCTTGGTGCGCGCTTGGGTGTGGACGTTGCGCACAGCATTGGCAACTTCGGCAACGTTGTTGATATTTTTTTCTATCACGGCCTCTTGAAACAAAGGCGCGACAGAATAGCTTTCAACTCTTAGGCGCTCGCCCGATCGGCTAAGCTCAATCAGCTTCACAGTGGTTGAGCTAATGTCGACGCCTAGCATCTGCGTGTTGTTGCGCTTACTAAAAAGCCCTAGCACTGTCAGCCCCTGTGTAGTCATTATTACGCCACGTTAAAATCGAGTTAGCATTTGGCTGTGACCATAATACGCTGAGTTTGTGTTCTCATTGCACTACTATTGCACCTTAGGCTGTTAAATAGGTCACGTTGACGCAAATTTTTTACCGTAATAGCGCCAAAAACTGAGATTTTCTGCGATCCTTGCCGTCTGTTTCCACGATATGGAGATTACTATTTTGCGAATCACTCGCAAATTGGCCGTTCTAGCCCTCATTAGTAGCTGCGCCATAGCTTGGTTGCTGGCTGGCCTCTACCTTTATTTGGGCCCTAATCTGCCCGAAGCCGACACACTGCGAGAGGTCAAACTGCAAACGCCTATGCGTGTGCTGAGTCAGGATGGCCTGTTAATTGGTCAATTCGGTGAGCAAAAACGCAGTCCACTGCAGTTTGAGGAGATTCCAGGTCACTTCGTTGACGCTCTGCTTGCAGCTGAGGATGACCAATTTTTCGAGCATGGCGGCGTCGACATGCTCGGGCTTGCGCGTGCAATCACAGAACTGCTTGCTACCGGACGGAAGCGCAGCGGTGGCAGCACGCTCACCATGCAGGTTGCACGAAACTATTTCTTGTCTCTCGAGCGCACTTTTTTACGGAAGTTCAACGAAATCTTGCTCGCCATCGAGATTGAACGCGCGCTATCGAAAGAAGAAATTTTTGAGCTCTACGTCAATCGCGTCTTTCTAGGGCATAGAGCGTACGGGTTCGAGGCTGCCGCACAAACCTACTACGGCAAGTCACTCAGCGAGCTGAACCTCGCGCAACAAGCCATGCTTGCGGGTATTCCAAAAGCACCTTCACGCAATAACCCCTTAAGTAACCCCGAAGCTGGCAAGAATCGCCGCAACTGGATCTTAGGGCGAATGGAATCACTCGACCTGATAAGCCCCACAGAGCGTGAAAGCGCCAGTGCTGAACCGGTTACCGCTGCCTATCATGGTTTACTGGTTGAAGTTGACGCTGACTATGTGGCGGAAATGGTTCGCCAGGAAATGCTCACTCGGTTTGGCAACGACGCCTACAACGACGGCTACGTGGTGCACACAACGGTCGACAGCAAGCTTCAATTAGCTGCAAAAAAATCGCTTATCGACGGCCTTAAAACGTACGATAGCCGACACGGCTGGCGCGGGCCAGAGCAGCGACACCCGCCACTTGAGGAAGAACCTACCGAAGATCTCTGGCGGCGCTGGCAAGCGGCACTCGATGACATGCCCGTCATCGCTGGCTTAACGCCCGCCATTGTCACAGCGACTGATGCGGACGGCGCCGACGTACTCGATAAGTCCGGCCTCGTTCGCCGACTCAACTGGCTCGGCGATCTCGCGCAAGTTCGTCGTTTTCGTACAGAAAATCTGACCGCGGCGCCCAGTGAGCGCATCGAAGAACTGCTCAGTACTGGGGACATGATTCGTATTCTGCGTGATGCGGAAAGCGGGCAGTGGCAACTCACTCAGGTACCTAGAGCACAAGCCGCGCTGGTATCACTCAACCCAAAAGACGGCGCCATTAAAGCCTTGGTTGGTGGCATGGGCTTTGAGCTATCAAAATTCAACCGTGCGACCCAAGCGCGCCGACAGCCAGGTTCGAATTTCAAGCCGTTTTTGTACGCAGCTGCTTTAGAGTCAGGCATCACAACCGCCACTCTGATCAATGACGCTCCCGTAGTGCTTGATAATTTATCGACGGATCAAATCTGGCGACCAGAAAATGACAGCGGTAAATTTTACGGACCTACTCGACTTCGAGAAGCGCTCACGTTCTCACGTAACTTAGTTTCCATCAGAGTGTTGCAGCGCCTTGGAATAAGTAGGTTTGTAGATTACGTCGAGCGGCTAGGCTTTGATACCGAGGGGATGGCTAGAAACCTGACGCTAGCTTTAGGCACACACGCCTTTACACCTTTGGAAATCGCATCGGGCTACACGATACTTGCCAATGGCGGCTATCGAGTCGAACCCTATCTCATTGACCGAATAGAGGACTCAAAGGGTCAAGTGATCTTTCAGGCGGATCCGTTCGTGGCCTATGCAAAACCCCCGAATTCGCTGACCGCAGACGCGGACGCCCCGTTGCGCATGGAAGACATTTTGATCGACGATTCACCTGCTCACAAACAAGCAGCGCAAGTAATGGATCCACGGGCAAGCTTTATCGTTACGTCCATGCTGTCTGATGCCATTCAGCGCGGCACAGGCCGTCGCGCAAGAGTGCTCAAACGCGATGATATATCAGGTAAAACAGGAACCACTAACGGCCCTCGCGATGCCTGGTTTTCCGGCTATAACCAGGAGTTAGTGACCACTGCGTGGGTTGGCTTTGATGATTACAGCTTGTTAGGCCGACGCGAGTTCGGCGGAACCGCCGCGCTGCCGATTTGGATAGGATTCATGGGCGAAGCGTTAAGTGCTGACGCGCCAAATGTGGGCATGCCCGAGGGCGTAGTGCGCCTGCGCATTGATCGAGCATCCGGACGCAGAGTTTCTGGAACACCTGAAAACAGCATGCTCGAGTATTTCCTCGAAGAATTCCAGCCCAACGAAAGCACCGATAGCCAACAATCTCTGGGCACCGATGAATTGGAAGGGCTGTTTTAGCGCTCAACGCCAGTTACGATCCGCACCGAAACCAACACCGCCCCACAGCTGCTCCTCGTAATCGTCGTCGAGAGGGCAGCGAGCGACGCCACTTTCCACCGCCGCCCGAGCAACTGCGGCGGCAATAATGGGCATGAGACGGGGATCCATCGGCTTAGGCAAAATATATTCGGGGCCGAACTGCAGCTCCACTAAACTGTATGCATCTAAAACGGATTCAGGAACGGGCTCTCGAGCAAGCGCTGCAAGTGCTTTTACCGCCGCGATCTTCATGGCCTCATTGATGGTCGAGGCGCGAACATCGAGCGCCCCTCGGAAAATAAATGGGAAGCCCAGTACGTTATTGACCTGATTCGGATAATCAGAACGTCCCGTCGCCATCACAATATCGCTCCGTGTTGCCAGTGCAAGCTCACGATTAATTTCTGGATCAGGATTGGAACACGCAAAAATAATAGGGTTCTTTGCCATGGATTCGACCATCTCTGCGCTGAGCAAATCCGCGCCTGACAGCCCGATGAAAACGTCTGCACCAGCCATCGCATCGTCTAGCGTGCGTTTATCTGTATCCACCGCAAACAACGCTTTTTGCTCATTGAGATTCTCCCTACCGCTATGGATAACCCCCTGTCGGTCAAGCATTAGCATGCGCGCTGGGTCTGCGCCCATTTCCAAGAGCAACGTCATACAGGCGACGGCCGCCGCACCAGCTCCAAGGCACACAATATTCACGTTATTGAGTGTCTTTTCTTGCACTTCTAGCGCATTAACAAGCCCTGCCGCGGTCACTATTGCAGTGCCGTGCTGGTCGTCATGGAACACCGGAATATCGCAAGCGGCTTGAAGACGTCGCTCAATTTCAAAGCATTCTGGCGCCTTGATATCCTCAAGGTTGATACCGCCATAGGTACAAGAAATCGCGCGCACGGTATTAACGAAGAGATCCACATCCTGCGTATCAACCAGTACATCAATAGCGTTGATGTCAGCAAAACGCTTAAAGAGCAACGCCTTACCCTCCATCACGGGCTTACTTGCAAGAGCACCCAAGTTCCCCAAGCCCAACACCGCACTGCCATTACTTATCACTGCCACGCTATTGCCTTTGCCGGTATAGCGATAGGCTAGACTTGGATCGCGGGCAATTTCCAGGCAAGGCTCAGCCACACCCGGAGAATACGCCATAGCCAAGTGGCGCTGAGTTGACGCCGGCTTGCTCAACTCAATACTGATCTTCCCTGGAATGGGTAACGCGTGGTATTCCAAAGCATCTTTCATTAATTGCTTAGACATCCTGATCCTCAATACAACAGCCGTAGTGATTAACCCAAACGGCAAAAAAACTGTAAGACACCGTTTTCAAGGCAAAAAAAACGCCGGCGTGGCCGGCGTTTTTCCGTCAAAGCTGAGCTTACTTCTTAAGACTACGACCTGCAAAGCGCTTGTTGAAGCGATCTACACGACCACCCGTGTCAAGAACCTTCTGCTTGCCCGTGAAAAATGGGTGGCAGTTGCTGCATACATCGATAGTTAAGTCGTTGCAGAGAGTAGAACGTGTCTTAATCTCGTTGCCGCAGCTGCAGCGTGCAGTGACATCTTCGTAGCGCGGATGAATTTCTGCTTTCATGGATTTTACCTCGCCTTTCGGCTGACGCTTAAAAAAAGAGGCCGGATAATACCAGAGAAGCCGAGCTTTTCAACCCTTAGTTACACCCTACCCGTTCAACCCAAAAGGAAAGCTGCTTCCCTACTGCCCAACTACGGTTACCATAAGCAGCTGACGAGGAGACTACGATTGACCGAAACCCAGCCATTGCTTACTGCGCCTTCATCTGCGTCCGCGGGTACTCGCCTGCTGTATCGCTGCGCTGTGGCTGCACCGCTTCTGTCTTTACTGGACTACCTGCCCCCTAAAGCTGGATCAAAAAACGCGCCAAACCAACCGCTACCATTGGGAACTCGAGTGACAGTACCCTTAGGTAATCGGCTGGTGAACGCAGTCGTTGTTGAGGTGATCGATTCATCATCGCCCCAACAAAACCTCACAAACCCGGAAAAACTTCGCGCTATAGACAGCGTCATAGATACCGAACCGCTTTTAGATAGCGTGCATTTATCGCTACTGAGCTGGGCGACTCGCTATTATTTGCACCCTCCGGGGGAAGTTTTTATTTTGGGCTTAAGCCCAAGAGAACGACGTGGAGAGCCCCCTGCGCCGACAGGTAAGCAAGGCGTAAAACTCAATGAACGAGGCCTTGGGTTGCCACTAGGAGCGCTAAGTCGCGCTAAAAAACAGGCCGCGCTGTTAACGGCCTTGCAAGAGCGGCCTCACTCCATTGATGAGCTCAATAGCCAAGGACTATCCAGAACCATTGTTCGTGCGCTGGCCGCGAAAGACCTCATCGAATACTGCACGCTCAAGAACACCGAAGCATGGTCAAGCCACGACCCTCTCGAGCCCACTCAAGAACAGCGTACGGTCATTAACGCCATTAACGCCGATCAAGCTGGATTCATTTGCCACCTTATTGAGGGGATTACCGGCAGCGGGAAAACCGAAGTTTATTTACAGTGCGCTGCTGAAATCATCAATCAGGGCAGGCAGGTACTGATTTTGCTGCCTGAAATTGGTCTTACACCCCAAATGCTGACTCGATTCCAAGCGCGCTTTAACGCACCTGTTGTTATGCTGCATTCAGGCCTCTCAGATGGCGAGCGAGACCGTCACTGGGCCATGGCTCGTGACGGTAGCGCAGCCATTATCCTGGGCACTCGATCAGCAGTATTCGCTCCCGTCGCTAATCTGGGAATGATTATTGTCGATGAGGAACACGATCAATCCTTTCATCAGCAAGATGGACTGCGCTACTCAGCGCGTGATGTTGCCGTGAAACGGGCACAGCTACACAACTGCCCCATCGTCCTAGGGTCAGCAACGCCGAGTCTCGAATCACTTAGCAACGTGGAAATTGGCAAATACACATTACATGCCCTGACCGAACGCGCAGGCGGCGCTTCAATTCCACAAAAAGCAGTGGTCGACGTTCGCGGACTGTCACTAGAAGCCGGTCTTTCGCAGCCGCTATTATCAGCAATGCAAGCTACCCTGACTGCGGGCAAACAGGTTCTACTGTTTCTCAATCGACGAGGGTTTGCGCCGACACTTTTATGTCATGATTGCGGATGGTTTGCGGGCTGCGATCACTGCGACGCACGCCTAGCAGTACATCGCAAACCTGCGGAGCTTCGCTGCCATCACTGCAACAGTAAAAAGTTCTTGCCCCGCTCTTGCCCCTCCTGCCAAAGCGGTCGACTTGTGAGCGCAGGCCTTGGTACCGAACAAAGCGAACTGACGCTAGAACGCCTGTTTCCCACGTTTCCTGTTTTAAGAGTAGACAGCGACAGCATGACGGGCCGAAATGCGATGGATGATTTTGCTCAGCGGCTGAGCACGGGCGAGCCATGTATTATTTTGGGTACACAAATGCTCACTAAGGGTCATCATTTCCCGGCGGTAACGCTCGTCGGGGTGGTCGATGCCGACGGGCTATTGTTCAGCCCCGATTTTCGCGGTGAAGAGCGTCTACTTCAGCTACTTACGCAAGTAGGCGGTCGCGCTGGCCGAGGAAAAGATGCAGGGGGTGTGATAATTCAAACCCATTACCCTGATCATCCACTCATTCAGGCAGTCATGGAGCGAAGCTATGGGGAGCTTGCCAGAAACCTCCTCGCAGAACGGCGCCAACGAGCGCTACCGCCTCTAGGTGCAATGGCGATGCTACGGTGTGATAGCGTTGATTTCACCAACGGTCTGAATTTCTTGACCGACATCAAAAACCAACTGCAGCTCGAACCAGGCGTTCAAGTTATCGGTCCCGTGCCCGCAGCTATGGCGCGACGAGCCGGACGCTACAGAGCTCAGCTGCTTTTACTGTCAGAAGATCGTCGTGCGCTCCACAACGCGGCATCGCAACTTGCGTGGGTTGCGGACAAGACCAAAAAGCGAAGTGACATCAAATGGTTTATGGATGTGGACCCCGCCGAGGCTGTTTAATACCGCATTGGCATTTCTCCCCCTGTGAAAAATGCTGCAAGCAAGGGATAATGCGCTATTAAACGGTTGAGTTGTGCCGACATCTACCACATTGCCCACATCTGGATGCCACTATGAAGCAAGCGCTCGCTAACCTGCTGAGTCAAGCGCTACAAAACCTTGTCGCCGACGGCACTCTGGTCGAGGATCCCAACGTTACCCCTCAGATTGACCATACCAAAGACCCCAGCCACGGCGATCTAGCGACTAACTTGGCCATGGTGCTTGCCAAGCACGCCAAAATGTCACCCCGAGATCTAGCCGCGAGGATTCTACTGGCCATTCCAGAGAACGCTATCGTAGAAAAAACCGACATTGCGGGCCCGGGCTTTATCAACTTCTTTGTAACCCAGGCGAGTAACACCCAAGCGGTTAATGACATCTTCGCCGCCGGTCGCCGTTACGGCTGCACGGATATCGGACAAGGCAAGCGCGTCCAAGTGGAATTCGTATCAGCCAACCCGACCGGGCCACTTCACGTCGGCCATGGTCGTGGCGCAGCTATCGGAGATGCTCTTTGCCGACTACTTAAAGCTACAGGGTGGCATGTACATAGCGAGTTTTATTACAACGATGCCGGACAGCAAATTAATAATTTAGCGCTGTCAGTAAAGGCTCGCGCTTTAGGACAAACGCCTGACGACGCCGAATGGCCAGAAGACGGTTACCGAGGCGAATACATCACCGATCTCGCTCAGGCCTACCTGAACAAGGAAACCGTTTCAGCCGCCGATCGATCGCTTTCAGCGAGCGGTGACCCAGACAATCTAGATGATATTCAGGAGTTTGCAGTCGCGTGGCTACGCAGAGAGCAAGATGCTGACCTGCAAGCCTTTGCCGTGCAATTTGACGAGTACTTTTTAGAGAGCTCACTGTACGCGGGGCACGATGTTGAAACTACCGTCGAGCGACTCACTGCGAACGGCCATACCTATGAGCAAGACGGCGCGCTGTGGTTGCGAAGTACCGATTTTGGCGACGATAAAGACCGAGTGATGCGAAAGCGCGAAGGGGGGTACACCTACTTTGTTCCCGATGTCGCCTACCACCTCAACAAATGGCAGCGCGGCTTCGAGCGGGTTATCAACGAGCAAGGCGCAGACCATCACAGCACAATCACGCGTGTAAGAGCAGGATTACAAGGCCTCGATGCAAGCATTCCCGAGGGTTGGCCTGAATACGTGCTACATCAAATGGTCACCGTCATGCGCGACGGCGCCGAAGTAAAGCTGTCTAAACGCGCGGGGAGCTACGTCACCCTACGAGACCTTATCGATTGGGTTGGTCGGGACGCCACACGATTCTTCCTCACCGCTCGAGCAGCAACATCGCAACTCACGTTTGATATCGATTTAGCCCTGTCTCAGTCCAATGAGAATCCGGTCTACTATATTCAGTATGCACACGCTCGTGTATGCAGCGTTAAACGTAAAGCCCTAGATCTCGGAGAAGACTGGCAACCTCAAGCGGGCCTCGCACATTTGGATACGCTGAAGGAGCCTGAGGCGCGCAGCTTGGCACTCATTCTCGGACGATTCCCTGAGGTGGTCTCGGGAGCTGCAGAGCGACTTGAACCACACGATATTGCCAATTACCTGCGCGAAGTCGCAAGCGAATTTCATAGCTTTTACAATGCCCTGAAACTTATTGATAGCGACGATCAAGCGCGCTCATTGGCCCGACTTGCACTCGCCGAGGCGACCCGTCAGGTTCTCGAGAATGGGCTTGATCTGCTTGGCGTCTCTGCTCCGGAGAGTATGTAAGTGACTACCTCGGGCCGTAAAAAACCGACCTCTACGGGCACAGCACGACGCGCTCCAACGAGAAAAAGTGCGGCGCGTAAAACAGCTACTCCTGGGCATGCTGGTGGCCCACCCTCGCTTACCATGGCTCACGCCAAAGGTTTTTTAGCGGGAGCATTAGCCGGCGCTATTATTGGCGCCGGGGGCGTCACTTATTTATCAAAAGAAGCGGCCGACGGCCCGCAACAGACAGCGCTATCAAGCGATACCGAGGCGCCGACGGGCACCAAGCCTCGCTTTGACTTCTACACCTTATTACCCAATCAAGATTTAGATTTTTCTTCCGACATAGAGCCCGCAGAACTTAGAGAAAAAACGTCGAGCGATGACCAGTTTATTTTACAGGCAGGGTCATTTCGGGCGGAAAAGGATGCCGATCGTCGGCGCGGAGAACTGGCTTTACTTGGGCTAGAGGCTACGATAGAACTGACTCGCGGTAGTAATGGCGTTTGGTATCGCGTGTATTTAGGCCCCTTCGAGAGCCGTTCCGCCATGGCAAAAGCGCGCTCCATGACGGCACAACAATCTATCGACACGCTATTGATGAAGCGCCCTCGCACGCCCTGATCTTACGTTCTCGATAGAGCTGCATTTACCCAGCACTTGATTTTCGTTCCTTTCACCTCCACATCAACAACTCTCGATTAGGAGTTTTCCATGGAACAATACCGCGGCACCACCATACTGTCCGTTCGTCGCAACGGCGTCGTTGCCATCGGCGGCGACGGGCAAGTCTCCATGGGTAACACCGTGATGAAAGGTAATGCGCGAAAGGTTCGGCGACTCTTTCGAGATCAAGTAATAGCAGGGTTTGCAGGCGGCACCGCGGATGCCTTCACGCTGTTTGAGCTCTTCGAAGCTCAGCTCGAGAAATATCAAGGCCAACTTACCAGAGCCGCTGTTGAACTCGCGAAGCTGTGGCGCTCGGAGCGCTCGCTTCGTCGTCTTGAGGCACTGCTGGCAGTTGCCGACAGCACAACATCATTGGTCATCACCGGTAACGGAGACGTCATCGAGCCCGAAGACTATTTAATTGCGATTGGTTCAGGGGGGCCTTTTGCTCAATCTGCCGCCCGCGCGATGCTTGACACCACCGAGATGTCCGCTGAAGAAATTGTTCGTAAGGGTCTGCAAATCGCCGGCGATATATGCGTATACACCAATCAAAATCACACTATTGAGACGCTGAGTTAATTCATGTCCGCTATGACACCACGCGAAATTGTTCACTCCCTCGACCAACATATTATCGGCCAGTCGGAAGCCAAGCGCGCTGTTGCCATCGCCCTGCGCAACCGGTGGCGACGGCAGCAACTTAATCCAGAGCTGCGCGCTGAAATTACGCCAAAGAATATTTTGATGATCGGACCAACAGGAGTGGGTAAAACTGAGATTGCACGCCGACTCGCCAAGCTTGCTCACGCACCTTTCGTTAAAGTCGAAGCGACAAAATTTACCGAAGTGGGTTACGTTGGCAGAGACGTCGAATCCATGGTGCGCGACCTTGCTGAGACCTCTTTAACTCTCTTTCGTGAAGAGGCTATCGAGAAAGTACAGGCTCGTGCCGAGGAGGCTGCGGAAGAGCGAATGCTAGACATCCTTTTGCCTCCAGGCCGCGATGATTCCAACGCTTCGACACGGCAGATTCTGCGCAAAAAGCTGCGCGAAGGCGAACTTAACGACCGTGATGTAGAGGTCGAGGTTAGCGGACAAGGCGCCAGCGTCGATATTTTAACGCCGCCAGGCATGGAAGAAATGACTCAACAGCTTCAAGGGCTATTTTCTAATATGAAGGGCGGTAGCAAGGCACGTAAAATGCCGGTCCAAGATGCCTTAAAAGTACTCAAAGAAGACGAGGCTGCCAAGCTAATCGATCACGATGCACTCAAGGTACAGGCGCTTGAAGCCGCTGAGCAAAATGGCATCATCTTCATCGACGAGATCGATAAAGTGGCAAAACGCGGCGAATCCGGCGGTGCTGATGTATCCAGAGAAGGGGTTCAGCGCGATTTATTACCGCTCATTGAAGGCTGCTCGGTAACCACCAAGCACGGCACGATCAAGACAGATCACATTTTGTTTATTGCCTCGGGGGCGTTCCATCTGTCGAAGCCATCGGATCTTATTCCCGAGCTACAGGGTCGCCTGCCTATTCGGGTCGAACTTGACGCACTCACACCAGAAGATTTTAGGCGGATTCTCACTGAGCCGAAGGCGGCACTTACCGCGCAATATCAAGCGCTATTAGCAACCGAGGGAGTCACTGTCACCTTTACCGAAGAAGGCATTGAGCGTCTCGCAGAGATTGCTTGGCAAGTTAATGAACGCGGCGAGAATATCGGTGCCCGACGACTGCACACGGTTATGGAACGCCTCCTCGAAGAGGTTTCGTTCACAGCAGCAGATGCCGGGCTCAATGGATCAAATGTCACTATCGATGGCGCTTTCGTCGACGGGCGCCTGGGCGATTTAGCGCAAGACGAAGATCTATCGCGGTTTATTTTGTAACTGAGTTAGCACCGACAATGACTGCAATCACACGCATTTATTACGCCCGCAGCAGACGAATGCTTGAACTCGAGTTCGACGATGGCTCAGAGGGCGCATTAAGCGCTGAGTTTTTACGTGTGCACTCCCCCTCGGCGGAAGTACGGGGGCATGGGTCAGGTCAAGAAGTTCTGCAGACTGGCAAACAGCACGTCAGTGTTTCGGACATCAAACCCATAGGCCATTACGCGGTGCAACTTGTTTTCGATGATGGTCACGACAGCGGTATTTTTACTTGGCCATACTTATATGAGCTGACCCGTAACCAAACCCTATTGTGGCAACGCTATATCGAGGCACTGGATGCTGCGGGGAGTAGCCGTGACCCCAGCGTGCAAGTAGTCCACTTCAAACCCTGATTAGAGACGCATCCTCGGTTACAATGGGGTAACCAGAACGCCGGACACCCGCTCATGACTGACCACAATCGCCCCTCTGGGGATGACCAAGATACTACGCACTTCGGTTTCACCACCGTTAAAACCAATGAGAAAGAAAAGCTGGTACGCGGCGTCTTCGATTCGGTTGCGGACCGCTATGACCTAATGAACGACTTAATGTCGGCAGGCATTCACCGCTTGTGGAAGCGTTTTACCATCGAGCTTAGCGCTGTTCGGCCAGGCCAAACTGTATTGGATATTGCCGGTGGTACGGGGGATCTATCGGCGCGTTTCTCCAAGTTAGTGGGCGCCGAGGGCAAGGTGATTCTAGCCGATATCAATGCATCTATGCTGCAGGTAGGGCGTGACAAGCTGCTCGATGCAGGGGCGTTCGGCAACCTGCACATGGTTCAGTGTGATGCCCAGTATCTGCCGTTCCCGGATAACAGCGTTGACTGTATTACCATCGCATTTGGACTTCGTAACGTCACCGACAAAGCACTTGCATTGCGCTCCATGGAGCGCATCCTGAAGCCCGGTGGGCGATTACTGATCCTTGAGTTCTCAAAACCTACTAGCCCACTGCTCGAAAAGATTTACGACACTTACTCCTTCCGCATTCTGCCCATGATGGGTCGACTTGTTGCTAATGACGAGGAAAGTTACCGCTACCTCGCTGAATCTATTCGTAAACACCCCGACCAAGAAACCTTAATGGCGATGATGGAAGATGCGGGCTTTGTTGATTGTCAGTACCATAATATGACGGGTGGTATTGTCGCTGTTCACCGTGGCATCAAGGCCTAGTTAATGCAGAGAGAACACGACCCTGCGGTGATAACCGCCGTCACAGCGGCGCTTGAAGCCAGTGTTAACCGAGCACTCACCCTTGCGCCGGCCGCGAGTCGCGAGCTAGCCGAGATGGCTGACACGGTGTTGGCCATAGAATGCACAGCCCCCGTAATAACGGTTTATATCACTATCACCCCAATGGGTACGCTGCAGGTCAGTAGTTACTCCGAAGCCAAATCTAGCACGCGTGTTCGGGGTGCATTTGACGATTTTCTAACACTTGCAACCGCTGATGATCCGGCCGCAACGTTGATCAACAGTGATCTTGAGATCGTCGGCAATACTGCACCACTGCTAGCCCTGCAACAGATCGTTACCCACATGGATCTCGACTGGGAGGCGCCGCTGGTAGATGTACTCGGTGACGTGGCCGGCCATCAGTTAGCACAACTATTGCGCGGAACGTTCAGTTGGGGCAAGGATGCCGGTAAAAGTCTGCGTCGCCAGCTGTCGGAATTTATCCTTGAAGAAGGACGACTCTCTCCACCTGCAGCTGAACTCGATGCCTTTTATGATGATGTTCAGAATTTAGCGCTGCGAGTCGACCGATTGCAGTCAAGGCTTAAGCGCTTCGCGCAAAAAGTGGCTGCGCGCTAATCGTGCTGCCACGCCTATTCGCTGTTTACCGCACGGTTTGTCGGTACCGCCTCGACACGTTGCTACCTAATGAGCGTCGCCCTTGGCCAGTGCGCTTACTGGTCGCCTTGTGTCCCGTTAGACAGGTTGATGCGAGTCAAGCCAGAGGGCGGCGGCTTCGTGAAGCTCTAGAAACGCTGGGCCCTGTGTTCATAAAATTTGGTCAGCTGTTATCCACTCGCAGAGATTTACTGCCCGATGATATCGCCGACGAGTTAGCGCTTCTGCAAGATCAAGTACCGCCTTTTTCGACCGCAGAAGCCGTAGTGCTGATCGAACAATCGCTGGGATCTAGCATCGATACGCTCTTTTCTGAGTTTGAACACGCACCACTCGCTGCGGCGTCAGTTGCACAAGTCCACGCTGCCGTCTTGCCCACTGGCGAGAGCGTTGTAGTCAAAGTATTGCGACCCGGGATAGAAAGCACTATTCGCGCAGACCTTGCACTCATTAAACAGCTTGCCTTTTGGTTGGGAAAAACCCTTAAAGACGGGCGTAGGCTCCGCCCTTCGGAAGTAGCAGCTGACTATGAACGAACGTTGCTCGATGAGCTTGACCTCCGCAGAGAAGCGGGCAATGCATCGCAATTACGACGGAACTTCCTCGACTCTGGACTGGTTTACGTACCCGAAGTGCATTGGCCGCTAGTAACCGCCAATGTCATGGTGTCCGAACGCATAAACGGCATACCCGTCAGCGACATAGCGGCCCTCAATGCCCGTGGTGTCGATATGAAGCTACTCGCTGAACGCGGCGTCGAGATTTTCTTCACGCAAGTGTTTCGCGACAGCTTCTTCCACGCTGATATGCATCCAGGCAATATTTTTGTCGACGCGTCGAACCCCGCGGATCCCACATATCTGGCTGTTGACTGCGCCATCGTAGGCCAGCTAGACGAATCAGATCTGTATTACCTGGCGCGCAACTTGCTCGCTATTTTCAAGCAAGATTACCGACTTGTGGCAAAACTGCACGTGGAGTGTGGCTGGGTTCCCCCAGAAACGCCGGTAGCCGAGTTTGAGGCCGCTATGCGCACACTGTGTGAGCCAGTATTTGAGCGTCCCCTCGGTGAAATATCTTTTGGCCACATGTTAGTCACACTGTTTAGAACGGCCGGGCGCTTCAATATGGAAGTTCAACCACAGTTGGTTTTACTCCAAAAGACATTGCTCAATATCGAGGGACTAGGAAGGCAGCTCTACCCTGAGCTCAGCCTATGGGACACTGCACAGCCCTATCTAGAGCGATGGCTTGCTGAACGCTATGCCCCACAAACGGTTCTTAAGCGCCTGCAAGCGGATGCACCTGCATGGCTAGAGACCCTGCCTATCATTCCCGATCTGGTGTTTTCAAGACTCAAAGCCTCTGCACCCGTGCGCGAAGTCAAGCAAACCCACACGCTTTGGACCGCGGCGGGTACACTAGGGGCTGCGAGTGCAGTGATTGCCACAGCAATGACGCCCACGCTCCCATGGGTTGCAGGTGCTGGCGCCGCATTATTTGCACTTGCTCTGCTCAAACACCGCTCTTAAATAGCTCTGGCATAATGTAGCAATGATGATCGACCCGAATACACCAACAACAATGAGTCCCCGCTGGAATGCGGAGGGGCTAATACCTGCTATCGCACAAGATGTTAGTACGGGCGAAGTGCTGATGATGGCCTGGATGAACGCAGAGTCCTTGGCACTCACACTCGCAGAACAACGCGCTGTTTATTGGTCCCGATCGCGGAGTGAGATTTGGCGAAAAGGCGAAACTTCGGGTAACGTTCAAGAACTTGTCGGCATCAGCCTCGATTGTGACGGCGACACGCTACTACTAAAAGTACACCAAATTGGTGGGGCGGCCTGTCATACAGGACGTAAGCATTGCTTTTTTTATCGGCCGCTAGGCGATAGCTGGATCTTGGAAGAGGAGCCCTCATGAGCGATATTCTTACCGCGCTGAATACAATCCTTGAGCAGCGTAAGTCATCGGCAGCCGAAAGCTCCTACGTCGCCTCACTGTATGATCAAGGTCTGAACAAGATCCTAGAAAAGATTGGCGAGGAAGCCACCGAGGTAATTTTGGCCGCCAAGGATCTGGAAACGCAGCCCAGCGATGCCGCACAACGTGCCTTGGCCGGCGAAGTGGCAGACCTGTGGTTTCACTCCATGGTGATGCTCGCGCATCTCGATATGAATCCAGACGCGGTTACTGATATTTTAAAAGAACGCTTTGGCCTGTCTGGATTAGAAGAAAAAGCCGCCCGAACAGGGCATAATGCTCCGCCTTAAATGCTCCGCTCTTAAAGGGTACCAGCAACACTGGGGTGAGTTTAAAAAGTTAACGTGGCAGCCCTATAGCTGACACAACCAACAGCAATCGAGGAGTTTTTATGCTCGGCGGAATCAGTATTTGGCAACTGCTCATTATTTTAGCGATCGTCGTGATGCTTTTTGGCACCTCACGCCTCAAGAATATTGGCAGCGATCTCGGCACAGCGATTAAGGGCTTTAAAAGCAGTATAAAAGATGACGCCGATAAAGCCGGCGAAGACAGTGCTGATAGCACCGTTCAAACTCGCGAGCAGGCCGATGACAAAAACGGCAGTGACAACGACAACGACAAAAAAGCTTGAAGCTAACGATCTCGCGGAGATTGACGCATGTTTGATATGGGCTTCTCCGAATTGCTGCTGGTCGGCATTGTTGGGCTGCTTGTCATTGGCCCCGAACGACTACCGGGTGCAATTCGCACAACCATGGTATGGGTGAATCGCATTCGCCGTAGCTTCAACGAAGTGCGTGCAGATGTTGAAAGAGAGCTTCATAACGACGCCGTGATGAAAGAGCTGCGCGATAATGCCAATGCTCTGAAAGAGGATGTCGCCTCGATAACAGAACCTGTGCAGTCGCAACTCAACCAAATAGGCGGCGACTTACATAACGACCTACGCAACGACCTAAGTAATATTGGAACACCCCTCGACAATACCGATACGGCGCTATCCTCACCATCGGACTCGCAAGCTGACGCACCGAAACCTGATGCTGAGTCTGATGCAAATCCCGGCACTACTGGGAAAACACTAACGTGACCGAGAGCCTGGAAGATAACCCGCAGCCACTAGTAGCCCACCTTACCGAGCTGCGCGACCGCTTGCTCAGAGCGATGCTGTCTGTTTTGGTGATCTTTATTTGCTTGTTTCCTTTTTCAAATGAAATTTATACTTTTATCTCTGAACCTCTAAGAGCCCTGCTACCCGAGGGCTCAAGTATGATCGCCACGGAAGTCGCATCGCCCTTCTTAACGCCGTTTAAACTGACCTTAGTTATGTCAATATTTGTGGCGATACCCGTAATCCTTTATCAAATTTGGTCGTTTGTTGCGCCGGGGATGTACCGACAGGAGAAGCGCATCGCTTTTCCATTGCTCGCATCATCCGTATTACTTTTTTACGCTGGGGCATCCTTTGCCTACTTCGTTGTTTTCCCACTGATATTTGCTTTCTTTACCAGCGTAGGACCGACCGATGTCGCCGTCATGACAGACATCAATCGCTATTTGGATTTTGTGCTGAAGTTGTTTTTTGCCTTTGGAATCGCCTTTGAAATTCCTATCGCAGCAGTCATTCTTATCTGGAGCGGTGTAACGACGCCCGATGCACTCGCCAAAAAGCGGCCTTATATTATCGTGGGGTGCTTTATTTTCGGCATGTTACTTACGCCGCCGGACGTCATCTCCCAATCATTACTCGCAGTCCCCATGTGGATGCTTTTCGAGGTCGGGGTGTTCTTTGGTCGCATAATCGAAAAGCGACGCCAATCAAGCAATGAGCCACGCACCTAAGTAGCACATAGGTCCCATATCGCAATCTTTTAGGTCTGCGACTAAAATTATTGCGTCAACAACAGAGAGCAGCTGCCATGCGGGCATTCGCCTTGGTAAGGACTATAATCAGACTCGCACTATGCTTGCCTTTTAGCGTTTATGCCCAAGTTAAAGACGAGCTATCCGACTGGCGCGGTGAAGATTCGCTGCCTTTCCAAGATTGGTTCGGCGCACACAAAGATCGCCTCATAACGAGCATCGATTACCCACCGAAAGGATCTCAACACCCTTGACCGACACCGACACGGCAACACCCCCAACATCGAGGAACTTTGGTCCTTTAAAGCAGTTATTGCACTTTCTTTGGCCGCATAAGTGGCGACTGATTGGCGCGTCGACAGCTTTGATCTTTACAGCGATGGCACAGCTCTCCCTCGGCTATGGCGTACGCTTGCTAATTGATGAGGGTTTCTCGGGCACCGATGATTCAGGTCTCAAACAGGCCGTTGCGTTCATGATGATCGTCGGTTGCGCCATGGCAATAGGCGCCATGATTCGCTTCTATCTAGTGACTTGGCTGGGTGAGCGCGTCAGTGCAGATTTACGCAGCGCAGCATTTAAGAATCTGGTGCGTCTCCAACCGAGCTATTTCGAGAGTAATGAAGCCGGCGAAATCATGTCGCGTTTAACGACTGATACCACGTTACTGCAGTCGCTCATTGGATCATCAGTCAGTATGGCCGCGCGTAATGCTCTGTCACTGGTGGGTGCCCTCACCATGATGATCATCACCAATTTCAAGCTCAGTTTGATCATATTGTTCGTCGTCCCGCTAACAATTGTACCGATCATGATTTTCGGTCGACGCGTGCGAAAGCTATCGAATGAGTCCCAGCAAAGTATCGCCGAAGTAGGAAGTCGCGCGGGAGAGGTGCTGCAGGCCATCAAAGTGGTACAGAGTTACAACCGAGAGGGCCTAGAGCAACAATCCTTTGATCGCAGTGTTGAGGTGGCTTTTCAGGTCGCCAAGCGCCGAATTCGCCAACGCACAATACTGACGGGCGTCGCCATATCACTTCTGCTCTCAGGCCTAGTGGGCATGATGTGGTCTGGTGGGCAAGACGTTATACAGGGTCGCATGAGCGGCGGTGAGCTCGGCGCCTTTGTCTTCTATGCAGTAATTCTTGGAAGCGCCTTCGCGACCTTATCGGAGGTTTGGGGTGATCTTCAGCGGGCAGCAGGAGCTGCCGAGCGATTACTCGAGCTCATGGGAGAGCGCAGTACGATCAAAGATACCGGCACAAGTACAGCCCCCATGCGCCAAGCCATTCGATTCAATGATATTCAATTCGCCTACCCTAGCCGACCCAACAGCCTCGCGTTAGATGACTTCAAGCTCACTGTCGCACCCGGCCAATCACTCGCGCTGGTTGGTCCATCAGGCGCAGGTAAGTCCACCGTGTTCGAGCTCTTACAGCGTTTTCACGATCCGGCGGCAGGCACAGTCTGTTACGGCGATGTCGATATACGCGCTATCTCGCTCACTGAATGGCGGGATAAAGCAGCGCTTGTGCCCCAAAGCCCTGTTTTGTTTAGCGGCGATATTCGGCACAACATTGCCTATGGCAATCCAAAAGCGAGCGATGATCAAATAGAAGCAGCAGCACGAGCTGCTCACGCCGACGAGTTTATTAGCCAGCTCCCTGAAGGATATAGCAGTCAGCTCGGCTCACAAGGCGTGCGGTTATCGGGTGGGCAGCGACAGCGGCTAGCACTCGCTCGGGCTATACTCAACGACCCGGAGATTCTGCTACTTGACGAAGCGACCAGTGCGCTCGATACCGAGAGTGAGTACCACGTGCAGCAAGCACTCACCGAGGTCATGCGTGATCGAACCACGATCATCATCGCGCATCGTTTATCGACCATTATCAATGCCGATGTCATTGCCGTGATGGAAAAAGGTCGAATCATCGCGACCGGCACTCACACCGAATTGCTAGAGAGCTGCCCACTCTATGCGCGGCTTGCAAGCCTGCAGTTTGATGAGCAGAAACTCGAGTCACAGGCATAAAAAAGCCCGCAATCTGCGGGCTTAGAATCTCGATTATTGCTCAGCTAGAGAGTTCACGAACCAGCTTGCTGAGTGTTTCTTTTGCATCGCCGAATATCATCCGCGTGTTTTCCTTGTAAAACAGCGGATTCTCAATGCCTGCAAAACCCGATGCCATTGAGCGTTTCAGCACAAACACCGTTCGCGCATCTGCCACGTTAATCACGGGCATACCGTAAATAGGCGATGACTCAATCTCGCGGGCAGCTGGGTTGACCACATCGTTCGCGCCGATAACAATCGCGACGTCGACAGACTCCATGCGCGGATTGATTTCATCCATCTCAAGAAGCTGGTCGTAAGGGACATCCGCCTCTGCAAGCAGAACGTTCATGTGACCGGGCATGCGTCCCGCAACAGGGTGGATGCCAAAATTGACCTCGGCACCATTGGCTTCCAACAAATCTGCAAGTTCTTTAACAACGTGCTGCGCTTGTGCTACCGCCATTCCGTAGCCTGGGATAATCGCAACATTCGTCGCAGCTTCAAGAATATAGTAGGCGTCTTCAGCATTGATCGGCTTGATCTCGCCATCAATTTCGGTCACTTCGTTAGAGACGCTAGCAAAACCAGAGAACAGAACATTGCTGAGCGAGCGGTTCATCGCCTTACACATGATTTGCGTCAAGATGATGCCCGAAGCACCCACTAATGAACCTGCAACAATGAGTACGTTATTGTTGATTGCAAAGCCCGCCGCACAAGCAGCAAGCCCTGAGTAGCTGTTCAATAACGAGATGACCACTGGCATATCGGCACCGCCGATAGGAATGACCACCATAATACCGAATACTAAAGAGAGTCCGATGACCGCATAGAGCCAGGAGGTGTTAGCAGGTTCGATGCAAAACATAACCGCACTACCGACGACGCCGGCAATAATCAGTGTGTTAACAATCTGCTGACCTGTGAACGTAATCGCGCCGCTCGCCAGCTTTTCGCTGAGCTTGCCGTATGCGATAAGCGAACCCGTAAGGGTAATTCCGCCGATAAGAATCGATAGAACAATAGTAACCAGTGTAAAGGTAGTGGCATCGGGAGAAAGCGCTGCCCAACCGACAAGTAATGACGCAGCACCGCCCAGACCGTTAAAGAGTGCCACCATCTCGGGCATCGATGTCATAGCGACTGCACGTGCGGCAATGGCACCAATAGCGCCACCCACGACCATGCCACCCAGAATCCACTGGAACTCAACAATACCCTGATCAAGTAGCGCAGCTACAATGGCTATCAGCATACCCACGGCGGATACCATGTTGCCCTTACGAGCCGTTGCAGGGGAGCCGAGCATCTTCAATCCAAAAATAAACAGACCTGAGGCAACGACGTAACCGAGGGAAATCACAACAGAAAAATCCATGATCAGCCCTCCTTCTTCTTAAAGAAACCAAGCATACGATCGGTGACCATATATCCACCCACGACGTTAATACTCGCGAGTGCAACGGCCCCTGCGCCCAGCCACTGGGCCAAGTCCTGGTTGCCGTTACCGGCAATGGCGATAGCGCCAACCACGGTAATACCAGAGATAGCGTTAGCACCGGACATAAGCGGTGTATGCAGCGTCGCTGGCACTTTATTGATCAACTCGAAGCCAAGAAAAACCGCAAGCATTAAGATAAATAGGAGATATTCAGCACCGTTCATTTCAGCGAGCTCCTTCAATAATGTCTTTAATAGTGGGATGAACGACAGCGCCGCCGTGAGTAATCACACAGCCGGGCAAAATATCGTTTTCGAGGTCTAAGACGAATTCTTTCGCTTCCTTATCCCAGCTATCCTCGACCAGGTTGTATAAATTATTGGCGTACATCGTTGTCGCATCGCGCGCGACTTCATTGGCCAAATTGCCGGTACCCACAATAGTCACACCGCCCACATTAACAACTTCATTGGGGACAGACCCTTCGACATTACCACCCGTCTCTGCAGCCATATCAACGACAACGGAGCCTGGTGCCATACCTGCAACCATATCAGCAGTAACCAATACCGGGGGCTTGCGGCCAAAGACTTGCGCGGTGGTGATTACAACATCGGAATCAGCGATCACATCTTTTTGCGCTTGGCGCTGGATCTCAACCTGTTCAGGCGTTAATTCCTGAGCGTAACCGTCCTTGGTTTGGCCGGTATCGCCCAAATCGATTTCTAAGAACTTACCGCCGAGTGATTGAACCTGCTCAGCCACTACTGGGCGCGTGTCGAAAGCTGTCACTTTAGCTCCCAAGCGCTTAGCGGTTGCAATAGCCTGAAGTCCAGCAACGCCTGCACCGATAATGAACACTTTAGCTGGCTTTAACGTGCCCGCAGGCGTCATCATCATTGGGAAAATTCGCGGTAAGCGCGTAGCAGCAAGCATCACGGCTACATAGCCTGCCAAGTTTGCTTGGGAGCTCAGAGCGTCCATCTTTTGACTTCGCGTGGATCGGGGAATCATCTCCATGCTTACAGCGGTAATATTGTTCGCTGCAAAGGTTTTAATAAGCTCGTGCTCATTAAAAGGATCCAGGTAGGAGACGTGAATACAGCCGCTCTTTAATTTTGCGACTTCATCATTCTCTGGCTTGCGTAAGCGCAGCACCATATCCGCGCTGCCGAGCAAAGCATTACGATCGCTCTCAACGACGGCGCCTTGGGCGGAATATTCATCGTCACTGATGCCGCAGCCTGCTCCAGCGCCAGCCTCAATGATTACATCGGCGCCAAGGTGCACAAGTTTCTTTACCGTCTCCGGAGTGACGGACGCACGGTGCTCTCCAGGGTGCGTCTCACGGGGAATCGCTAATCGCATAATAAGTAGACCTAAATTATTAAAAAATTTTTTTGGGGGGGGGCGAAAAGTATACTAAACAGAAATATTTCCGTCTCGCACTTTCTATTTCTTTCGGTGTCCGATTCTTGCCAATCCGGCCTGCGACCTAGCCGGCCCTAAGTTGCAAGAAGGGGTTCAGCCAACGGTACTGCCATGAAGTAAACTTCAGTGGAGCATCGAGTACGGCGAGACAAATGCATTCGTCGCCGTCGATGGTAACCGGCATATGAGTTTCGTTCGCTTGGCGAAAAATAAAGTCGCCGGGGTGATAAGTGCCTCGGTCGTCCGAAAAACCGCCTTTTAACACCAGGGTCATCTCAGAGCCACCATGATCGTGCTCAGGAATGCGACCGCCTGCGGCGATCTTGTAGAGTGCAAACTCGTAGGCGCTATCGCCGGTTTGAAGCGAACTAACGCTCAGTGCCCGCGTGATGCGCTTCCACGTAAGCTGAGTGAAATCACCGTTAATAATGCGAGTAAGCAGTCCGGGCAGGTCGAATGCTTCCTGACGTGCTGGTTTTTGAGCAAAGCTCAGTGGAGCAGGCTCGTCGAGCCTCGCCAATACTGACTCGAGTACCGACTCAGACACCGTGACCGGCGCTAGTTGTTCCATGAGAACGCCACCAATAGTCTGAAGCTGCTCGGCGGACCGTCGGCAGCTATCGCAGTAGTTAAGGTGGGCAGAAATGCACGCGGCCTGAGCCACAGGTAAGGTTCCTGCGGCGAAGTCCGTGATGAAATCTGTGGTTGGGTGGTGCTTTACCATATCTGTATCGCCTTCTTGACGCGCTGGCCCTTAGTTCCAAACGTCTTCTGTTTCTTCGAGTGGTGTCTACGCACAGCTGTCTAAATCGGTTTACAACCGCTCCATCTGTACCTGTAATTTTTGTATGGCTAATCTCACGCGGGACTTAACGGTGCCCAGAGGCAAGTCCAATTCAGCAGCAGCCTCTGAATGAGATTTGCCTTCCATATACACTTTGGCCAATATCTGCGCTTGGTCGGGAGGCAGCTGACTCATTAGCTCTCGTACTCGGTCGGCGCCTCGGCGACTATGCAATACCGCAAATGGCTCCTCCTCTTCCAGCTCGATACTCAAGTCATCGGCCGCCAGCGGCGTATCAAATTTCTGCAAACGACGAAACATATCGGTTCGACAGTTGCGGGCAATGGTGTAAATCCAAGTACTTGCGGCCGCCTTTTCGGGGTTAAAACCATCGGCTTTTTGCCATACTTTAAGCATAACTTCTTGCACTATTTCATCCGCATGGGCCTGAGACAAACTTGAGCCGGCTAATGCAAATGCCTTAATTAAAGGGCCGAAATGTCGGAAGAATCGCGTAAACGCCGCTCGATCATTGCTTTTGCCGACTAACACCAAGCACTCGCTCCACTCGTCTGTGCGCCGCCCTGTGGGCACAGACCAACTCTTAGTGTTTTGCTCGCTCTGTGTTTTTTCTTCGACCATTCGGTTTTACCAAACCCAGTAAGAACCAACAGCATACACGAATTAGCTAGCGTAGCCACGATGAAGGCCGCTTGATCCGCGATGTTGCTGGTCACGTATAACTAAGAACGAAAATCACTCGTATTGTGGAGAAATTGCTGCTGTGAAGATTGCCATCATTGGTTCAGGCATCTCGGGATTGGGCTGTGCGCGCACATTGCACAAATTAGGCCATGACATAGCTGTATTTGAAGCGAGCGAGCGCATCGGGGGCCATACCGCAACCTACGATGTCAAGCTTGGCGCTCGACGCTACGCGATCGATACGGGCTTCATCGTCTACAACGACTGGACCTATCCAAAGTTCATCGCGCTCATGGCTGAGCTCGGTGTCGCTACTAAACCCACGGAAATGGGCTTCTCCGTATCAGATGATCAAACAGGACTCGAGTACTCAGGTGGCAGCCTCAACACATTGTTTGCCCAGCGAGGAAATCTTTTCTCGCCGCGCTTCCTCCGTATGGTGTTCGATATTTTGCGCTTTAATAAGCAGTCAGTCGCAGACCTCGACGCTGGGAGGCTATCAGCGGATGAAACTCTAGGTGAGTACCTCGTTCGAAAGAACTACAGCGACGCCTTTAGTCGACAGTACCTTTTAGCAATGACATCTGCTATTTGGTCTGCAGACTTTGACGATGCGAAAGACTTTCCTATCGAGTTTTTTATTCGCTTCTTTCGTAACCACGGCTTGCTGCAGGTCAGCAATCGACCCCAGTGGCACGTGATAGAAGGGGGCAGCCGCGAATACCTAGCGCCGCTGACCGCAGGTTTTGAAGACCGCATTCATGTCAATCATGCTGTGCAAAGCGTTGTTCGCGCTGCAGACCAACCTGTGACAGTCCGCTTTGCCAATGGCACAGAGCAGCAATTTGACCAAGTTGTTATCGCGACTCACTCAGATCAAGCGTTAGCCTTACTGGACGAGCCATCCGCACTTGAGCAAGAGATTCTAGGAGCGATTCCCTATCGCGATAATGAGGTTGTCCTTCACACCGATAGCCGCTTACTCCCCAGGGACCCCAAAACATGGTCAAGCTGGAACTATCGGCTACGGGGGGGCACTGAGCGTGCCGTGGTCACTTACAATATGAATATATTGCAGGGAATAAATGCGCCGGAGACCTTCTGCGTAACATTAAACGATACCGACTCTATCAACCCGTCCCGAATTTTAGGGCGTTTTAATTATGCGCACCCTCAATTCACGGTCGAGGGCGTTAAAGCCCAAACTCGCTGGCAGGAGATTAACGGCATCCAAAACACATGGTTCTGCGGCGCGTACTGGCACAATGGTTTTCATGAAGATGGGCTACGTAGCGGACTGCGGGTAGCCGAGACCATGACTGAGGCCAGGTGAACGGCCGCATGATGTCGAGGCTTTACCGCGGTACGCTGTATCATCGCCGGCACACTCCCACCCAGCACAGCTTCCAATACAGCGTGTTCATGCCCTTTGTGGATCTAGACGCGTTGCCTGAACTTGTCGCCGATATTCCATTTTGGTCAGCGCAACGCTTTGCGCTAGCGCAGTTCAGACGTGCCGATTTTCTTGGCGACCCTACCCAGCCTCTCGCAAGTGAAGTGCGGCGCAGGATTTTTGAAGAAACGGGCCAGAGCCATGAAGGAAAAATTTTTCTGCTCGCTAACTGGCGCTATTTTGGCTACCAAAACAATCCTATTGCCTGTTATTTTTGTTTTGATCAACAAGATCAGCTGCGCTTTGTCATTGCCGAGGTAACCAATACCCCTTGGGGAGAAAGACACAGTTATGTATTGGAAGCGCCGCCGCATAATGCCCCTCTAGCGGTGGACTTCGATAAAGCGATGCATGTATCGCCTTTTAACCCAATGAATATGACGTATCGATGGCGCAGCACCGTGCCCGATGAGACGCTTGCGATTACGCTCAGCAATCTAGAAGGCAATTTAGAAGACCATCTAAAAGACCGAAAACCTATCTTTGATGCGACGCTTTCACTGCAAGCCGAGCCATTTACCGCAAAAACACTCCGCAGCGCGATCTTGCGTTTTCCCTTTATGACACTCAAAGTGGGTATTGGGATCTATTGGCAAGCCCTCAAGCTATGGGTTAAAAAGACTCCTTTATACTCTCACCCTAGAAAAGGTTGAGTACATAATTCATGCACGTTCAGAAAAACGGGATTTACACATGAGCAATGCAAGCGTGAGAAATATTTCTCGGCTTCCCCTGATAAACAAAATAAAGCATCCCCATGTGGCTCGCGATCTACTTTTAAAGCTCCTACAGCGGATTGAAGTGGGAACACTGACTCTTCATGATGGAGACGACGTATTCCGGGTCGGCACCGATGAGCGCCCCGAGGCCCCGCACGCCGATGTCACTATTCACAACCCACGGACTTATTGGCGAGTGCTAACCGGGGGCACGATCGGTTCAGGAGAAGCTTACATTGACGGTGACTGGACCAGTCGCAATGTTACCGAAGTTACTCGACTGTTCAGCGCCAACATGGCAACCATGGAGGCGATGAGCGATAAACAGCATTGGTGGACAAAGTTAGCGCTGAAAATCGCTCATTGGGGGAATCGCAACACTCAAACTGGCTCGAAAAAAAATATCTCCGCCCACTACGATTTGGGCAATGAGTTTTTCGCGCTTTTTTTAGACCCTACTATGATGTATTCATCGGCGGTTTACCCTCGCGCAGATGCAACTCTCGAAGAAGCGTCACTCCACAAACTCGACCTCATCTGCCAATCTCTAGAATTAAAGCCTGAAGACCATTTAATTGAGATCGGCACCGGCTGGGGTGGCATGGCCATCCATGCTGCTGAAAACTATGGCTGTCGTGTTACCACAACCACGATCAGCCAAGAACAGTTCAACAAGGCCAGTGATGAGGTCAAGCGTCGCGGCCTAGAGGATCGGATCACCCTTTTATGCGAGGATTATCGAGATTTAGAGGGTCAATTTGACAAGTTAGTCTCTATTGAGATGATTGAAGCTGTGGGCCATGAGTTCTACGAAAGCTACTTCCGATGTGTCAGCAAACTGCTCAAGCCGCATGGCAAGGCTGTTATTCAAGCGATCACGATTCCTGACCAACGCTACGAACAGGCCAGAGATTATGTCGATTACATTAAACGCTACATTTTCCCCGGCGGCTGCCTACCCTCGATCAAGGTCATCAGTGAAAATCTAGCCCGCCACACTGACATGCAAATGATCGACTTAATCGACATCACCAAAGACTACGCGCGAACACTAGAAGCATGGCACCATACGTTCCTGAATCAACTCGACAAGGTACGTGAAATGGGCTTCGACGATCGGTTTATCCAAATGTGGCGCTTTTATCTGAGTTACTGCGAAGGCGGTTTCCGCGAACGGATAATCGGCACATTTCAGATTACGATGGTGAAACCTAACTACCGGCCTGCCTGATTATGTGGCTATCATTAGTGCCTATAGCTCTGCTAGTGGGCATGCTGGCTGCAGCGGTACAGCTTTTTGGTGCTGACGCGTCCTATGGACCCAACCAAATAGCACTCGTCGTCGGTACGGGCGTAACGGGACTTGTTGGGCTCTATCGAGGGCTTAGCTGGGAAGAAATACAAGAAGGCCTTGTTGCCGGCATTCGGATTGGCCTCTCACCTATACTGATATTGCTAGCGGTCGGCGCCTTGATTGGCAGCTGGATTCTTGCGGGAACTGTACCCGCCATGATTTACCATGGCGTGTCCTTGTTAAGCCCCAGCTACTTTTACCCAGCTAGCGCCATTATTTGTGCGTTGGCCTCGATCAGTATTGGCAGTTCCTGGACGGTAGCCGGGACCCTAGGCATCGGCCTCATGGGCATTGCCAATAGTTTCGGTCTCTCTCCGGCAATGACCGCAGGAGCCATAATATCGGGCGCCTATTTTGGCGACAAACTGTCGCCATTGTCCGATACCACCAACTTGGCAGCGGCTTGCGCAGGCGTCGATTTATTTGACCATATTCGACACATGCTTTGGACGACTGTTCCCGCGTTTTGTATCGCATTGCTGTTCTTTCTATTTAACAGCGAAGAAGCAGCAAGGGCTCCAGAGGAAATTGCCGCACTACGCGAAGCGCTCGCCAGCGAGTTTAATGTCGGCGTAGTCAGTCTGTTACCACTTGGAATTATGCTGATATTCATTGCGTTAAAGATTCCAGCATATCCGGCGATTCTGTTATCGACGCTGGTCGGCTGTGGTTTTGCGGCTGTCTTCCAAGGTGAAGCGGTACGCGCTTTCGCGCTCGGACTTTACCCCGACAGTCAGTCACCTACAGCGCAGGGAATCTGGCAGGTATTGTTCGGTGGCTACCAAGGATCCAGCGAAGACGACGCTCTCAATGACCTCCTGAGCAAAGGCGGCATGTCGAGTATGCTCAATACCGTTTGGCTCATTATTTGCGCCCTAGCCTTCGGCGGCGTACTCGAGCGCACAGGCATTCTTAAACAATTTCTTGATGCGGCGCTCACGCGGGTCCGGAGCACAGGCGATTTGATATTAGCTACCGTCACCGGTGGAATCGTTTCAAATATTTTAGCGGCCGATCAATTTTTAAGCATCGCGCTGCCAGGACGCTTGTTTTCAGTTGCCTACGATGATCGCGGGCTTGATCGCCTCAATTTGTCGCGCACCCTCGAGGACTCGGCGACGCTGACTTCAGCGCTGGTTCCGTGGAACACATGTGGTGCATACATGAGTGCCACGCTAGGTATCGCCACGTTTGAGTACGCGCCCTATGCAGTGTTCAATTACGTTGGGCCTATAGTCGCGATTGCCTTCGGCTATCTGTTAATTGCGCAGAAACGGGTCGTTGTTGAGCTATCCAACACATGACAAGAGATAGCTTGGCGTGGGATCACCCTGCGCCATTTACGCAGCGTTTCGATGTATTACCTCATCATATTGATGCTCTTCAACATACAAATAACACCGTATACGTCAATTGGTGTATGGAGGTCGCATGGGCGCATACAAGCTCACTGGGTCTTGGCGTCAAAGAATATCGAGCGAGCGATCGCGCTATGGCGCTGACTCGAGCAGAATATGATTATCTGCGCGCGACACGCTTAGGTGACAGCGTTATTGCGGGTACTTGGATAACGCGATGGCATCGCAGGCTTCTGATGGAACGCCAGGTGCAGTTAATTGATGTAAATACACAAGACGTTGTGTTGCGCGCGCGACTCGAGTTTGTGTGTATCGAAATCTCGTCGGGCAAACCCAAGCGACCACCCGAGACCTTTATTGCTGGCTACAGCCCCGCAATCATCGATCCCTAAGACCTACGCCCGCGACCAACTAAAGGCGAGTGTCGAATCCAGATCATCAAGCCCTAGTTGGCACATAAGCACGCGATCAACTCCCAAGGCCACACCGGCACAATCCGGTAAACCGGCAGCCATTGCCGCTAGAAAGCGCTCATCAACAGGCCTTTCCTGCTGACCTCGCTGCCGTCTAATCCTGTTATCGGCCTCGAATCGATGCCGTAACTCGCGATTATCGCCAGCCTCCCAGTAGCCATTAGCCAGCTCTATGCCGTCTACATAGCATTCAAAACGCGCACCGAGAGACTGACCATCGCGCTCAAAGCACCGTGCCAGCGCGGCTTGAGAAGCCGGATAATCCACAATAAATACCATCCCCCGGCAAGCAATCGCGGGTTCAATTACATGGCTCATCAACAGATCAAGCACGCCGTTGCGATCGAGCTCAGGAAGAGGCTGCCCAAGAGCAGAGCTCGCGCACTGTGCTAATTCGCCCTCGGTTGCCTGATCGGGATTTATCGACAATATATTTTCAAAAAGCGCGTGCCACGGCCAAACCTCCCAGCTATTAATGCTAAGTAGCTGACTCAGTAATTCCGCCACTTCGCGTAATAGCTCGTGATGATCAAAGCCCAAGCGATACCATTCAAGCAAGGTGTACTCAGGGTTGTGGCGGCGGCCAACTTCGTCAGCTCTAAACGCTTTAGAAATCTGGAAAATATCACCGCTACCGGCCGCTAACAGCCGCTTCATAGCGTATTCAGGAGATGTTTGTAAATAACGGCTGTCGCCGGCTTTTACGTCTACGCACAGGGGTTCAAGTGCGGGGTCAGTAACGCCAGTCTGACACAGCAGGGGAGTTTCAACTTCTAGTACCGCGCGATCGGCGAAGAATCGGCGGATATCCGCCAGCAGCCGAGCCCTAGCCTCCAAAACTTCTCGGGTAGCGCCCGGCTGCCATGACAACATATTAGCTGCGGCTAGCGCGGCTCACATACTCACCTGACCGAGTATCGACACGCACAATCTCACCTTGCGAAATAAACAGAGGTACACGTACGACCGCGCCCGTTGTCAGAGTCGCGGGCTTTGAGCCTCCCTGCGCGGTATCACCCTTAAGACCGGGATCAGTCTCAATAATTTCCAGCTCAATGAAGTTCGGTGCGGTGACTGAAATCGGGCTCCCGTTGTACAGGGTAACGTCGTATTTTTCCTGTTCTTTAAGCCACTTTTGGGTATCCCCTACCGAGCTGATCTCTGCCGCGTGCTGCTCGAACGAATCGGGATCCATAAAATAGAAGAACTCACCATCGGTGTAGGAATACTCAAGGCTGTAGTCCATTACATCGGCGCCCTCGAGAGACTCTCCCGACTTGAACGTTCGCTCCCAGACTCGACCGGTTTTCAAATTGCGCATTCTGACGCGATTGAACGCCTGCCCTTTTCCGGGCTTAACAAACTCATTCTCAAGAATTGAGCAGGGTTCCCCGTCGAGCATCACTTTCAGCCCAGACTTAAATTCATTGGTGGAATAATTCGCCATGTTATTAATCCTTTGCAAAAACGCCGCCGATGATACCTCAGCTGAGCTGCGCAGGCCTACTGCGCGTTAATGTTAAATAGCGTTACTTTCTCGGGATGAGCCCAGTAAATAGAGCACACCGTCCAACCCAATGTGACGAATATTGTGCTCGACTTGGGCTCGAACAATCGGCTTTGCCTCAAACGCGATCCCAAGACCTGCCGTCGCGAGCATAGGCAAATCATTGGCGCCGTCACCGACAGCAATAACCTGCGAGTGCTCAATAGATAACTCAGCGGCAATCTTCTCAAGAAGGTATTTTTTGCGTTGCCCGTCAACAATATCACCGACTACCTCGCCAGTTGCTTTGCCACCTGCAATATCGAGTCGATTGGCATGAATCTCGTCGAAGCCGTAGCGCTGCTGTAAATGACGCGCGAAATAATCGAAGCCGCCCGACAAAATTGCGGTACGCACACCCCGAGCACGCAGCGTTAAAATTAACTCCGGCATACCGTCGGTAATGGGCAGGTTTGCAGCCACTTCAGAAAGCGCGGATTCATCGAGTCCCCGCAACATACCCAAACGCTCTCGGAAGCTGCCTTGGAAGTCCAGCTCGCCGCGCATAGCACGCTCAGTAATGGCTGCCACAGCCTCACCCACACCCGCGAGCTCAGCCAACCGGTCGATAACTTCACACTGAATCAGCGTTGAATCCATATCAAAGACAGCAAGCCGATAATTTTCTAAGCGAACCGACACCGACTGAAGCACACAATCCACAGACAATGTGTCCGCAACACTCTCTAATCGGGCACGGAGTTGAGCGGCATCAGATACATTACTCAGCAGGTATGTCTTTACAGCTCGCTTTTCTTCGAATGCACGAGGCACGGATACAATACGTTCGTCGATGACATCCACCGACACAGCCTCAAACAGTGATCGCAAAGACTCATCGTGATAAGCATCCACTTTGGGAGACATTACGGTGACCGCATGACTAGGAACTGCCATTGGTAACTCCAATTTTTCAAGTCGGGCAAGCATACCGCAGGTAGGGTGTTTATACTTCAAGCAAGCTCAATCATGGATATTACTGTGCACAAATTTTTCGTCTATATCAGCCGACTCTCACTAGGGCAGCAACTCGCCTTAACCGCAAGCCTATGCTGCATGATTGCAACGCTCACGCTGGTAGGTCTGTCGGCAAAATCGAGTCGCTATACCCAAGATAATTTACAGCGCGAATATGGCGAGGCGGTGGCAGAGCAACTTGCACGGGGCCTCTCGGGAGAGCTTGCTGTTAATGATAGGCTTGGTGCTGCTGGAGAGCTGAATCAGATCGTCGCGCAACGAAGTGTCGCTGGTGCCAGAGCCCTCGATATCGACGGGGTCGAGCTCGCCATTGCAGGGGTAATGAACCGCAATGGCGTTATCTTCGAGGCGCCCATTAAAATCGCTGGCGATATAGCGGGTGTGGCCGAAATCACCCTTGATACAACGGCGCAAGATGCGGCACAACTCCGATTCCAACTGGCCTTATCAGGCCTTGCCATACTCTTGAGTATCGCGGTCTACCTTGCGACACGCGCAATGGCCCACCGACTAGCAAAGAATTTGAGTGCATTGAGTGCCGAGCTGGCAGCAGTCACCGGTGGCGCAGCCGACAATAATAACGAGATCACCACGCTGCGGGAGCGCATCGCCGCACTCCCTCTTGACCTCTTGAAACCTCACATGGTCGGGCGCAGCAGTGCCGACCACTACGTCGGGACCTCTATTCTATACGTCTATTTCCGCAGCCTACCTGGCTATGTGGATACCATTGATGAGCGCAGGCTCCAGCGCTATATCGCGACCGTGCATCGCCTTATCTATGGGGCTGCAGGCTTTTATAACGGCGAGCTCGAAGTCGTTCGTCAATTTGGCTTGGCTGTATTTTTCACTGGCGATCACAGCGTAGGATCTCCTGCGCTGCGAGCGGCTAGCTGTGCGTGGCTTATTAAGCACGCAGCCCCCGATATCGAGGCAAAACTTCGCCTATCTGTGAGCCTTGGGCTCGCTGTAGGTGGCAGTGAACTAGGTCGCGGAGATGCTAAGGATATTTATCCGGGTCTTTATACTCAGGCGGCTCTCGACGAGCTCCATACCTTGGCTAAAAGTGCCGGCGATGACATCGACCTGACAGACTTTATCGTCCAAGACATAGACGTGAGTACTCGCGTGGCTATCAAGCAAGCGGAGCAAGGTCATGCGGTAGTTGGTGAGCTGTCTGATAACCATCACGATCTCTTAGAGCGACAGCTTCACTTGTTGCTCCGCGCCCTCACTGATCAAGGCGCAGAAGCTAACGGTCAACCAGACTGAACGACGGAAAGACCGGCCACTTTCTGGAAGCCTTTAGGCAGCTTATTACCCCGGCGGCCTCGCTCACCACGGTAATTCTCGAGGTCGCAAGCTTTGAGCTTCAAATGCTGGCGCCCAGCGGTAACTTGCAATACGTCAGCGTCCCTTAGCACGCAAAGGCCCACCAAAATCTCCTCTCTCGCAGCTGCGCGCGCTGACGGAATACCGATAATCTTATTACCTTTACCGCGCGCAAGCTCAGGAAGTTCAGCCAGCGGGAACACTAACAATCGACCCTCATTGGTAACAGCCGCAACCTGCAGCTCAGCGCCCTCGCCGATGGCCGCGGGCTGAAGCAACTGAGCTCCTTTTGGCAGCGTCAGCACCGCTTTACCCGCTTTGTTTTTAGTTTGAAAATCTGAGAATCGCGCAACAAAGCCATAGCCCGCATCGCTCGCCAGTAAGAATCGATCGTCTAAGCTACCCGTCAGCAAGCCTTCGAAAGTCGCCCCCGATGGCGGATTAATACGCCCTGTCAGTGGCTCTCCCTGACCTCGAGCAGACGGCAAGTTGTGGCTCGCCATACTGTAGGCACGACCGGTGGAATCAAAAACAACGGTGGGTAAATTACTTCGCCCTTTTGCTGCCAATTTAAAGCCATCTCCCGACTTATAGCTCAGGCTAACTGGGTCTATTTCGTGGCCTTTAGCCGCCCGAATCCAACCTTTCTCAGATAATACGATGGTCACAGGATCCGACGTCGTGAGTTCAAGCTCACTGAATGCTTTAGCCTCCTCTCTCGCCACGATAGGGGCACGTCGCTCATCACCATGCGCATCAACGACGGCGAGGAGCTCTTTTTTAATCAGCGTTTTGAGGCGCGCGTCACTACCCAAGGTTTTCTCAAGGTAATCACGCTCTTCATTCAACTCATCCTGCTCGCCACGGATTTTCATCTCTTCTAGCTTGGCGAGATTGCGCAGCTTTAAGTCAAGAATAGCTTCAGCTTGAATATCCGAAAGCGCAAAGCGCATCATTAAAGCCGACTTGGGCTCATCCTCTTCGCGAATAATCTTGATAACTTCATCGATACTCAAATAAGCGACTAAATAACCCTCAAGGATATGTAGCCGACGCATCACGCGCTCAAGTCGATACTCCAGTTTACGGCGCACGGTAGTACGACGAAATACCAGCCATTCGCTCAAGATTTTATGGACTGACTTGACCGCAGGGCGGCCATCGATACCGATGACGTTTAAGTTAACGCGATAACTCCGCTCAAGATCCGTGCTGGCAAACAAGTGGCTCATCAAGGCTTCTAAGTCGACACGATTTGAGCGCGGGACGACCACTAGGCGACTTGGGTGCTCGTGGTCAGATTCATCACGCAAGTCCGAAACCATAGGCAACTTTTTAGCTTGCATTTGGGCGGCAATTTGCTCCAACACTTTAGAGCCAGATACTTGGTAAGGCAGTGCGTGAATAACCACAGCGCCGTCCTCAATCCGCCACGCCGCGCGCATCTTTAAACTACCCTTGCCGCTTGTGTAAGTCGCTCGAATATCCTCCGGCGCAGTAATAATTTCTGCCTCAGTAGGAAAATCCGGGCCCTTAATAAAGTCACACAATTCGTCAATAGTGGCCTTGGGGTTCTCGAGTAAATGAATAGTCGCAGCAACAACTTCGGTAAGATTGTGCGGGGGGATGTCGGTGGCCATACCGACCGCAATGCCGGTCGTGCCATTAAGCAATAAATTGGGCACTTGGGCAGGGAGCACCATGGGTTCTTCAAGAGTGCCGTCAAAATTAGGCTGCCACTCGACTGTTCCTTGACCTAACTCACCGAGCAGCACATCGGCATATTTAGTCAACCGCGACTCGGTATAGCGCATGGCTGCAAAGGATTTCGGATCGTCAGGGGACCCCCAGTTACCTTGGCCGTCAATTAGCGGATAGCGGTAACTGAAATCCTGAGCCATAAGCACCATGGCTTCATACGCTGCGCTATCGCCGTGTGGGTGGAACTTACCGATAACATCGCCGACGGTTCGCGCAGATTTTTTATACTTGGCAGACGCTTTAAGACCTAACTCGCTCATTGCATAAACAATGCGGCGTTGCACAGGTTTTAAACCGTCCCCAATATGCGGTAAAGCGCGATCTAAAATGACGTACATGGAATAGTCGAGGTAGGCTTTTTCAGCGTAATCACGCAGTGAAAAAGTCTCCACCGTGGTCGAACCAGGATTCAAATCAGTCATGTGTTTTCCGAGATAAAAAAGGGTTCAGCTGTCGCCGTGTTTTCGCCTTAAAGAAACAACTTCTTCGTTCAATTCGGTAATGGACTTGGCCATATCGACTAGCAAGCCCTGGACCGCTGAAGGTCGTGAGCGAATCAGCTCGAAGAAGCGGTCTTTCGGTACTCGAATCACCGAGCAAGATTTTAACGCCCGCACCGAGGCGTTTCTATGACTACCCGTTAGCGCAGCCATGGTACCGAATAACTCTCCTGGTCGAATCTTGGCCACCGCCATGTCATTCACTAGCACTTCTGCAAGGCCTTCAGCCATCGAGAAAATATCGTCGGCCGGATCACCTTGTTGAATAATAATGGAGCCAACAGGGTAAATTTCAGGCACGCCTCCTAAGCCTACAGTTTCCCGAATGTGAAGCGCATTAAGCCTCAACACCAAAGAAACATGCTGCCCTACACAGCGTATCCAGTTGCGCTGTAGTGATTTATCTATCGCAATCTCGTCAAGAAACGCATCGCGATCGTAAGCACGAATAAAGGCACCACTCTCGGACCCATAGAGCAAGGCGCCGACACCAGGAGGGAGGAAATCGGTATCCGCTAGGACGAGATCGCCAGGTTCGAGCACGCTCACAACGGTATTGCCATGCAATATCGAAACCAACCCATTTTCAACGACGCCGATCATGTTCAGTGGCATCGCCCGAAATTCAGCAGCGGGTGTTGACGACAGCTCGATCAGTCTAGACTCTATGGAAATTCCGCTCAGTACGGTGCGTAACGTCTTTTTTACGTCATCATTGAGCGTTTGAAAATCTTCGCCTGACTGTGCAGTTGCTAACATAGCGCTAACTCAAACGGATGCTTCGATCTACCATCGTAACGCAGACAGTGGCGTTCGGCCACGCAATTTGTAAAACTCAGCGCCGATTCGTAAGAGAGGAATAGTCGTGTGGCTATAAGCAAGATGAATGTGCAATGGCGATGGCGCCATTTCGAGCTATTTACCGTGAGCGAATGGCACGAGATCTTGCAGTTGCGGGCAAAAATCTTCGTGGTGGAGCAAAATTGTCCGTATGTAGACCCCGATCACAAAGACCCATTGAGCTGGCATCTAGTGGGGTATGGAGAGAGAGGTGCAGAGAGAGGTCGAGAGCGAAATGAAGGGCGGCGTGGTGAGACAAATGAAGGGGCGCGCGCGGGTTACGCGCCGGTTGCAACGCTTCGAGCAGTCCCGCCCGGCGTGAGCTATGAGGAAAGTTCTATTGGACGGGTCGTCGTTGACCAATCTCGTCGCGGGACCCAGCTTGGGCGAGAAATGATGCTGCGAGGCATAGACTTCAACCGCCGTATGTGGGGGGGAGGCATCCGTATCAGCGGGCAATCCTATCTAGAGCGCTTCTACCAATCGCTAGGCTTCGAAACCGTGGGCAAGCCCTACCTAGAAGACGATATTCCGCACATAGAAATGCTGTTGTCCGCCGACACCCAAGTTATGGGCGCCAGCTAACAGCGATTACAGATTACGCAGCGCTCCGTGAGGCGCGCTTGCGCTCGTGCTCAAGCAGAAGCTTTTTGCGTATACGAATACTTTCAGGGGTTACTTCTACCAGCTCATCGTCTTCAATGAACTCAAGCGCTTGCTCAAGGGTGTGAACCACGTGCGGCGTCAAAGTCAGGGCTTCGTCAGTACCTGAAGCACGGACGTTAGTGAGCTGCTTGGCTTTTGTTGGGTTAACGGTTAGGTCGTTGCTTCTACTGTGCAAACCAATAACCTGCCCTTCATACACATCGATATTGGGGCCAATAAACAACCGGCCGCGATCCTGCAGTGTGAACAGCGCATACGCTAAGGTTTTTCCCTTTACCATGGATACCAAAACGCCATTGGTACGGCTGGCAAGCTCTGATTTAGCGACAGGCCCGTAATGATCGAACACGTGCGTCATAATGCCCGAACCCGAGGTCAGCGTCATAAAGAGCGATCGGAACCCAATGAGGCCTCGCGCAGGCACAATAAACTCAAGGCGAACACGACCATTGCCATCGAGTACTAGATTTCTCATCTCTGCTCGGCGCAGGCCAAGCTCCTCCATGACCCCACCTTGATGCTGCTCTTCACAATCAATCACTAGGTTTTCGTAGGGCTCAGAAGTAACTCCGTCAATGACTTTTTGGATAACTTCTGGACGTGATACACCTAGCTCAAATCCTTCTCGGCGCATGCTTTCAATAAGGACTGATAAATGCAGCTCACCTCGCCCTGAGACTTTGAATTTGTCTGGTGTGTCGCCCTGCTCCACACGTAATGCAACGTTGTGAATAAGTTCACGCTCCAATCGCTCTTTAATATTGCGCGATGTCACGTATTTGCCTTCAAGCCCTGCAAAAGGAGAATCATTAACCTGGAAGGTCATGCTGACCGTTGGCTCGTCCACCGATAGTGGCGGGAGCGCTTCAGGGTGCGAAGGCACACACAGAGTATCGGAAATATTCAACGCTTCAATGCCGGTCACACAGACAATATCGCCCGCCTCGGCCTGTTCGACGTCGACACGATCTAATCCGTGGTAACCCATTACCTGGAGAATACGGCCGTTACGCTTACCGCCTTCACTATCGACCACAGTGACCTGGGTATTGGGTGTCATCACGCCGCGAGTAATCCTGCCAACACCAATAACGCCGGTATAGCTGTTGTAATCAAGCGCGGAAATTTGCATTTGCAGTGGGCCCTCGGAATTAACCTTAGGCGGCTCCACTTTGTCGATTATCGCTTGGAATAGCGGTGTCATGTCATCGGACATCGCTTCGTGATCTTCACCAGCAATGCCGTTAATCGCCGAGGCATAGATGATCGGAAAGTCCAGCTGCTCTTCATTGGCACCTAGCTTGTCAAAAAGATCAAATACCTGATCGACAACCCAATCTGGCCGCGCACCCGGTCGGTCGACTTTATTGACCACAACAATAGGGTTGAGACCGCGTTCAAAAGCTTTAGAGGTCACAAACCGTGTTTGTGGCATTGGCCCATCCACTGCGTCGACCAGTAGCAGTACCGAATCGACCATGGAGAGCACTCGCTCCACCTCTCCACCAAAGTCTGCGTGCCCAGGGGTATCCACAATATTGATGCGATAGTCATTCCAGCGAATGGCCGTGTTCTTTGCCAAAATAGTAATGCCGCGCTCGCGCTCTTGGTCATTCGAATCCATGACCCGCTCAGCGCCTGCGCTTCTGCGATCCAAAGTTCCCGATTGGTGCAGGAGACAGTCAACGAGTGTGGTTTTCCCATGGTCGACGTGGGCGATAATTGCGATATTACGTAGTTGGCTAATCACGTGCAGAATCTCTTAACAGGAGGGGGGTGCCCTTTAAGGCGCGCGGAGTGTACCAGAGACCAGTCGCACATGGGGCATTTCAGGTAGCAACATATTACCGATCGAGGGGATCGAGAGGGAATCGAGAGCGCACCAAAAGTGGGCGCCACCCCCGTGAAGCACGACAACAGCGCTATGCTTAAGACGCACATACCTTAAACATGCCCTATTTAAGCGCGACTAAGCACCACTAAGCATGACAAGCGACGTTAAAATCGCGCACAAGAGGCGCATTTGCACTGAATTGGTGCGCGTTGCACCAAATAAATGCGTTGCGCGCACCAAATACTCGACATTAAAAGCCCGCCATCAAGCCAAACTCCTTTAAAAATCATACGCTTAGTAATTTTTAGTAAAAAAAAAGCAATTTGGCACGCTGGTTGCTCTTTCATCCAGACTTAAAAGATGGCACGGTGCTTCGGCCCGTCCTCGTCAAACCCGAGTCGGGTGACCGACTCAAAGCAAACTCTGAAGGAGAAACACCATGTCTGAGCGCACGCTCAATTTGATCAAAGACAACGACGCTCGTTGGGTTGATCTTCGCTTCACCGATACCATCGGTAAAGAACAGCACGTCACTATCCCAGCTGCAGATGTTGACGAGGATACTTTCGAACAAGGCAAGATGTTTGACGGCTCGTCAATCGCCGGCTGGAAGGGTATTAATGAATCGGACATGATTCTTATGCCCGATGATTCCTCGTCACTACTTGATCCCTTCACGGATGACACAACCGTCATTTTGCGTTGCGACATCATTGAACCTACAACCATGCAAGGCTACGAGCGCGACCCACGCTGCATCGCTAAGCGTGCCGAGGAGTATCTTACTTCGACCGGCTTAGGCGATACCGCGTTTTTCGGGCCAGAACCTGAATTCTTCGTTTTCGATGATGTGAAATGGCACTCGGACATCAGTGGCGCCGGCTACACCATTAACTCTGAAGAGGCGGCTTGGTCTTCAAATCACCACTACGAAGACGGTAACACTGGCCACCGCCCCCGCGTAAAAGGCGGTTATTTCCCAGTACCACCCGTCGATTCATTGCACGATATCCGCGCAGCGATGTGTACGGCCATGGAACAAATGGGTCTGCCTATCGAGGTTCACCACCATGAAGTGGGCACCGCAGGTCAGTGTGAAATCGGCGTTAAATTCAATACGCTCGTCAAAAAAGCCGATGAAGTACAGGTACTTAAGTACTGCGTTCACAATGTTGCGCATGCATACGGTAAGACGGCAACCTTTATGCCTAAGCCTCTCGTGGGCGACAATGGTTCAGGGATGCACGTTCACCAGTCGATCTCTAAAGACGGTACTAACACCTTTGCGGGTGACGGCTACTCAGGTCTTTCGGAAACTGCGCTTTACTACATTGGCGGTGTCATCAAGCACGCACGCGCGTTGAATGCATTTACTAACGCATCAACCAACAGCTACAAGCGCTTGGTTCCCGGCTTCGAAGCACCTGTAATGCTCGCGTACTCGGCGCGTAACCGCTCAGCGTCTATTCGTATCCCCTACGAGCCATCGCCAAAAGGAAAGCGCGTTGAAGTTCGCTTCCCTGACCCGACAGCCAACCCTTACCTGGCATTTTCAGCGCTGTTGATGGCTGGCCTCGATGGTATCCAGAACAAGATCCACCCCGGTGAAGCCGCCGACAAGGACTTGTACGACCTGCCGCCCGAGGAAGGTAAGTCTATTCCTACCGTGGCCTCTAGCTTGACCATGGCTCTTGAAGCACTCGATGCTGATCGCGCGTTCTTAACAAAAGGTGGCGTATTCACCGATGACATGATCGATGCATACATCGCGCTTAAGCAGAATGATGTTGAGCGTCTCGATATGACAACTCACCCCGTTGAGTTCGACATGTACTACTCACTGTAAAGTACCAGTGATCCGAAAAAGCCCGCTCCCTAGCGGGCTTTTTTCTTTAAACAAAGAGTGAGAAGACCGACATTTCATTACTGGCAATGCGCACCAACTTGGTGCAATGTGTAAGTCGGTTATTCGGGAGAGCAACACCATGCAAGACATAACAAGCATCCGAAAACTCGCCCTCGCAGGCATCGTAATAGCTGCCTTCCTCAGTCAGTCAGCCGCTGCACAAATCTACAAATACAAAGACGCCGATGGGAATGTTGTGTTCAGCGACAAACGCCCTGCGGGTGATCAAAATGAATCGGTAGAAGAAGTTAAGCTCGGCACGACAAATAGCGCTCAGACCCCGCCCACTATTCCGAGCAGCGAGCCATTGCGCAAGCCAGCCAAACCAGAAGCTGTCGTCTACGAAACCGTAATTACCAGCCCTGCCGATAACACCACCATTCCTATGGGGCCCGGCAATTTCGCAGTCACAGCCCTTGTATCACCCTCGCTGGGCGCCAATGAGTTCGTACAGCTCACGATGGATGGCGCACCTGTAGGCAATCCCCAGCGCTCGAATAGCTGGCAGCTGAGCAATGTATTTCGGGGCGAACATAATATGATCGTCCAGCGAGTCAACAGTAGCAACGTCGTTGATAGCTCCGTCCCCGTAACCGTTTATGTACTTAGACCCTCAATCCGCTAATGAAGTACTCGCACCCACAACCGCGCCACCCCGCTGAAAGTCACGGACTCGATAGGTTTGATGACGGTACGCTCAATATGCTGGCAACGAGTGTCTTGCTTATCGATGAGCAGTGGTGTGTTCTCGCCATGAACCTAGCCGGTGAAACGTTATTTGATGCATCCGCTACTCGCGCCCTGGGCGAGTCACTAGAACTGCTAACAGCTCTCGATGAAGAATGGCGCGACCTTCTTCATCAAGCTCAAACAGAAGAATTCCCAGTCGTTCGCCGTGGAATCATGTTGCGCCTTCGAAGTGGTCATCAGCAAGCCGTGGATTTGACTGTCAGCCCTATTGCCCGCGGATCTGGGATTCACTTGCTACTCGAATTGGTTGCCGTCGACAGGCTGTATGCGATCAGCGAGGGCGAGACTATTTGGGAGTCGCAGGAGTCGCTACGGCAAATCATTAAAGGCTTAGCACACGAAGTCAAAAACCCACTGGGCGGTATTCGAGGGGCCGCGCAGCTACTTGGCAAAGAGTTAGGCGATCAAACGCTTTCCGAGTACACCGAGATCATTATGGCCGAAGCCGACCGGCTGCGAACATTAGTCGACAAGATGCTGGGGCCACGCGAGAAACTTGACCTTGTGCCCACCAATATCCATCAAATTACCGAGCGAGTTCTGCAGCTCATCGAGGTCGAGTCTCAGGGCAACGTTTACCTCGACCGCGATTACGACCCAAGCCTGCCCGAATTTTCGGCCGATAAAGACCAGCTGACCCAAGTGTTTCTAAATATTGTGCGCAATGCTTGGCAGGCCACCGGTGAGTCCGGGAAAATCACTATCCGCACTCGCTCGCGACGGCAGTACACCTTAGGCGGCCAACGGCACAAACTCGTGTGTGCGATTGAAGTGATTGATAACGGCCCGGGCATTCAAGAAAACATTATGCCTCGGCTGTTTTTGCCAATGGTCACTGGCCGCGCAAATGGCACCGGCTTAGGACTGTCCATAGCGCAGATGATCGCCAATCGCCACGGCGGACTCATTCAATGCCAAAGCGAACCCGGCGCCACCGTGTTCACCGTCTTTTTACCCATGGAGATCTGCTAAACATGTCAGCCACACCCACGATTTGGGTTGCCGACGACGATCGGTCAATCCGATGGGTCGTTGAACGGGCCCTCGCCAATGCAAACTATGCCTGTGAGTCCTTTAAAAGCGCAGACGCAATGATAGAGGCTCTAAAAACTGATCTACCAACCGTCATTATCAGCGATATCCGCATGCCGGGCATGGACGGCATTGAGCTTCTCACTCAATTGAAAAAAAGCCATCCAGAGATTCCAGTCATTATCACTACCGCCCATTCAGATCTTGATAGCGCGGTAGTCTCCTATGAAGAAGGCGCCTTCGAATATCTACCCAAACCTTTTGATGTCGACGAGATGGTGGCCACCGTAGAGCAAGCGCTGGCTCAGCGGCAGAACCAATCGCCAACGCCATCAAACACTGAAGAAGCCATCGAGAGTGCAGAAATCATCGGCAATGCCCCAGCAATGCAGGAAGTTTTTCGCGCGATAGGCCGCCTTGCGCAAAGTCATATTACGGTCTTAATCAATGGCGAGTCGGGCACAGGTAAGGAGTTGGTGGCGCGCGCCCTCCATCGCCACTCGCCCAGGGCTAAAGCGTCATTTATCGCCCTGAACATGGCGGCAATCCCTAAAGAACTCATGGAATCTGAGCTCTTTGGGCACGAGAAAGGCGCTTTCACTGGCGCTACCGCTCGGCGCGAAGGCCGCTTTGAGCAGGCCGATGGAGGGACTTTGTTCCTCGACGAAATTGGGGACATGCCAGCGGAAACACAAACTCGACTTTTACGAGTGCTGGCTGACGGTGAATTTTTCAGGGTTGGTGGTATGACACCCGTACGCGCCAACGTGCGCATTATTGCGGCAACCCATCAAGACCTGGAGCTGTTAGTTGCCGAAGGGAAGTTTCGAGAGGATTTGTTCCACCGACTTAATGTGATCCGCATGCATTTACCGAGCCTCTCGGAGCGGGGGGAGGACATCCCCAAATTAATGCAGCATTTTTTAAGGCGCGCAGCGAAAGAGTTAGACGTTGAGGCGAAAGTGCTCGGTGATGAGGCCGAGCGATTCCTATGCCAACTGCCATGGCCGGGCAATGTCAGGCAGCTCGAAAATACCTGTCGGTGGTTAACGGTTATGGCTGCGGGGCGAGAAATCAACCTGACCGACCTGCCCCCCGAGCTTCTTCAACCTGCCAGCAACAGAGGCTCTGGTGAACGCGCTCAAAGCGACTGGCAAACGCTTCTTGCGAGCTGGGCAAAACTACGATTGGCCTCAGGAGAAACTAACGTACTGAGAAGAGCGCTACCTGAATTTGAGCGCATCATGATTGAAGCTGCCCTAGAGCACACTGAGGGGCGTCGCGCTGAAGCAGCGGAACTCTTGGGATGGGGACGCAACACGCTGACTAGAAAGTTGAAGGAGCTTGAAAACGATCACGCATCGATCACAGGCCTGGGTTAAAACCAATCGACATGACAAAATATTTCACACAAAAAAAAGGGCGTCCCTAGACGCCCCTTTTTATAGCGGATTCACGACCGATTAGTGCTCCGTCGAATCTTCCGCAGGCGCCTCAACAGCTGCTCCACCCTCTTGAGCCGCCTGCTGAGCAAGCGCTTGGCGGTACAGAGCATCAAAATTAACAGGAGCAAGCATCAGCGCTGGAAAGCCACCTTTAATGACTAGCGAATCAATATTCTCGCGCGCGTATGGGAAGAGTATATTTGGACCGACAGTCGCAAGAACCTGTCGAAGAGGTTCACCTTCAATACCCACCACGTAGAAAATACCCGCTTGCTGGACCTCAACCAAGAATGCTGTGTCTTCCTCTACCTTAGCGGTGACAGTAAGAGTGAGCACAACCTCAAAGTTGCCCTCTTCATCTATGCGTGAGCTCTTGGTATTTAAATCAACATTGACATTGGGCTGCCAGTTTTGACGAAAAATTTTCGGCGTGCTGGGCGACTCAAAAGATACGTCTTTGGTGTAAATGCGCTGCAAAGTGAATTGCTGCTGTGGCGCTTGTTCTTGTGCTGCGGCCTGTTCATCAGCCATGAGGGTTCTCCTAACAGTAGTGTTTAAATTAGTGAGGGATGCTTCACTTAGCCATCACCGCGGGTCAATGCATCTAGTTGACCTCGACTCTCGAGGGCATGTAGTTCATCGCAGCCCCCAATATGCCGATCGCCAATCCATATTTGGGGCACGCTAGTACGACCAGCTCGTGCCGCCATTGCTCGTCGAGTCTCTGGGTCTCCGTCAACTCCAATTTCTTTGTAGCTGAGCGTCTTGCGGTTTAGCAACGACTTTGCTCTGACACAGAAAGGACACCATCGAGTCGTATAAATTGTTATTTCCGGCTGGCTCACTCAGAAACCACGGGCAATTTGAGCGTATTCCACTCCATCATGCCACCCGTCATTTTCTGAGCGCGTTCAAACCCATTGGCGCGTAACTGCTTAGTCGCCGATGAAGCAGATTGCCCCATTTTACACACCACAATAATCGGCTTGTCTTTGTACTTATCTAGATCAGACATACGGCTACCCAACTGCACGAGCGGCAAATGCAGCGCATCGACAATGTGGCCCTGCTTGTAGTCTTTACCGTCGCGAATATCCAGAAAAATGCCTTCCTCGCCATTAACGAGGTTAATCGCTTGTTGAGGCGATACCGCAGGGCCCGCTTTACGTGACTCGTGAACAAACAGCATCGCCAGTGTCGACGCTAGGGCCAGCACGAGGATCCATTGTTCAGAGAGAAATTCCAGTATCAGATCGAATTGCACAGATTAGTCCCGCAAGGGTGAGCTTATAGTTTAGGTGCCAATGCCCCCAAAAGAACTGGCGAAGAGGGCGAACAGGGCGGGAGTATAGCTGTTTGCTCAATTATGCTCCACTGTCTAAGCTTCTCAAAACGTGGCCTCTTGCCGCGAGCGCGGTACAATGCCTGTTCGCGTAATCTAGGACTCCTAAACCATGAGCAAGCCTGCCTGCACCACAATGCTAATCATCCTCGATGGCTTTGGCTTTCGAGAGGAGAGCAAGGATAATGCTATCGCAGCGGCACAAACGCCGAACTGGGACCGACTTTGGGCGCAAGCTCCGCATACCCTAATTTCTAGCTCAGGACTCGATGTTGGCTTACCCGAAGGGCAGATGGGTAATTCTGAAGTCGGACATATGAGTTTGGGGGCGGGCCGTATTATTTATCAATCCATCACTCGTATTGACAAAGCGATAGCGGATGGGGATTTCGATAATAACAAGATTTACACCGACGCCATTGATAACGCCGTTGCCAACGGCAAGGCCGTGCATATTCTCGGTCTGCTATCCGCTGGTGGAGTTCATAGCCATGAGCAACACATATTTCAAGCCATTCGGCTCGCCGTAAAACGAGGCGCCGAAGCCGTTTATCTCCACGCCTTCCTCGACGGCAGGGACACTCCGCCAAAAAGCGCGCAGTCATCTATCGAAGCGGCTGAAGCCGTCTTTGCTGAACTAGGCGTCGGGTGCATCGCAAGCCTTCATGGCAGGTATTGGGCGATGGATCGAGACAATCGCTGGGATCGCGTTACAAAAAGCTATCGATTACTGACCGAGGGAATGGGTGAGTATGCTTATACCTCAGCCCAAGCCGCTCTTGCAGCCGCCTATGAACGTGGTGAAACCGACGAATTCGTTGCTCCGTCAGAGATTGGAGAACGGGCGCCACTGCAGGAAGGTGACGCGGTTCTCTTTATGAATTTTCGAGCCGACCGCGCGCGCCAAATGACGCAAGCGTTGACTGATTCACAGTTCGCAGGTTTTGAGCGTGACGTCTGGCCTCAAATAAATATGGTAACAACCACCGAGTACAGCGCGGCACTCAGCTGCCCAGTCGCGTTCCCGCCTGAAAATGTGCGCGACAGCTTGGGAGAAATCGTGGCTCGGCAAGGCCTTAAACAGCTCCGTATCGCTGAAACAGAAAAATACGCCCACGTAACGTTTTTCTTTAGCGGCGGCCGTGAAGACGTATTTGAGAATGAAACGCGAGCGCTAATACCCTCTCCCAATGTGGCCACCTACGATCTCAAGCCTGAAATGAGCGCCCACGAAGTTACTGACCAACTTGTGGACGCGATCAACTCAGATCAGTACAGCTTGATTGTAGTGAACTTTGCCAACGGCGATATGGTGGGTCATACCGGCAACTTCGGTGCAGCAGTAAAAGCCGTAGAAGCCCTTGACGGCTGTATTGGTCGTGTTGAAGCGGCGCTCTTGACCAAAGGAGGCCAAGCACTCATCACTGCGGATCACGGTAATTGCGAGCAAATGCTCGATTACGACAGTGGACAGGCGCACACACAGCACACCACCGACCCCGTCCCCTTGGTACTCATAGGCAACAAACTAGAGGGGCTCGCGAGTCACACAGGCATTCTCGCTGATGTGGCACCCACCATCCTAGATATGATGGGCATTGAGAAGCCTTCGACCATGACAGGAACGTCTTTGCTGACGAATTCGCGCTAGTCGTTAATGCAGTCGCGCGCGCACCGAGCAATCGTATTCGGCCTACTGGTGGCTTGTGGGACGGGTGCCGCGTGGCATTCGGTTCCGACGCTTGGTAATACGAAAGAGCAAGAAACCACGGCGCTGATTACCGAGCTCAAAGCACAAATTGAAGCCATTCAGCGCGGTATGGCACGCAAAGAGTCGGAACGAAACGAGCTACAGGAACGCTTGAAAGATGCGGAGAAAGACCTTGGGGCACTCGACCAGTCGATCGCCCGAGTGCAGGCCGCCATTGCCGATGAACTACCGCGTTTGGCGGAACTCGATAGTCAGCGCGTGGAATTGCAGCAGAAAGTGGGTGCTGAGCAAGCCACGATGAACCAAGAAATGAAAAATTTATGGGCATTGCAGCAAGGCGGCGGATTACGGATCCTGTTTAGCGATCAAACCCCCGATCAGTTGGTCCGTAATCTCGCTTACTACAAACGCCTCTTAACCTCGCGCCAAGACAGTATTACGCGCTATGCGACCCTGATTGAGCAAGTAGCCGCCAATACCGAGGCTACCCGCACATCACAACAACGCCTAGCCAACCAACGTGAACAATTGGAACGCCAGCGCGATCAAATCGAGCAACTTCAAGGAGAGCGGCGACAGACGTTAGTTGCCATAAATACAGCGCTAGGCACCGACGCTAAGCGCAAAGCCAAGCTAGAGGCCGACAGTCAGCAACTGCAAACGCTTCTCGAAGCGCTGCGACAGACCTTGGCGGAGCTCGATACACCCAGCAGCTATACCCCTTTCAGTACGGTTAAAGGTCAACTACCGAGCCCGGTGCGCGGTAAAGCGAGCAACCGCTTTGGTGCGCGCACAAATGTTGCTGATATGCGCTGGCGAGGCTGGCTAATGCCGGCAGCTGAGGGCGCTGAAATAAAGGCCATTCATCACGGCCGAGTCGTTTACGCCGACTGGCTTCGAGGCCAAGGCTTGCTGCTGATTATCGACCATGGGGAAGGCTATCTGAGTCTTTACGGCCATAATCGAAGTTTACAACGCGAGGTCGGCGATTGGGTGAAACCCGGCGATATCATTGCGACAGTGGGCGCAAGCGGTGGTGCGACCAGCCCAGGGTTATATTTTGAAATCCGCCACGATGGGCAGCCAGTCAATCCGAGTCACTGGATCAAACGCTAACGCAGACCTGCTTAACGATTTGATGGCCCACGAGTGCGAAGTCCATGGATCGGGCTCAGAATCAGGTAAGATAGACTTCTTAGTCCGTGAGAGAACTCTGCATGTTTGCTGTTTACCGAAAATCCATACTCGTCTGCCTCGTCAGTTTGCTGGCGTCAGGGGTCAATGCGCAGGATTCCCAGCAGAGTGAGGATCCCCATGCACCGAGTAAAGGTCATGAGGCGCTGCCGTTAAAAGAGCTGCAGACCTTTGCTGACGTCTTTAAGCAAATCCGTTCAGGCTACGTAGAAGAAATTCCCGACAGCACTCTGTTCGAGTACGCCGTTCGGGGAATGCTTGAAGGCCTCGATCCGCATTCGGTCTACCTGACCAAAGAAGATTATTCAGACCTCCAAACAACCACCGACGGAGAGTTCTCAGGGCTTGGCATCGAAATCGGTCGCAAGGGTAACTACATCGAAATTATTTCACCGATTGACGGCTCACCCGCAGCAGAGGCAGGTCTTCAGCCGGGGGACGTGATCCTTAAGCTGAACGAAACCTCAGTGAAAGGCCTATCAATAGATGAAGCGGTCGAGATCATGCGCGGCCCTATTGGCAGTCCGATCGATTTAGAAATCGGACGCTCGGGTGAAACAAAGCCACTCGAGATAACGGTCGTCCGCGATACGATAAAGGTGGCCAGCGTACGGTCGAGAATGATCACACCGGGTTATGGCTACTTGCGGATTGCACAATTCCAACGCAACACAGGCGACGAAGTAAAAACCGCCATCACCAAACTGATCGATGAGCAAGCGCTCAAAGGCTTAGTCATTGATTTACGCAACAATCCTGGTGGCGTGCTTGGCGCAAGCGTTGGCGTATCAGAGGCGGTGCTTGATGGCGGCCTCGTGGTCTATACCGAAGGCAGACACCCAAGCTCTGAAGAGCAGTTTACAGCGCAACCGGGAGACCTACTTAATGGCGCGCCCATTGTTGTGCTGATCAATGGTGGCTCAGCTAGCGCTGCAGAAATCGTAGCCGGCGCGCTACAGGACCGAGGTCGCGCCGTCGTCATGGGCACTCGCAGTTTTGGAAAAGGCTCGGTTCAAACCGTACTGCCTGTATCTGAGACACGTGCCGTAAAGCTCACGACCGCCCGATACTTCACCCCCAATGGTCGCTCCATTCAGGCTGAAGGAATTGTCCCTGATATTGTTGTAGAGAGAGGCAAAATAACCAGCCTTGAGGGAGGCCGGCGAATCACAGAAGCCGATCTTCGCGGTCGTCTCGACAATGCCCACAGCGACGCGGATAGCGATGTCGACAATAGCACCAATGATTTCAGTGCTGAGAGCGAGAAGCTTGCCGAAATGCGTGAAAATGATAATCAGCTGTATGAGGCGCTGACCTTGCTACGAGGCGTCAATCTACTGAATAAACGCGAATCACACAGCGACGCTTCTCACGCCCCGACAAATACGGAAGCCACAGTTACCGTTGAGCCCCAGAGTTCTGCGGGCACTGAGTGAAGCGCTCGCTCCTTGCTACGGCCCTTGTAGCATTTACAGCGGTTGCTGGCGCTGACTGTCCCTCTTCCGGGCGCGCGCAACTCGCCATTATTATTGATGATATTGGCTACCACTGGGAACGTGGCCAGGCACTCGCTGCGCTCCCAGCGCCTATTACCCTGTCGGTCATCCCCGCCACGCCTCACGGCAAACGACTTGCAGAAGAAGGATTGCGCCGGGGCAAAGAAATCATGGTTCACATGCCCATGTCGTCGGCTCACAGGGTTCTTACTGAGCCCCTAGCACTCACAAGCGACCTCAGCGACGAAGACTTTGTGACAGTATTTCACCAAGCATTAGCTGACATACCCAGTGCTACCGGCATGAATAACCACATGGGCAGTAGTTTGACCCAAGATTACGCGGCGATGTCGCATCTCATGAGTTTATTGAAAGAGGAAAACTTTTTTTGGGTTGATTCCCGCACGACTGCAGACACAGTAGCGGCACAGGTTGCTACAGCGAAAGGCGTTCCTAACGCATCCAGAGCTGTTTTTCTTGATAACGAGCGCGACCCTGAGCTGATTGCTCGACACTTACAAGACGCCGTTGAAATAGCGGAAAATGAAGGCAGTGCAATCGCTATTGGCCACCCTTATCCCGAGACCTTACAAATTTTAAAATCCAATCTCCCGCGACTGCCCAATTCGGTGCTACTGACGCCGGCATCTATTATTGCGCGCTGTGCGCAGACTCAAAGCCTGACTTCGATACCTTGAGCAGCCATAAATGCTTTTGCCTCGGGAATAGTATGCTCACCGAAGTGGAAGATACTTGCTGCTAATACCGCATCTGCACCGCCTTTAGTCACGCCATCCGCTAAGTGCTGCAGAGTACCCACACCCCCTGAAGCAATAATAGGTATGTCGACAGCATCGGCAATCGCTCGAGTAATCACAAGCTCGAAGCCGTCTTTAGTGCCGTCGCGATCCATGCTGGTCAGAAGAATTTCGCCTGCACCAAGAGTCGCCATGCGCTTCGCCCACGAGACGGCTTCAATACCGGTAGGGTTTCGACCGCCGTGAGTGAACAATTCATAGCGAGGCCTGCCTGCATCGCCCCCCTGAGCATCAGTGACCCGTTTGACATCCATCGCGACAACAATGCACTGGGCACCGAATCGCGCTGAGGCTTGCGCCACTAAGTCGGGGTTATGGATGGCAGCGGTGTTAATACTGACTTTATCGGCGCCTGCATTGAGCATTGTGCGAATATCATCGACCGACCGAATCCCACCGCCAACCGTTAGCGGGATAAACACCTCACGCGCAATTTTTTCTACCGTGTGAACGGTGGTGTCTCGGCCCTCATGGCTGGCGGTGATGTCCAGAAAGGTGATCTCATCGGCGCCCTGCTCATTGTAGCGTCGAGCAATCTCCACGGGATCACCCGCATCGCGAATACCCACGAAATTGACGCCCTTAACCACGCGACCACAGTCAACATCGAGACAGGGGATAATGCGTTTTGCTAAAGCCATTAATTACCACTCATGAGGGCGTCGATTAGTGCGTTGGCCTCGGCCAACTGAAGGGTACCCTCGTAAATAGCACGGCCTGTTATTGCGCCCTCGATGCCCTCATGAGCATGCACTGCAAGCGCACGAATATCATCAAGGTCAGTGATACCACCAGAAGCAATAACGGGAATGCTTGAAGCGCGGGCCATTTCTAAAGTGGCCTCTACATTGACGCCTTGCATCATCCCATCGCGCGCAATATCGGTATAGATAATGGCGCTCACCCCTGCTTGTTCAAACGATTTCGCGAGTTCAGTGGCGGCAATGGAACTGACTTCAGCCCAGCCATCTGTCGCCACCATGCCGTCTTTAGCGTCAATGCCCACAATGACTTTACCCGGAAACGCCTGGCACGCGGTGCGCACAAAATCGGGCTCTTTCACCGCTTTGGTCCCGAGAATAACGTAGCTCACGCCTGCTTTTAGATAGCGCTCGATCGTCGGCAAGTCGCGAATACCGCCACCGATTTGAATGGGCAGATTGGGGTGTGCTCGAGCGATCGCCTCCACGGCGGCCGCGTTCATCGGCTCACCTTCGAAAGCGCCATTTAAATCAACCAAATGTAAGCGACGCGCGCCTTCTTCAACCCAACGCGTTGCTGTAGCCGCGGGGTTATCGGAAAAAACCGTGCTGTCATCCATTAGCCCCTGACGCAGGCGCACGCATTGGCCGTCTTTAAGATCGATCGCGGGGATAACTAGCATTGTCCATTCCAAGTGAGAAAATTTGAGAGTAGCCGGAGTCCGAGATCATGGCTCTTTTCCGGATGAAACTGCACGGCAAATAGGTTGTCACGCGCCAGTGCGGCAGCACCGATGACACCGTAGTCAAACGTGCCCGCAACCAGAGCGGAATCGGCAGCATCGACCCAATAGCTGTGAACAAAGTAAAAACGACTGTGATCAGGTATGCCTGTCCAAAGTGGGTGGTCCATTGCCTGATCGACATGGTTCCACCCCATGTGTGGCACTTTTAAGCGCTCACCTTCGGTCGTGCGATGCTCATGCCCAAAGAATCGAACCTGACCATCGATAATACCTAATGTCTCCACACCGCCATTCTCCTCAGAATGGCCCAGTAAGGCTTGCATCCCCACGCAAATAGCGAGCACAGGTTTGTTGCGGTCTGCTAATGCGTCGATTAATAAATGGTCGCAGCCCAAGCGCCTTATTTCAGTCATACAGTCACGGATTGCGCCCACACCGGGGAATACCACACGATCAGCGCGTGCAATGGCTTCAGGGTCATGACTAACGACCACTTCGCCTGCGCCGGCATACTCAAGTGCGCTAGCCACTGAGTGCAAATTCCCCATGCCGTAATCAATAACAGCAACGCTTGTCGACACGGACTTAGAGTACTCCCTTGGTCGAAGGCGTTATTCCCGCCATAGCGGGATCACGCGTAAGCGCCATACGCAGTGCCCGACCGAAGGCTTTAAAGACGGTCTCGGCCTGGTGGTGAGCATTGTGGCCGCGCAAATTATCGATATGCAGTGTCACATTAGCGTGGTTAACAAACCCTTGGAAAAATTCCACAAACAGGTCGACATCGAAAGCGCCTATCACAGCCCGTGTGAAGGGAACTTTAAATGTCAGACCAGGGCGGCCAGAAAAATCTACTACGACACGAGAAAGTGCCTCGTCCAAGGGCACATAAGCGTGCCCATAACGGAGCAAGCCTTTTTTGTCACCAACAGCCTGTGCAAATGCTTGGCCAAGAGTAATGCCGATATCTTCAACCGTATGGTGGGCATCGATATGTAAATCACCTTTAGCCAGCACTTTAATATCCATCATGCCGTGACGCGCAATTTGATCAAGCATGTGCTCAAGAAAGGGTATGCCAGTATCAAATTCGACTTTGCCCGACCCGTCGAGACATAAATCAACGCTGATCTGAGTCTCAAGCGTATCCCTGCTCACACTGGCACTGCGAGGTTCAGTGGACTCTGTCATGAAAAGCTCCTTGCTCAATTGAGATGGTTTAGGGGGCATTACTCGCGACAATTACGCGCCACTATTACACGTACACGCCTACACGCCTACACGCCACTATTGCACGCGACACTTACACGCGATACTGCCTGCGACCCTCTGCGACCCTTTGCAACTGCCCCTGCCTTTAAGGGCGCGGCGCGCTACACTAGGGCGCGAATTGTATCCAAACATGGCGAACACTTCACTTATACAATTTACAACCCTGATAC
>Ga0209137_1000160_pt1 | contig 75923 bp, 63 predicted proteins | sample SaaInl5LU_22_DNA_FD_184642 | JGI IMG/M metagenome (GOLD analysis project Ga0209137, IMG submission 184642) | Marine microbial communities from expanding oxygen minimum zones in the Saanich Inlet - ESP_105LU_22_DNA (SPAdes) (version 2) | ecosystem: Environmental > Aquatic > Marine > Intertidal... | reverse complement strand
GAAAAATGCTTCGGTTCTTAAGCCGGAAGCCTTGCTGAATTTTGCGCTCATCGTCGGACGCAATGTGGTGAATCGGGCGATTGATCTGGAGCATGCGCTAATGGATCCTGCCATCACAATTCCAGCCGGCGCGACGCTTTATGTTTTTGAGCAAAGTGAATATCGTGAGCTTGTGTCGGCCAACCCGAATGACACGGTGGATCCGATGGCCGCAGCAATCACCCAGGCGGCGGTTGCGGAAATCTATCTTAATGGGGAGAGGCTCGCCTATGTGCCGCCATCGGACACGCGCAGCTTGACCGATTCCATTCGCCCATTTTATTCGCCGACACCACAAACCGTCTTGGATTTTGCTTTGATTCAGAGGGTTGGTGTGGAAAGCCAAAAGGTGGATGCGATATCTCTGCGCGACGTGCTGTCAAAAGCCTCAGACGTTAAAATGCGCGCGGGCGATCGATTGTTTGTATTTGAGAAGACATTTTACCAAAATTTGATCAAAACGGTTCGGGGGGACAGCGACCTCGATGGGCTTTACGCGGACACGGCGATGAAATTAGGTGGCCAAATTTCGACTGCAGGCGTGACGCACAATACCGGAGGATCCGACTCTTCTCTGGCAGAGTTGGAGCAGAGCCACCGGGTTGCCCGCGAGAAAGAGAAGCTGGCCTTGGTTGTTGAAGTGCTCAATTTTGCCGAGGTCACGCGCATCGAATTGGATGGTGAAATCATTGCGTTTTTGCCATTTCACGACGTGATGACCCTTGGGGATGTCGTCGATATATTGGGTGGATTGCCAGCCGACCTATCCACAGAATTGGCATTTGTGAGCGAATATCGCTCCTCCCAGCCGCCCATGGCCGTTAATCTGAGCGCCGCCGATTACATCCGCCTTAGGCCAAAGCAAACAATACACTTTATGACCGGGTCCACATATAGAGATATTCTTGGCAGTTATAACAGCCCCCGATCGAGCCCATTGCTGGACATGGCACGGCAAACGGAGCTGGCGTCGATTTATGTGGACGGTAGGCTGGTCTCGCTCATCGCGCCGCATAAATTCCTCGATACATCAGACTATTTTTCCCGCGCCATTGCTGATTCGTCAATTTATCCGCTCTATGCAAACCTATTGCGCAAGCGAGAGGGTGGCGACGGCTGGCGTTTTGGAGCGGTTGTTCCGAGTCAATTTCTTGATCAAAAGGGGCAATTTAAACTTAAACAGTCAGACCGTGTGGATATATATACCACCAAATTTGTGCGCTCGAATATGACCGACTCAAATGAGGGCGCCGATATTGAACAGGCACAGGTTCGCAACGTCTCGACGTCTGATCTGGCGGAGGATGAAGCGGTCGAAAACCTTGTGGAAAGTGTCGATGCGCAAGTGAAATTGGCCCGCGAGGCCAATAATGCAGCGGCCGCAAGGGCAATTTCTTTCGACAGTGAAATTGTATCGCGTGGCATCTTGAGTATGCGTCAGGCCACGCGCTCGGTCACGGGCGCAGTGCAATATCCGGGGCTCTATCCGATTGCGGGCGAGGTCTCATTGTCAGACTTGATTGATGCGGCTGGCGGTGTCCTTGAAGGCGTGGATGAAACGCAGGTTTTGATTACAAGATTGGCCAATCAAAACGGTCGCTTGGTCAGGAGCGGATCAACTCGCGTAGATCTAACGCAACGCGATCCTGCATCCGTACAGCTCAAGGGGCAATATTTTGTTAACGTGCCCTATATCATCAATGATGCGGTCAGCGGAACTGTGACCTTAAAGGGCGAGGTGGAGCGGCCGGGCACCTATGTGTTTGGGCGTTCCGAGACATTGCATGATGTCTTGAAACGGGCCGGAGGCCTTACAAAAACGGCCTATCCTTTGGGCGCTGTGTTTTCTCGCGAGTCTGCGAAAAAGAGCGAAGCCGAAGCCAATGATATTTTAGCCGGTCAAGTGGAGGCAGCGGTCCTCGGCTTAGCCAGTTCGAATTCTGGCTCTGCGGGTGAGCAGATTAAGGCTGTGCTTGGTTTTTCCAAGTTGTTGCGTGAGCAAGAGGTCGTGGGGCGGCTCTCGGTGAATGTGTTACAGGCGGATCACTCGGTGCCGGTCTATCTGGAAGATAAAGATGTGTTAACCATTCCGAAACGGCCTTCGCATGTTTCGGTCATCGGATCGGTTAGTCGCAATACGATGGCGTCCTATGCGCCGGAAAAACGGGCGGCAGATTATGTGGCAGCGGCCGGCGGTGTCACGCGGGTGGCGGATCAAAAACGCGCGTATATTTTGCTGCCCAACGGGGAAAGCATGCCGCTCGGCAGGGGGTTGATTATTCCACCTGGCGCGGTTCTGGTGATCCCCCCGAAAGTGGATAAGTTGTCTATTTTAGGACTGACGGATGTGATCGCGCGTGTTCTGGGCAATATCGCGACATCGGTCCTTGCCATTAACAATGTTAATTAGGGCAATATGCGTGGCGCTCGCGCTGATCTGCGCGGGTGTCCAACCCAATGTGCTTCATGCCGCCGACGGGCCCGGTGCAGTTGACGGTAAACGCTCTGGTATGAGCCCTGCCGTTGTTTCGGATTTTTTTGATGCCACCCCGGACGCGGACCGCTTTGTCTGGGTGCCTCAGATACAAGGCTTGTCACGTTATGGCTTTACAATTCCCCGCGAGGGGTTTCGGCGGGCGGAGATTTATCAGGACAGTTCTGATCTGTATTACCTCAGCGGCCTAGGCGATTTGGGCCTGGCCACGGGGGATGCGCCAGCACCCTCGTGGACGGCTGTCTGGGCAAAGGACAGCATGGCGCTGGGTGTGGAGGGCAGTTGGGCACCGAGCTATCGGGCCGGACTGCGTGTGCAATCAGGCGGGGGCTCAAAAATTCAGGGGGTGCTTCGTCGTCAAGTGGTTGTTTCAGAGCAGACCGTTGTTGGGCTGTCAGCCGAGATTGGCTCCTCTACTGCCCTTCGATTGGTGGGGGAGGCTGTGTCGCTGGCCGCGCATGAACATTCCGAACTTTTTGCCAATATCGCGGTGGAGGCTGGCGGCGGTCTGCTTTGGGGTGAGGTCGGTAAAACCTGGTTTGAGGTGGGGGCCAATCTAGATCTCTACGCATCTGCCTATTCGCGGGCCGGGCACACTCAGGCACAGGTCCTGTTGCACTATGGCCAATCGAATTATCAAATCAAATGGGGCGTGCAAGATCTGTTCTCCAGCGCTCCGAGCCTGGTGTTAGAATTGGCGGTTCATCCCAAACCGCATGGCGGTGTGAACTCGGAAATTGTGATCCGAAATTCTCGCATTAAGGAGCCTTGGCTCGGCTTCAGACGACAGAGTTTGAAATCCTTAAGGCGGGTCGAGATGGCACAGGCTTGGCGCGACGGTATGGGGTATGAACGCAATAAGTGATTTGGTTTATTTGCGCGCGCCAAAACTTAAGCGCCGATAACCCTGTGCCAGACCCCACCCTAAACATATGCCAAGGACATCGGCCCAAAAATCCATAATATCCCCGTGGCGACCAACCAAGGGCTGGAGAATTTCAATCATCGCGCCGAACAGCGCTGCAAGGCTCAAGATGATCACGCTGCCGCTTGGTCGAAAACAGCAGATTGGGAAGGTCAAAGCCATAAAAGCAACACCGTGATACAACTTATCATGGCTTGAAGCAGAGGGCAGTTGCGGCACAGAGACCAGCATAAGGCCAGCAATGGTCACAAATAACAAGCCAGTGACCATCACGTCCAAATAGAGATCTTGAATTGTTTTGGTGACATTCATTGGGGCGGTGTCCTTTGCGCAGCCAATCGATCTTATCAGCATTCGCAGCGCAACGCTAATTTAAAACTCAAGCCGAATTAAACGAAAAATCTTTGGAAATTTCTGGATTTTCCTATGTCATTTTTTGTTAATAGGTGTCATAATGGCGCCTATTACTTAACTTAATACCAAAATATTTTGTTGTTGTTTTTAGTGCCAATGATTTTTTAGTCGGATTTTTCAATGAGTCTTTTTATATTTGCATGGGCTATTTCCTTGGTAGCTGGCTTTGCGATTTATGTCACCAAACCATTTCATATTCGATTCACCGCAAAGGGACATTCCGGCTCGGCGGTTCAATCATCGCATCATTTCCCGACGCCCCGACTGGGCGGGTTGGCCATTCTTGCGGGCATTTTGCCCGGTATTATTTTACTCGATGAGCAAGCCCGGCAATTGGGTTTTTGGATGCTGATCTCCTCCATTCCGGTATTTTTGGGTGGCCTGGGTGAGGATATTGGCTTCGATATTAGCCCCACTCAGCGGCTGTTGGCCTCTTTGGTTTCAGCCGGTCTGGCTGTGATGCTATTTGGCTATTGGGTCCCCTATGTGGACTTTCCGGGTCTTGGGCTGCTGACCAGCATCAGCCTCGTCTCTATCATCATCACCATCGCGGTCAGCGGCGGAATATGCCATGCGGTCAACTTGATGGATGGGTTGAATGGATTGTCCATCTGCTGGACGATCTGTGCTGCGCTCACGATGGCCATTATTGCCTTGAACGTGAATGACACAGCGGTGTTTAATCTGCTGATACTTCTGATCGGTGCGACCACGGGCGTTTTATTTTGGAATTTTCCATTGGGAAAAATATTTCTTGGTGACGCCGGAGCCTATACCTTGGGGCATGTTTTGGCCTGGATTGCGCTTCTGCTTATGAACAGGCATCCGGAAATTTCACCCTTGGCCCTTCTGTTGATCTTTCTTTGGCCAATCACCGATATGTTGTTGTCGATGATGCGCCGCAAGAGATCCGGAAAACCGATAGGCCAGCCGGATCGGTTGCATTTTCACCAGATGGTCATGCGATTTTTGGAAATTCAATTTTTTACCCGCTCCAGAAGGCATGTCACCAACCCACTGGGCACGCTGATTATTTTGCCAATGGCCGTGGTTCCGATGGTGGTGGCCGTTGTGTTTAGAACGCAAACGGGCGCGGCATTGATTGCTTTTGCGGGCTTTGTGGCCCTATTTGTGGTGACCTACCGCTGGGCACTTAGGCGCGCGGGGCGGGCCGAGAACCGGATATCGCGAAAGCTGAAACAGTCCTAGCGGTATCGCTATGACCGCGGACTGCGCGGGTGCCGAAATGCCCTGGATTTTCAGGTGATTTCGCAGCAGTATGTCTCGCCAATTGTACCAGACTGCACAGCGGGGCGGGGTGTGGATCGTATAATATTTGCTGAGAATGCAATAGAATGTCTCTTGCGCTTTGCCGAGCCAGCGCTGCATAAGGCCCCAGCGGCCAGGATCGGAAAACACATGAAAAAACCCACATGGATTGTTCAAAAAGAACGTGAAAAACGCGCGGCCGCGGCGGAAACCATTTGGCTTTTCGGCATTCACGCGGTGCGTGATGCGCTATTGAACCCAAAGAGGGTCAAGCTGCGCTTGCTCGTGACCAAAAACGCCTGTGACCGTCTAGGGGAGGCCATCGCAGAGGCGGGGATCGAGCCCGAGATTGAAGATCCCCGCAAATTTTCCGCTCCTATTGACCCGCAATCAGTGCATCAAGGCGCCGCTTTGGAGGTAAAAGCGCTGGACTGGGGCCCCTTGAGCGAGGTGGCTGCGGTGCGACCTGGCGAGGCGCCTGTGATCTTGCTACTTGATCGGGTGACAGATCCCCATAACGTGGGGGCGATTTTGCGCTCGGCTGAGGTCTTTGGCGCCGCAGCGGTCATTGCGCCGCATCGTCATTCTGCACCAGAGACCGGCGCCTTGGCCAAAACGGCAAGCGGCGCATTGGAGCGCCAGCCCTATCTTCGGGTGCAAAATCTTGCCGATACCATGGAGCGGCTCAAGACCATGGGCTATTTCGTCTTTGGATTGGATGGGGAAGCCGAGGTAACACTGGAGGCCACATTAGGCCGCCACAAGGGTCCAACCGCTCTGGTGCTTGGCGCTGAAGGGCCGGGCTTGCGGGATCGCACGAAAGACACCTGTGATGCCCTCGTGAAAATTTCAGCGGCGGGCGGATTTGGCTCCCTCAACGTCTCCAATGCGGCGGCCGTGGGTCTTTATGCCGTCACCCGCCAATCTGGCGAACGGGCCTAACGACGGGCTTTTTCTTCGAGACCGGACTGCTCTGTGCGGCGGGACAGCTCTGCAAAAACATCGTCCAAGGCGACATCGCGAGAGGCCAGCATCACCAGGAGGTGGTAGAGCACATCGGCCGCCTCAGATGTGAGCGCTGCGTGATCGCCTTTGACCGCCTCAATGAGCGCTTCAACAGCTTCTTCCCCAAATTTCTCGGCGCATTTGTCCGGGCCCTTTGACAAGAGTTGCGCCGTCCAGCTGCTGCTGGGGTCTGCGGATTTGCGCGCAATGATGGTCTGTTCCAGCTCGTGTAATATCATGACATCCTCATCGGAATTCCAGCTGCGGCCATATGGGCTTTGGCCTCTTGAATGGTAAAATCTCCAAAATGGAAAATCGAAGCGGCCAAGACAGCACTCGCCCCCCCTTGGGTGACCCCTTCAACGAGGTGATCCAAATTTCCCACCCCTCCCGAAGCGATCACAGGCACTGAAACTGCATCCGAGATGGCACGGGTTAGAGGCAGGTTGAAGCCCGCACGCGTGCCGTCGCGATCCATTGAGGTGAGCAATATTTCACCCGCGCCCTTTGAGACCACTGTTCGGGCAAATTCTATCGCATCAATCCCGGTGGCGCGCCGCCCGCCATGGGTGAAAATTTCCCATTTGCCGGGCGCAACGGTTTTGGCGTCTATGGCCACCACAATACATTGGCTGCCAAAATGATTGGCAGATTGAGCGATGACATCGGGATCTGCCACAGCGGCAGAATTAAAGCTGACCTTATCGGCGCCTGCCAACAAGAGGTTGCGCACATCCGCCGGGCTGCGCACCCCGCCACCAACGGTCAGCGGCATGAAACATTGCTCCGCTGTGCGCCGCGCCAGATCAAACAGCGTGCCGCGGTTTTCATAGGTGGCTTTGATATCAAGAAAGCACAATTCATCGGCCCCGGCCGCATCATAGGCCCGCGCCGCCTCGACCGGGTCGCCTGCATCGACCAAATCAACAAAATTTACCCCTTTCACCACGCGGCCCTCTGCCACGTCCAAGCAAGGTATGATCCGTGTTTTTAGCATGCACTGCCTCCTGTGCGCGCTTGGCCGGTCATGCCAGCGCCGCCAATGCTTGCGGCAAATCAATTGCCCCATCATAGAGGGCCCGCCCTGAAATGGCTCCGGAGATCACGCCCGTGGCCTTCAGGTCGCGCAAATCTTGCAGGCTTGACACCCCGCCTGAGGCGATGACTGGGATAGATACCGCGCGGGCCAAGTCTTCTGTGGCCGCGATATTTGGCCCGCCCATGGCGCCATCGCGGTTAATATCTGTATAGATAATCGCCGCGATGCCGTCTTGTTCAAACTGTTTGGCCAGATCTGTTACCATAATATCGGTTTTGGTGGCCCAGCCGCGGGTCGCCACGCGGCCCTCGCGGGCATCGAGCCCCACGGCAATTTTGCCTGGAAAAGCCTTCGCAGCTTCGCGCACCAAGGCCGGGTTTTCAACGGCCACGGTGCCGAGAATGACGCGTGACAAGCCAAGATCAATCCAGGCCGCAATCGTTGCCATATCGCGTATTCCGCCGCCCAGTTGGCAGGGCACCGATACCTTGGAGAGAATATCGCGCACGCTGGCATCGTTTACGGGTGTGCCGGCAAAGGCCCCATTGAGATCCACCAGATGGATCCAGCTACAACCGGCGTGCTCAAAGGCCAGGGCTTGATCTGCCGGGCTGTCGTTGAACACAGTGGCCTGGTCCATCTCGCCTTTGTATAGGCGCACGGCTTGGCCGTCTTTGAGGTCAATTGCGGGATAAAGGATCATAGGGTCTCGCCTTGCGTAAAGTCGGGCCTTTAGGGGCGCCAATTGAGAAAATTTGAGATCAGGCGAAGCCCGGTGCTTTGGCTTTTCTCAGGATGAAACTGCATGCCGATGCGTGTGCCGGAGCTGACAATTGCAGAGATTTCACCGTCATACTCCACATGTGCCAATCTCTGGGTCACGTCCTGAAGGACAAAGTGATAGGAATGCACAAAATAAGCGTGATCGCCATTTTTCAGCCCGGCCAGCACCGGGTGCGCGCCCGTAATCACCAGATCGTTCCAGCCCATATGCGGCACTTTCAGGCTGGGATCTCTCGGTTGAATAGGCCGGATATGTCCCGCGATCCAATCTAAGCCGGGGGTGGTTTGATATTCATGGCCGAAGCTCGCCATCATCTGCATTCCAACGCAGATACCCAAAAAAGGTTTGGCGTCGTCTTCTACGGCCTCGAGCAGGGCGTCATAGAGGCCAGTTTTCTCTACCAAAGCCGCTTTGCAGGCAGGAAAGGCGCCGTCACCGGGCAAGACCAGCCGGTCCGCACGGCGCAGCATCTCAGGATCGGAAGTGACAATGACCTCTTCATTGGGCAATTCTGCCGCCATGCGCTCAAAGGCTTTTTGCGCTGAATGCAGATTTCCGCTCTCATAATCGATTAAGGCTGTCAGCATGAGCTTAGAGGCTGCCCTTGGTCGAAGGAATCGCATCAGACTTGCGTGGATCGGTTTCCAGCGCTTCGCGCAGCGCGCGGGCGACAGATTTAAAGGCTGCCTCCGCAATATGGTGACTATTTATGCCATGCAATTTGTCGACATGCAGGGTCATGCCGCCATGAGTCGATAAGGCCTGAAAAAATTCACGCACCAATTCTGTGTCGAAGGTGCCGATTTTTTGGGTTGGCATATCAAGCGACCAAACCAAATAGGGGCGGCCCGAAAGATCAAGCGCGCAGCGCACCAATGCGTCATCCATAGCCAGCAGGCAATCGCCGTAACGCCGAATGCCGCGTTTATCGCCGAGGGCCTGGGTGAGGGCCTGGCCCAAGGCGATGCCCACATCCTCGACTGTGTGATGGTCATCAATATGCAAATCTCCGCTGCAACGCACGGTCATATCCATCAACGCATGACGCGCCAATTGATCGAGCATGTGATCAAAAAAGCCGACGCCGGTCTGATTGTCGTAGAGGCCGCTGCCATCGAGATTGAGCTCGACTGAGATTTTGGTCTCTGCGGTATCGCGGGAAATGTGGACTTTGCGCATGGTCTACCCTTTATGTTCAGGGGCCTTATAATCGGCTTGCGGCCTGTTGAGAAGGGGCAAGCCGTGACCAACTGCCGCGCAGCTGTGGCTGGCCAAGGGTTTTTGACAAAAAAAGGCGGTACCAAAGGGTACCGCCAGTCTATGCTTCGATTTCGGGAGGAAATTCTAGCTGATACCGTGATAGCGCAAAATGCTGCGGTGCAACAATATATAATGCTGCATTGCCGCTATGTGCTGAGCGCATGACCCTTAGGGGATCTCATGCGCTCTGGGGGCATGGGTGATGCAAATAAGCGGGAAATATGCGCCTGCCACGAGGCATAAAAAAACCCGCGTTGGGAGCGGGCCTTTTGACCAATTGGAGCGGGCGAAGAGATTCGAACTCTCGACCCTAACCTTGGCAAGGTTATGCTCTACCCCTGAGCTACGCCCGCATCCGTTTGGTGAGGCTGAAATAGCCCCAGTGGCTTTGTCCTGCAAGGGGTAAAATGCCATAATTGGCAGATTATTTTGCTTGGGTCGCTTTGCTAGAGCTTACTTTCGGATTCCGTGTCGAATGCGACGGGACATTCAGGCAGGTCGACATCCACATGATGCAGCAGCGGCGCGATTGGATCCAAAAGTAAAACCCCATAGCCACCCGGTTCCGCGACCGAGAGGCTCGAGGCGCCCGCGCCCAGGACCATCGGCATTTGATGGCAGGGGCTTTTGATCATCGCGTGGGTCACCCCGCGATAGGATGAGACGATAATGCGGTGAATATGGCCGTTGATCACCATCTGGCAGCGCCCGGAGGCGGCGATTATATTCGCCACTTCGGTGCCATTTCTGAGGTGGATGGCATCCATCCCATCAAAGCCAGAGCGCAGCATGTGGTGATGCGATAAGACGATCACCGGGCCTTTGCCCGCCGCCAGCTCGGTTTTCAACCAGCTCAGACGCTCGTGGCAAAGGTGCCCGCTGTGCCGGTCGCTGGCCTGTTCATCCAGCGTGTCGAGATAGAGCACATCAGTGTCGCCAAAGCTGTGACGGCCTTGGCGAAAGCCGGTGTCAAACTCTGGAAAGACTTCGGCAAAGGGCTTGCGCCGGTCATGATTGCCCAGCATGAGCGTGACGGGGAAAGGTTGATCTGCAAGGCATTGTTTTAAAGTCTTATATTGCTCCAGGCCGCCGTGATGGGTCAAATCGCCCATAAGGAAAAGATGGGCGGCATCGGCATGATGCTGGGCGGCATGGGCCAAGCAGCGCCGAAACCGGTCCGATGGATCTAAACCAATGATCTGTGTGCCCGGCTCGGTGATGTGAATGTCGGACATCAATAGGAGTTTTGCAGTCATAGGGCCCTCCACATGGCGCAATTTACTTATTCAAATTCGATCAGCAAATCCTTGGCATCAATCTGCGCGCCGGGGGTGACATGCAGGGCTTTGATGACCGCGTCGCGTTCCGCATGCAGGCCGGTCTCCATTTTCATCGCCTCAATGGTCAGCAACAAATCCCCAGCGCGCACCCGCGCTCCGGTCAGCACTGCCACAGAGGCCACAACGCCCGGCATGGGCGCCCCGATGTGATTGGGGTTTCCATGTTCTGCTTTGGGCCGGGCGGCGGTTGTGGATTTCACCTTGCGATTGGGCACGCGGATCACACGGGGTTGCCCGTTCAGCTCAAAAAACACCCGCGCATCGCCCTCTTCATTGGTCTCGCCGACAGCTTGCAGCAAGATTTCAAGGGTTTTGCCCGGGTCGATCTCAGCGGTGATCTCCTCACCGGGCTGCATGCCATAAAAGAAAGTTTGAGTCGGCAGCACGCGCACAGGGCCGTAGGTTCGGTGACGGCCCATGTAATCGAGAAACACCTTTGGATACATTAAATAGCCGTTCAAATCTTCATCATCGACCTGTTTGCCCTCCAACACTGCGCTGACTTCGGCGCGCAGCGCCTCCAAATCGGCCGCGGGCATGGATTTCCCTGGCCGCTCGGTCATAGGGGGCTGCCCCTTGAGAACTTTGGACGAAATACCTGCGGGAAACCCGCCGGGAGGCTGCCCAAGATTGCCACGCATCATATCGACCACACTGTCAGGGAAGGCCACATCGCGGGCCGGGTCTTCAACTTCAGCGCGGGTCAATCCCTGTGAGACCATCATCAGGGCCATGTCGCCCACCACTTTTGAACTGGGCGTCACCTTTACGATATCGCCGAACATTTGGTTCACATCTGCATAGGTCTGCGCCACGTCCTCCCAGCGCTCTTCCAGTCCCATTGAGCGGGCCTGGGCTTTGAGGTTGGTGAATTGGCCACCGGGCATTTCATGCAGGTATACCTCAGAGGCGGGCGCCTGTAAGCCGCTTTCAAATGCACTGTATTGCGCGCGGACGTGCTCCCAATAGCCGCTGATCTTGCGGATCTCAGCGATATCTAGGCCGGTGTCACGCTCCGTATGGGCCAAAGCCTCTACGATAGAGCCCAAAGCCGGCTGAGATGTGCCGCCAGCAAAAGCATCCATCGCTGTATCAACCGCATCCACCCCGGCGTCGGCCGCCGCGAGAACCGTTGCGCCAGAAATGCCTGAGGTGTCATGGGTATGGAAATGGATGGGCAGGCCCACTTCTTGCTTGAGCGCGCCAATCAAAGCCTTGGCCGCCGCCGGTTTCAGCAGACCCGCCATATCCTTGAGCCCCAGCACATGCGCACCGGCAGCCTCCAACTCTTTGGCCATAGAGACATAATATTTCAGATCATATTTCGCGCGGTCAGGATTAAGAATGTCACCGGTGTAGCAGATCGTACCCTCGCAGACCCGATCCGCTTCGATCACCGCATCCATAGCGACGCGCATATTTTCCACCCAATTGAGGCTGTCAAATACGCGGAAGACGTCCACACCGGTCTGTGCCGCTTGACGCACAAAGAATTGCACCACATTGTCGGGGTAGTTGGTATAGCCCACCCCATTGCTGGCGCGCAAAAGCATCTGTGTCATGATATTGGGCATGGCGGCGCGCAGGTCGCGCAATCGCTGCCAAGGGCATTCTTGCAAAAAGCGATAGGCCACATCAAAGGTCGCCCCGCCCCAGCATTCGACCGAAAAAAGCCCAGGCAGCCCCGCCGCATAGGCTGGAGCGATTTTGACCATGTCATGGCTGCGCATGCGGGTCGCCAGAAGCGATTGATGCCCATCGCGCATGGTGGTGTCTGTCAGCAAGAGGCGGTCTTGCGCTTTCATCCATTCGGCCAGACCCTTTGGACCCCGCGCGGTCAGAATATCCTTGGTGCCTTGGGTCCGGTCACCGGCGAGGATTGGAGCTTTGGGCGGCTTCACATCATTGGATGGACGGACCCGATCTTGGGTCTCAGGATGTCCGTTGACCGTGATATCTGCAATATAGGTCAAGATCTTTGTGGCCCGATCACGCCGCTTGCTGAATTTGAACAGATCCGGCGTGGTATCGATAAAACTGGTGGTATATTCGTAATTTAGGAAAGTGGGATGTTTGAGCAAATTTTCCACAAAGGCGATATTGGTGCTGACCCCGCGAATCCTAAATTCGCGCAGCGCCCGATCCATTCGCGCAATGGCCGCTTCGGGGGTCGGCGCCCAAGCTGTCACCTTTTCCAAAAGGCTATCATAATAGCGGGTAATCACAGCGCCCGAATAGGCCGTGCCGCCATCCAGGCGAATCCCCATGCCCGTCGCGCCGCGATAGGCCGTGATGCGCCCGTAATCGGGGATGAAATTATTTGACGGATCTTCCGTGGTCACGCGGCATTGAATTGCATGGCCGTCCAGCCGCACATCGTCTTGGCAGGCCGTGCCGGTGGCTTCGGCGAGAGATTTTCCCTCGGCTATGAGAATTTGCGCCCGGACGATGTCGATGCCGGTGACCTCCTCTGTCACCGTATGCTCCACCTGCACCCTCGGGTTGACCTCAATGAAGTAAAACTCTTGGCTGTCCATATCCATTAGGAATTCGACAGTTCCGGCGCATTCATAATTCACATGGGCGCAGATTTTCTTTCCCAGAGCGCAGATTTCAGCCCGTTGGGCCTCGGTCAGATAGGGGGCCGGAGCGCGCTCGACGACTTTTTGATTGCGGCGCTGAACCGAGCAATCGCGCTCATAAAGATGATAGATATCGCCGAATTTATCACCCAAAATTTGCACTTCCACATGGCGTGCCCGTTGGATCATCCGCTCCAGGTAGCCTTCGCCATTGCCAAAGGCCGCCTCAGCTTCACGCCGGCCCTCCAAAACCTTCTCTTCCAACTCCTCAGCATTGCGTATGGGGCGCATACCGCGTCCGCCGCCGCCCCAGCTGGCCTTCAGCATCAACGGATAGCCAATTTTTGCCGCCTCTGCTCGGATTGCGTCCATATCATTGCCAAGCACTTCGGTGGCAGGAACAACCGGCACTTGTGCCTCAATCGCCACGCGGCGCGCGCTCGCCTTATCGCCCAGCTGGCGCATAGTCTCCGCCTTGGGGCCGATAAAGGCAATGCCCGCTGCGGTGCACGCATCGACAAAATCGGGGTTTTCAGACAGAAGACCATAGCCGGGATGGATCGCATCTGCGCCGCAGGCCTTGGCCACGCGTAAAATTTCGTCAATGCTCAAATAGGCCGCCACGGGCCCGAGGCCTTCGCCGATCTTATAGGCTTCATCTGCCTTGAAACGATGCAGGCCGAGCTTGTCCTCCTCGGCATAGACGGCCACCGTGCGCTTGCCCAATTCATTTGCGGCACGCATGATGCGAATTGCGATTTCACCGCGATTGGCAATCAAGATTTTTTTGAATTCGGCCATGGGTCGTCCTCGTAACAATGCAGTTGCAGCATTTAAGGCCAGAATCCCCAAGGTTACAAATTGTTTTTTGAGTTTTTATCCTCAAAATTCGAGTTTTTTACAGAGTTTTAACTCGGTAAAATTCGAACGCTTGTCCGGTTAACACTGCGAATAATTCAATATTTATGCAGCAAATCCGGCAAATCACTCAGCTGCGTGGCGGCAATTTGGATCATATTTGATTTCAAATCATCCACCAACATATCATATAAATGCGCAGGACCTTTTGCACCGATGGCTCCGAGCGCATAGTGCCAAGCCCGACCCATCATGACAAAATCCGCGCCCAATGCGAGCGCCCGCAGCATGTCCAATCCCCCCTCTATACCGCTGTCAAAAATGAGCGGTAGATTGGTCGCTGCTTTGACGGCCGGCAGCATATCAATCGCGGCAGGGCTGCCTGCAAATTGCCGGCCTGCGTGGTTAGAGACCCAAACCGCATCCACGCCAAGCCCCTCCAAAGGGGCGGCATCATCGGGGCACATCACGCCTTTGACAATGAGCGGCCCATCCCATGCGTCGCGCAAGAGTTTCACATAGCTGTGATCGGGGGCCGTGCGCAGCAGATATCCAACGTGGTTGTTTGAGGGCAGGGAGGCCACGCTTTCCATGACCGCCTTGCCATAGGTTTCAATCATTTTCATCCGCGGCTTGCCGTTTAGTGCGGTGCGCAGCGCCCATTCTGGACAGCCGGCCACCTGTGCCAAGATGCGGGGGGTGAGGCGCGGTGGCTGCACCAGCCCGCCGCGAATCTGCCGTTCGCGCCGTGATTGAGCCGGCACGTCGATGGTCACCACCAAAGTGGTAAAGCCGGCATCTTTCACCCGCTGGATCATATCATTGCGAATGGCCTCGTCGCGGGGCGGGTACATCTGAAACCACCCCATATCGCCCAGATAGGGGGCAACATCCTCAGGCGTGGTCGTGGCAACCGTTGACATGCCGTAGGGAATTTTGGCGCCGGCGGCAAAGCCGGCTAGGGTTTTTTCCGCACCCGGCCACATCAAACCTGACATGCCAACCGGCGCAATGCCGAAGGGGGCGGAATAGGATTTGCCAAGAAACTCGACCGCCAATTGCGGTTTGATTTCGCCGCGCAGCCCCCGCGGGACAAAATGGATCGCGTCCAATGCAGAGCGATTGCGATGCAATGTGCTTTCATCGCCTGTGGCGCTGTCGAGATATTCCCAGGCAAAATGCGGGATTCTCTTGCGCGCTTTTGAACGCAGGTCTGAAATGGCGGGGTATTTTGAGTTGAGATCCATATGCAAGCGCTTACATCATTTAAATTGCGAGTTTAAGCCTTATTTTCGCTTTGCTTTGCATTTTTAAGAAAACATAAGAACACAACGCGAACAATTGTTTCACTTTGGCGCAAATGACGCTAGGATCGACGGCATGAGCAGTTTTGATGAATCAGAGGCCTTTGAGGCCGCCGCATCCCCCAGCTTGAGTCAAATGGCTATGGCTGTCCGTCCGGCGCCCTATATGGATGGGCTAAATCCGGCGCAGCGCGCGGCGGTGGAGCAGCTCGGCGGCCCTGTTTTGATGCTGGCGGGGGCAGGGACAGGTAAGACCAAAGCGCTCACCGCCCGCATCGCGCATTTGCTCCATACGGGGACGGCGCGTCCCCATGAGATTCTCGCGGTCACCTTTACCAATAAGGCCGCGCGCGAGATGAAAGACCGGGTCGGCCATTTGATCGGTCAGGTGGAGGGCATGCCTTGGATGGGCACCTTTCACTCAATCTGTGTGAAAATCCTGCGCCGTCACGCGGAATTGGCGGGGCTGAAAAGCAATTTCACCATTCTGGACAGCGACGATCAGCTGCGATTGATGAAGCAATTGATTGCCGCGGCGCAGATTGACGACAAACGTTGGCCGGCTCGGCAATTGGCCAGCATCATTGACGGCTGGAAAAACCGAGCTTGGACGCCGGGTCAAGTTCCAGCTTCTGAGGCGGGTGCTTTTGACCACAAGGGCGTTGAGCTCTACGGGCAATATCAAAGGCGTTTGCGCGAATTGAATGCCGCAGATTTTGGTGACCTGCTGTTGCATGTTGTGACCCTCTTCCAAGACCACAGTGAAGTCTTGGCGCAATACCAGAGGTTTTTTCGCTATATTCTGGTGGACGAATATCAAGACACCAATGTGGCGCAATATTTGTGGCTCAGGCTCTTGGCGCAGGGGCATCAGAATATTTGTTGCGTTGGCGATGATGACCAGTCCATATACGGTTGGCGCGGCGCGGAAGTTGGGAATATTTTGCGGTTTGAGACCGATTTTCCAGGTGCTCATGTGGTGCGTTTGGAGCAAAACTACCGCTCCACGCCGCATATTCTGGCTGCGGCCAGCGCGGTGATTGATGGCAACAAAGGCCGTTTGGGCAAGACGCTTTGGACCGAAAAGCAAGAGGGCGAAAAGCTGCGGCTGATTGGCCATTGGGATGGCGAGGAAGAGGCCCGCTGGATCGGTGAGGAGATCGAAGCGGCGCAGCGCGGCACGCGGGGACAAGCGGCCCTGGATCTCGATCGCATGGCGATTTTGGTACGCGCCTCCCATCAAATGCGCGCTTTTGAGGATCGCTTTTTGACCATTGGTCTGCCCTATCGTGTGATTGGTGGGCCGCGGTTTTATGAGCGCATGGAAATCCGAGATGCGATGGCCTATTTTCGTCTGGCGGTCAGCACCGATGATGATTTGGCCTTTGAGCGCATCGTTAACACGCCCAAGCGCGGGCTGGGCGACAAAGCGCAGCAGAAAATCCAAACTGCCGCGCGCAGCAATGGCGTGTCTTTGGTGGAAGGCGCGCGGATTTTGCTGGCGGCAAAAGATTTGGGCGGCAAGGGTGCTGTGGAATTGGCAAATCTGATCAATGGCATTGACCGCTGGCACGCGCAGATCCGCCAGCAGGCTGACACCCATGTGGAGCTTGCGGAAATCATCCTCGATGAAAGTGGCTACACCGACCATTGGCAAAAAGACAAAACGCCAGAGGCGCCAGGGCGCTTGGAAAACCTCAAAGAGCTGGTCAAAGCCCTGGAAGGATTTGAAAATCTGCAAGGGTTTTTGGAGCATGTCAGCCTGATCATGGACAATGAACAGCAATCGGATGGGGCAAAGGTCTCGATTATGACGCTGCATGCGGCCAAGGGCCTCGAATTTCCGATGGTGTTTTTGCCCGGATGGGAGGATGGCCTGTTTCCCTCGCAACGCTCCATGGATGAAAGCGGTCTTAAGGGATTGGAGGAGGAGCGGCGCCTGGCCTATGTGGGCATCACCCGCGCGGAAGAAATTTGCACGATTTCATTTGCGGCCAATCGCCGGGTTTATGGGCAATGGCAATCGGCTTTGCCGAGCCGGTTTATCGACGAGCTGCCAAGCGCGCATGTAGATGTGCTGACCCCGCCGGGGCTTTATGGGGGCGGCTTTGGAGCTGCCGGTATGGCCTCAACCGCCAACCCTGCGGTGCAGGAGGCGGCGGGCAGCACGATATTTGAACGGGCCAGCAAAGCGGATGTCTATAATTCCCCCGGTTGGCGGCGTTTGCAAGAACGCAGCAGTCAACGCGGAATGCGTCAACCGGCGCAAGCCAACCATATGACCATCGATATGACGGCCGTTTCGGCCTTTTGTGTGGGGGATCGCGTGTTTCACCAAAAATTCGGCTATGGTGAAGTTTTAACCATTGAGGGCGACAAGCTGGATATTGAATTTGATAAGGCGGGCTCAAAGAAGGTCGTGGCGCAATATATTCAAAGTGCCGATGCGGTGGGTGACGCGCCTTTTTAGACCTTGGCGCGGTGGATTTTTCTTGAGTGCCTTGCGCAGATGCGCCACAAAATCCTTGTATTCATAACATGAAGGCGCGCGGCAATGATTCAAAATGAAGAGCCTGTAATTGCCAACTCCCTCTGGTCGGCCACTGCGAATCCTTCTGCACCCTGTCCCGAGCTGCAGGCGGATGTCTCAGCCGATGTGGCGATTGTGGGGGCGGGGTTTACGGGCCTTTCAGCGGCGCTGCATCTGGCACAGATGGGCCGATCCGTGGTGGTTTTGGAGGCGCAAACGCCGGGATGGGGCGCGTCTGGGCGCAATGGTGGGCAGGTCAATCCGGGGTTGATTGAGGCGCCAAATGACGCCATCGCCCGCTTTGGTCCCGAGATGGGCCAGCGGATGATCCGGCTTTCAGGTCAGGCCGGGCAGCTGGTGTTTGATTTGATTGCAGAGCATCACATTCAATGCGATGCGCGCCCGGTTGGGTGGCTGCGTGCGGCGCATAATTCTGCGGGCATGCAGTCTTTGGTGCAAAAAGCGGAACAATGGACCCAGCATGGCGCGGATCTTGAGCTTTTGTCGCGCGCAGATGTGGCGCAGGCCATTGGCACAAATGCCTATATTGGCGGCCTGATCGATCCACGCGGCGGCAATCTGCATCCTCTCAACTACGCTTTGGGCCTCTGTGATGCTGCTCGAGCGGCGGGTGTGCAGATTTACGGGAAGTCTCCGGTGCAAAGACTAGAGCGGCGCGGTGCAGAGCATCTGCTGGTCACCGAGCGAGGGCGGCTGCGCGCAGGCCGGGTGCTGCTGTGTACCAATGGCTACAGCGGCCCGTTGCATAGGGGGGTGCAACACTCCGTGGTGCCGATCCGCTCGGTACAAGTGGCGACCGAGCCGCTCCCAGAGGAGCTGCGCGCGCGTATTTTGCCGGGGCTACATGCCCCCTCTGACACCCGCCGGCTCCTGTCCTATTTTCGCATGGATGCGGCGGGGCGATTTGTTATGGGCGCGCGCGGTGGCTATTCTGTCCGAGCGACACGGGCCCGTCTCGCCCAAGCCCGCGCATGGTCTATCAAACTCTTTCCCCAATTGGCACAGGTGCGTTGGGAGTTTGAGTGGGGCGGTTACATTGCCGCCACCGCCGATCAATACCCGCATTTGCATGATTTCGGAAATGGCATGGCCGCGGGTCTTGGCTATAACGGGCGCGGGGTGGCGATGGCCACTGCAATGGGCAAGGTTCTGGCCACTTGGGCCTCGGGCAGGCCGCATGCAGATCTGGATTTTCCGGTGACCCCCCTGCGGAAGATCCCATTTCACCGATTCTACCCCTTTGGGGTCGAGGCTAGGGTTGCCTATTACCGGCTTTTGGACGGTCTCGGGCTCTAACGGTTTGGCCGTTTGCCGCTCAGTTTAACGCTGCAATCGGTGCGAGGGAGAGCAGCAACAGTCCCGCCATGGTCCAATTAAAGCCGCGCAGCCGGGCTGGCGTTGTCAAAAACCGCCGCATTTTCACCCCGAGCAATAACCAGACGCTGATGCAGGGCAGATTAATGACGCCAAATATAAGGGCCACGGTTATCACGTCCTTATGGGTCACAGGTTGCGGCGCATAAACCGTGACCGCCGCCAGGGCCATGGTCCAAGCCTTGGGGTTCACCCATTGAAAGGCCGCCGCTTGCCAAAATGTAATTGGCTTGCCCGTGGCCTTGGGGCTGTCGAGTTTTGTGCTGGCGGTTGCCGTTTTATAGGCCAAATAAATGAGATAGACGACTGAGATGCCACCGAGCAGCTGATGGGATAAAGGGTAGCTTTGAAAGAGCTGCGCCACACCCAATCCGATGGCGATAATCATGAAGGTAAATCCCAAAACAATGCCAGAGGCATGGGGTGCGGCGCGCCGCGCGCCAAAATTGGCGCCAGTGGCCATAAGCATCAAATTGTTGGGTCCGGGCGTGATCGAGGAGACAAAGCAAAAGAGCACAAGACCGGTCAGCAGTGAAATTGTCATGGGCCATAGGTGTCACCACTGCCGGCAAAGTGCAATGACCCTTTGGGCCAAATTTTGGACAAAAAAACGACGGCATCCGGGAGGAGGATGCCGCCGCTTTATGCAGGCTTCAGGGAGGAGAAAGCCTTTAGCTCAGATCCAAGGCCTGGGGCTTTGAATCTGAAAATATAATTCTGGGTTATTCGCCGAAGGCCGCCTCATAGGCGATGCCTCGGATCGCGGAGCGATGAATGCCAAGATCGGCCAATTCGCGGCCAGTCAGGCTTTGCAATTCAGAGAGTGTTTTGCGGTACAGGGCGCGTTTGGCCATTTGCTCACGCAAAGCAGTCCAGCGCGCTGTGAGTGCTGCGCCGAAGGAGGGGGTGGTTACATTGAAATCTGTTACTATTGTCATCGTTCTATCCTCTATATCAACCGGACTGTTGATGCGCTGTATGTGGAGCGCGGGGCGAGGTTTCGCAACGCATGATTGGGAATTGCCGCTATGCAGCATTTGCATGGCTCTTGCGGGGCATCGGCCTTGGGCTTGCATCAGAGGGTTTGCGGGGGCATAGCTGCGCGCAGAGATTAGGAGAGCTGATATGCCAATCGACCGTTCTGATATTTTGGCCGCTTTGGCCCGTCTGAAATTGCCCGATGGCGGGGACCTGGTGAGCCGCGATTTCATCCGCGCTTTGGTGGTCGAGGGGGAGGTGGTGCGTTTCGTCATTGAAGCGCCAACGCCCGAGATTGCCCGCAAGCTGTCCGATATTCGCGCCGCAGCCGAGCAGATTGTGATGCAGCTTGACGGTGTGTCCAGCGTCACCGCCGTGGTGACCGCGCATGAGCAAAAAGCCCCGCCGCCAAATTTGAAAGTGGGCGGTCATCCCAAACCGCAAGACGGGCCGCTTAAAGTGCCTGGCGTAGACCGTGTCGTGGCGATTGCCTCGGGCAAGGGCGGGGTTGGCAAATCGACGGTGTCGTCCAATTTGGCGGTGGCTCTGGCCAAGCAAGGCCGACGGGTGGGGTTACTTGATGCTGATATTTACGGGCCGAGCCAGCCGCGCATGATGGGGGTGAGCAAACGCCCGGCCAGTCCCGATGGCAAGGTCATCATTCCGCTACAGGCCCATGGCGTCACGATGATGTCGATTGGTTTGATGGTGGATCCGAATAAGGCGGTGGTTTGGCGCGGTCCAATGTTGATGGGCGCATTGCAGCAGATGCTCAATCAGGTGCAATGGGGCGATTTGGATGTCTTGATCATCGATTTGCCGCCCGGCACCGGTGATGTTCAGCTGACGCTGTGCCAGAAAACGGTGCTGACCGGAGCGATTGTGGTCTCGACCCCGCAGGATGTCGCGCTTTTGGATGCGCGCAAGGCTTTGGATATGTTCGCCACGCTGCACACGCCGATTTTGGGCATGATTGAGAATATGAGCCAATATATTTGCCCTGAATGTGGCCACGAAGCCCATATTTTCGGGCATGGGGGCGTGGCGTTGGAAGCGCAGAAGCTGGGTCTGCCGTTCCTGGGCTCTTTGCCTTTGGATCTGGACGTGCGTCTTGCGGGTGACAGCGGCACCCCAGCTGCGGCGGGCGATGGGCCGATGGCCCTTGCTTATGCGGAGCTGGCGCGTGGGTTGATTGCCTCCGATATCGCCTAGACTGCGGGCAGAGCGGTGGTGACACCCGGCCTCAGACTCGTTTTGGGAAACCATGGGACACATCTCGTCTTGCGATAATTTGCCGGCAGCTGATCGGTGATTCAGAAGCGCTATGCTGTTTTTTGCTTCATTTGGAGCGAAAATTGCGGTGTTTCCAATAATTTTTTTCGATTATACAAAAAAATTGGGAAATTATGGGCCAAAGCCTATTCCACCACATTTAGTGGACAGCTGACCACATAGCGACCTTATGTGGTGTTAAGCCGCTTGGAATTTCGAATTTCCCCTTAGAATTAACGTAGACTCGTAGCTAATGGCAAAAATTTCCTATTGATTACCATGAATTCCCATGCAAATAATTGTCCATGGAAGCGGTCAAAGATCAAAGCCCCAAATAAAGAAGGGCAAAGGCGAGCGCAGGTTGCATACAGGCACCCATTTCCAAACGAAGAGATCCGGCGCGTTAGCGAGCAAACATCCCCCCAGGTGGCACGCGCAGCTGGACATCCCGTAAGGGAAATGTCGGCGGATTGAACACCAGCAGCAGTTCAATCCGCCGTTTTTATGTTCGGGGCAGCGCCCCAATTAATGAGCGAGGCAGGCCCAAGTGGCACGCAGGTTTAGAGGTGAAAGCCACCATAAGGTGGACAACAAGGGCCGGGTGTCTATCCCCGCTCTTTTTCGCCGCGTGCTGGAGCAGGGGGACCCCAATTACACCGAAGGTCTCAATCCTGAGTTGGTGATTGTCTATGGCGATCACCGCCGCAATTACCTGGAATGTTATACGATTTCTGCAATCGAAGAGGTGGATGCCAAGATTGACGCCTTGCCGCGCGGATCTATGGAGCGCCGGATGTTGCAAAGGCTGTTTCACGGGCAATCTTTCCCCACAATCGTCGATGACACGGGGCGCTTGGTGCTTCCGGCGAAATTGCGCCGTAAAATTGATCTGGGTGCAGAGGCGTTTTTTATCGCAGCTGGTGACACGTTCCAAATCTGGAAACCTGAAACTTACGACTCCGAAGAATTGGCCAAAACTGAGGCTTGGTTGGATAATCTGCCAGAGGATTTCGATCCGATGATCTATTTAGACCAAGCGGGGCAGGACTAGATATGCGGCCCGATACCTCCCAATCAGCGCCGCATATCCCTGTTCTGATTGTACCATTGATAGAGGCGGCCGCACCGATTGCCGGCACTTGGATCGATGGCACCTTCGGGGCCGGTGGATATAGTAAATATTTGCTCGATGCCGGCGCTGATCGGGTGATTGGGATTGACCGCGATCCCAGCGTTTTTGATATGGCCGCCGATTGGGCGCCGCACTACGGTGATCGCTTGCACCTGGTGCAAGATACCTTCTCCAATTTGGATCAAGCCGCCGATGCGGTGGATGGGGTGGTGCTCGACATCGGTGTGTCCTCGATGCAAATCGACCAAGCGGAGCGCGGCTTTTCGTTTCAAAAAGATGGGCCGCTTGATATGCGCATGGGCGATACGGGCCCGACGGCGGCGGATCTTGTCAATAGCGCCACCGCTGAGCAGATTGCCGATATTTTGTATAATTATGGCGAAGAGCGGGCCAGCCGCCGCATCGCTAAAATGATCGTTGCGCGGCGCGATGAGGCGCCTTTTGAGCGGACATTAGAATTGGCCGGGGTTGTTGAGCGCTGTTTGCCGCGTGCCAAGCCCGGCCAATCCCACCCTGCAACCCGCAGTTTTCAAGCTTTGCGCATCGCGGTGAATGGTGAATATGATCAATTGGTCCAAGGGCTTGCCGCCGCTGAGCGTGTTTTGCGCCCCGGGGGCGTTTTGGCTGTGGTGACCTTTCATTCCGTAGAAGATCGCATCGTGAAACGGTTTTTCCAAGCCCGTGCAGGCACACAGGCTGGAAGCCGATATGCGCCATTGGTCGAGGACGTTCCGGCGCAATTTGTCATGCAAAGCCGCAAGGCAATCAAAGCCTCAAAAGAAGAACTTGCCGCCAATCCGCGCGCGCGTTCGGCCAAATTGCGCCTTGGGCGGCGCACCGAGGCCCCGGCGCTGCCTGTTGATCCACGCAGTCTCGGCGTGCCCCAGCTGCCGCAGCGGAGGGTCTCATGAAAAATCTGTTTTTAAGCTGTTTGGTGGTGGGTGTCATGGGGCTTGCCGTCTGGGCTTATACGGAAAGCTATGAAACCAAGGGCAAATTGGATGAAATTGCCCAGTTGAACCGCGATATTTCCGAGGCCCATTCGAGGTTGCGCGCTCTCAAAGCCGAATGGGCCTATCTCAATCGCCCTGAGCGACTGTTGCAGCTGGTGAATGCCAATTTTGATGAGTTGAAATTGTTGCAGCTGACGGCGGATCATTTTGCGCGTTTGGAACAAATTCCCTATCCTGGGCCAGATTTGGGTCCAATCACCGAGCCGATTGAGGTGATGAACCGCGAGGCCTCGCCATGATCCGCAAACCGCTTCGGCCCTTGGCGCGCATATTTTCTGCCAGAACTGCTGGTGAAAATCCCGATTTGATTGAACATGCCAATCGGCGCGAACGTATCGAGATGCAGCACGAGCGGATTTTGCGCAAAACACAGCGGCGCTTATTCATGATGGGTGGAATATTTGTCATCAGTTTTGGCGTTATTGGTATGCGGATGACGGCCTTAGCGGTCTCTGAGCCGATTGAGCCCAAGGCCCGCGCCACAGCGGCACAAATTTTGGCCAGCCGAGCGGATATCCTGGATCGCAACAATCGGGTTTTGGCGACGAATATCGACACCCATTCGCTCTATGCGCACCCGCGTCAAATCATCGACCCAGAGGGCACCGCCCGGCAATTGGCGGAAATATTTCCCGATATCAATGTTGAGAAAATGGCGGCGCGCTTGGCGGGACCGCAAGAATTTTTGTGGCTCAAACCGGCCATTAGCCCAGAAGAAAAACAGGCCGTTCATGACATTGGAGAGCCGGGCCTGTTGTTCGGCCCGCGCGAAATGCGGCTCTATCCCAACGGTCAATTGGCCGGTCATATTTTGGGAGGCACGACCTTCGGCGCGCAGGGCGTGCATTCCGCGGAGGTCATCGGAATGGCGGGTGTCGAAAAAGCTTTTGACACGTTTTTACGCGATCCGCGATTTGACGGCCAACCTCTTCAGTTGTCGGTTGACCTGACGGTGCAATCTGCGCTGGAGGAGGCACTCTATGGCGGCATGCGCCTGATGAATGCCAAGGGGGCCTCGGCGGTGTTGATGGATGCCTTTAGTGGTGAGATTGTGTCGCTGTCCAGCCTGCCAGATTTTAATCCAAACAACCGTCCAAGGCCTTTGACACAGGGTGACGCGAGCGACAGCGCGCTGTTCAATCGCGCGGTCCAAGGGGTCTATGAGCTGGGCTCGGTGTTCAAAGCCTTCACCGTGGCCCAAGCGATGGATCTGGGTTTGGTGGAGCCAGACACTCTAGTGGATACCAAAGGCCCATTGCGGTGGGGCAAGCATAAGATCAGTGATTATCGTGACTATGGCGCGCAGCTGTCGGTCGAAAAAGTTTTGATTAAGTCCTCAAATATCGGCACAGCACGCCTGTCTTTAATGATCGGCGCAGATTTGCAAAAAGATTTTTTGGACCGGCTGGGCCTGTTGCAAGCCACACCGATTGAAATGATCGAGGGCCCCACGGGGCGGCCGCAATACCCGAGCAATTGGTCCGATATCTCAACAATGACCATCTCTTATGGGCATGGAATTTCGACCTCGCCGGTGCATCTGGCGGCGGGATATGCCACCATTGTCAACGGCGGGACTTTGGTGAAGCCGACGGTGTTGAAACAACCGGCCGCGCCGCGTGGCGCGCGCATTATTTCTGAAAAAACGTCGCGGCACCTGCGCAGCATGATGCGGCGTGTGGTGACAGAGGGCACCGCTAAGATGGGCGATGTTCCAGGGTATTCTGTGGCTGGAAAAACCGGAACGGCCGATAAGCCGAGCCCGCAAGGTGGCTATTATAAGGACAAAGTTCTGGCGACTTTCGCCAGTTTCTTTCCAAGCACCGATCCGCGATATGTATTGATCGTGACGCTGGATGAGCCCGAAGACCGCACCGGTCCCGAGCCGCGCCGGACGGCGGGTGCGACCGCTGTACCCGTTGCGGCTGAAATTATCCGGCGCGTTGCCCCATTGCTGGGCCTCGCTCCAGAGATTGAACCCACGGTGCAAAATGGTTTAACATTGGCCAACAATTGATTTTTAGAAAGCGAGCCGGTGGATGGCGACCAAAAGCAAAACCCTTGCAAATTTAGGTCTGACCACGGCGCGGGCGTCTCAACTCGAAATTCAAGGCCTGGCGGTTGACAGCCGGGATGTGCGGCCTGGATTTCTTTTTGCCGCTCTGCCGGGGAGTCGCAGCCATGGGGCTGAATTTGCCCCATATGCCCTGCGCCAAGGGGCGACAGCGATTCTAACGGACCCAAAGGGGGCAGCGTTGATTTCGAAAGCCTGTCCCGAGCACGCGGCAGAGATCTGCGTTGTTGATGATCCGCGTCAGGCGCTTTCGGCGGCTTCGGCTCTGTTCTTTGGCGCGCAGCCGGAGGTGATGGTGGCGGTGACGGGCACCAATGGCAAAACCTCTGTGGCCAGTTTTTGCCGGCAAATTTGGACCGAATTGGGGTTTTCGGCGATCAACTTGGGCACAACCGGGGTGCAGGGGGCGTGGAGCGCGCCCTTGAACCATACCACCCCGGAGCCCATCACCCTGCACCGAGTCTTAGCTCAGGCCGCCGCCGCGGGCGTGACCCATGGCGCGATGGAGGCTTCAAGCCACGGATTGGAGCAAAAGCGTTTGGATGGGGTGGTTTTGACGGTCGCGGGCTTTACCAATTTCACGCAAGATCATCTGGATTATCACGCCACATTTGAGGCGTATTTTGCCGCAAAATCAGGTCTGTTTGACCGCGTTTTAGGGCCGCAGGGCTGGGCTGTCATCAATATTGATGATGCCAAAGGGCTGGTGCTTTATGACGCGTGCCGCCAGCGCGGACAAAGCTGTCTGACCGTCGGTCGCGGCGCGGCGGATTTGCACATATTAGGGCAAACATTTGAGGCCACCGGTCAAGAGATCTTATGCGCCTTTCAGGGTGCAAGATATCAGGTCAAATTGCCTTTGGTTGGCGGGTTCCAAGGGGAAAACCTGCTTCTGGCGGCGGGCATGGTTCTGGCTGCGGGTGCGGAGGCGGAAGCGGTGTTTTCTGCGTTGAAAACTGTGAGACCAGTGCGCGGGCGTATGGAATTGGCCGCCACGCGCGCCAATGGGGCCTCTGTTTATGTCGATTACGCCCATACGCCCGATGCCGTCTCAACGGCTCTGCAAGCCTTGCGGCCCCATGTGAGGGGGCGGCTGGTGGTGGTTCTCGGCGCCGGTGGAGACCGAGATCCGAGCAAGCGGGTCTTGATGGGGCAAGCGGCTGCGGCGCATGCGGACCGGGTGATTGTCACCGATGACAATCCACGCAGCGAAGATCCCGCCGCCATTCGCGCGATGGTTTTGGCGGGCGCGCGCGAGGCCGAAGAGGTCGGCGATCGGGCCGAAGCGATTTTGGTTGGGGTCGATGGGTTGCAAGCCGGCGATTGTTTGCTGATTGCCGGTAAGGGACATGAAACAGGTCAAATAATAGGAGAAGATGTTTTACCTTTTGATGACGTAGAACAGGCGAGTATCTCTGTGGCTGCTTTGGAGGATTTTGCGTAATGGCCCTATGGACGGCTTTTGAGGCTCAAACGGCAACGGGCGGATATTCTGCGGCAGCATGGGATGCCCATGGGGTGTCGATTGACACGCGGACATTGCAGCCCGGGGATCTTTTTGTGGCCTTGAAAGCGGCGCGTGATGGTCATGATTTTGTGGCGCAGGCCCTTGAGAAGGGGGCGGCGGCTGCTCTGGTGGAGCGGCGCCCGGATGGGGTGCCTGAGACTGCGCCGCTGCTGATTGTACCGGATGTCTTGCAGGCCCTGATTGACTTGGGCCGGGCGGCGCGGGCGCGCTGCGGGGCGAAAGTTTTGGCGGTGACCGGATCTGTGGGCAAAACCTCGACCAAGGAGATGCTGCGCACGGTGCTTGAGTTTCAGGGGCGGACACATGCCTCGGTGGCCAGCTATAACAACCATTGGGGCGTGCCGCTGACCCTGGCGCGCATGCCGGCGGACACACAATTTGCCATTTTCGAGATCGGCATGAATCATCCCGGCGAAATTGCGCCTTTGAGCGAGATGGTGCAGCCGCATGTGGCCATGATCACCACCGTGGCCCCGGCGCATATGGAAGCCTTTGAAAGCCTTGAGGGTATTGCGCGTGAGAAGGCCGATGTCTTGGCCGGCTTGATGCCTGGAGGCGCGGCGATTTTGCCGGCCGATGTGCCGACGATTGACATCCTTGTGCAAGCCGCCTTGGCCAAAGGGGCGACAATTGTGGGATTTGGCGAGACGGCGGAGGCCTTTCGCCTGACGGCGCTGGAGATGCATCACGATGTGACAGTTATTCAAGCGCGCCTGCGCGGCGTGCCCGCGGTGCTGCGTTTGAACACATTGGGGCGGCATTTTGCGGTGAATGCTATGGGCGTTTTGGCGGCGGTGGAGGCTCTGTCGGGCGATCCGACACGCGCGGCCGTCGATCTGTTCCGCTGGCAACCGCCGGCGGGGCGTGGACGGCGCGAGATGATCAGCTTGGATCCCGCAGATACCAATGCCTATTTCGAGCTGATTGATGACGCCTATAATGCCAACCCGGCCTCTATGGCGGCGGCCTTGGAGGTGCTGGCGGCCTCTGATCCGCAAGAGCAGATCGGGCGCGGGCCGCGGCGGGTTGCGATTTTGGGTGATATGTTGGAGCTGGGGCAGGAAGAGGAGCGCAGTCACGCGCAGCTGGCTGTCAATAACCATTTGTTAACTGTAGATGTGGTGCATTGCGTCGGACCACGCATGCGCGCCTGTTATGATGCTTTGCCCACCGCACTCCGCGGCCGTTGGGTGCCTGAGGCGCAAGAGCTGGCCTCGGGCTTGGGAGAGTTGATTGCACCGGGAGACCGGGTTTTGGTCAAAGGTTCCTTGGGCAGTAAAGTTTCAATGATTGTTGACCTAATCCGTAATTTAGGGCATCGCTCACAACCGTAGGTGTAAGGGGAATTTGAATGGTTTATTGGCTGACATTGCTGTCGGATGGCGGCGATTTCTTTAATCTTTTTCGCTATATCACCTTTCGGGCCGGTGGGGCCTTTTTGACATCTCTGCTCTTTGGCTTTGTGTTTGGCAAGCCTTTGATCAACCTCTTGCGCCGCCGGCAGGGGCGCGGACAACCGATCCGATCTGATGGGCCAGAGGGGCATCAATCCAAAGCGGGCACGCCGACGATGGGGGGCGCGCTCATTCTGGGGGCCTTGGTGGTCTCAACTCTGCTCTGGGCGCGACTGGATAACATGCATATCTGGGTTGTGCTTTTTGTCACGATTGGCTTTGGCGCGATTGGCTTTGCCGATGACTATGCCAAAGTCTCAAAGCAAACCTCTGCCGGGGTCTCGGGCCGGGTCCGTCTCGGATTGGGGTTTGTGATTGCGCTGATCGCCGCGCTGGTGGCCGCGCAGCTGCATCCCGAAGGCCTGCGCTTGCAGGTGGCTGTGCCGGTCCTGAAAGACACATTGGTGCCATTTGGCCTATTGTTTTTTCCCTTTGCTATGATCGTGATTGTTGGAACGGCCAATGCCGTCAACCTCACCGATGGTTTGGATGGTTTGGCCGTTATGCCCGTGATGATTGCCGCGGCGGCGCTCGGCGTCTTGGCCTATGCGGTGGGCCGAGTTGATTTTACCCAATATCTTGACGTGCACTATGTGCCCGGAACGGGCGAGCTGTTGATTTTCTGCATGGCGTTGATTGGCGGAGGCTTGGGCTTTTTATGGTATAATGCCCCCCCTGCTGCAATATTCATGGGCGATACGGGCAGCCTCTCCCTCGGTGGGGCGCTGGGCGCTATTGCCGTTTTGACCAAACATGAGATTGTGTGGGCGATCATCGGCGGGGTGTTTGTGGCCGAGGCCTTGAGTGTCATCATCCAGGTGTTTTGGTTCAAACGCACCGGCCGGCGGGTGTTTCTCATGGCGCCGATCCATCACCATTTTGAGAAAAAAGGCTATGCGGAAAGCCAAATCGTGATCCGCTTCTGGATCATCGCCATTGTATTGGCCATGATTGGCTTGGCGACATTGAAAGTCCGGTAAATTGAGATCAGGGCCGCGGGCCCATTGGAGAGCATAAAATGATAGCAGTTCAGGGCATGCATGGGCGCCGGGTCTTTGTGCTTGGAATGGGCCGCTCTGGCCTGATCGCCGCGCAGGCTTTGGTGGCGGGCGGCGCAGATGTGCTGTGCTGGGACGATGGCGAGGCAGGGCGGCAACGGGCCGAGGCAGCGGGCCTGAGCTGCATGGATCCGCTGCGGGGCGGGCTTGAGGGCATCGATATGCTCATCACCTCGCCGGGGATTGCGCATCTCTATCCCAAGCCGCATCCAGCCATTGCTCTCGCGATGCAGCTTGGAATTCCTCTCGACAATGACATCGGCCTATTCTTTCGCTCCTTTGCGACGCAGTCTTGGACAGGCTTTGACATGGCGCCCAAGGTGATCGCGGTGACCGGTTCAAATGGCAAATCCACCACCAGCGCCCTGATCCATCATTTGCTTGAGGTGGCCGGGCGGCGCAGCCAGTTGGCGGGAAATATTGGCCGCGGGGCTTTGGATCTGGAGCCGGCCGAAGATGGAGATGTGATCGTGCTGGAATTATCCTCCTATCAGCTTGAACTGGCCCGCAGCCTGACACCTGATATTGCGGTATTTACAAATCTCTCCCCCGATCACTTGGATCGCCACGCCGGCTATGGGGGCTATTTTGCTGCCAAACGCCGTCTGTTTGCCGAAGGCTGCCCAGATGTCGCGGTGATTGGCGTTGACGAGCCGGAAGGGCAGTATTTGGCCACGCAATTGTCCGATCATACCCATGATGATCGGGTGATCCGCGTCATTTCGGGGCAAAAACCCAAGGGCGACAGTTGGCAGGTGACGGCGCGCAAGGGGTTTTTGGCGGAAAGCCGAAAGGGCCGGCAAATCGCCTCAATCGATCTGCGCAATATCCCGGGACTGCCGGGGGCGCATAATCATCAAAACGCCTGTGCCGCCTATGCAGTGCTGCGCGCTTTGAATGTGGCGCCGCGGGTGATTGAAGAGGGGCTGCACAGCTTTGCGGGCCTGCCACATCGTAGCCAGATGATTGGTGAGATATCCGGGGTGCGCTTTGTCAATGACAGTAAGGCCACCAACGTTGACGCTGCTCTCAAAGCGCTGAGCGCATTTGACAATATCCGCTGGATCTGCGGCGGATTGCAGAAGGAGGGGGGGCTTTCCGCGCTGCAACCGGCCTTGGGGCATGTGCAAAAGGCCTATGTGATTGGACGCGAGGCGGAGGCCTTCGCCATGCAGCTTGACGTGGACTGCGAAGTTTGCACCACCATGCAAGCGGCAGTCCGTGCCGCCTATGCGCAAAGTCAACCGGGTGATGTGGTGCTTCTGGCTCCGGCTGCGGCAAGTTTTGACCAATACGACAGTTTCGAAGCCCGCGGCGAAGATTTCATCGCACAGGTCGCGGCACTTAAAGCGCCCTGACCCGCGCCACCTGCGGTGTGGTGGCTATAGGAGAGATGCGGCTGGACGGTTATTTTGAGCATGTGAACATTTGTTTTAGGATATATTATGATACCAAAAAAATTGCATTTTGTGTGGATAGGGGATGAAAGCAAAAGGCCGGAAAATTGTATCCAATCTTGGGCCAAGCTGAATCCAGAGTATGAAATTGTCATCTGGGGAAACAAGGCCCTGTCTGAATACTCTTGGGTGAACAAAAAACACATGGACGCCATGTATGCGCGTGAACTCAATGGGGTGGCAGATATCATGCGTTATGAAATTTTGTTCAATGAAGGTGGCATTGCGTTGGATGCGGATTCACTGTGTCTGCGGCCACTGGAAGATTGGTTGTTGGAGCCGGCCGCCTTTGCCGCTTGGGAACATGAACACATTCGTCCGGGGCTGATCGCAGCAGGGGCGATGGGGGCAGAGCCGGGCAATGAGTTTTTTGGCGCCTGCGTGAAACGCCTGTCCAAAAAATGGCGCGTGACCAATAAACGCGCTTGGAAGACCGTTGGGCCGCAGTTTATTACCGATGTTCACAAAGAGACGCGCTATGATCTCACCATATATCCGGCACATTTTTTCTATAAAAGCCACCATTCCGGTTGGAAATATACCGGAACAGGACCGTGTTTCGCCGATCAATTCTGGGGCTCAACCTATGGTTATGAGGGCATTAGCTGAGCGTTCAAGCCGCCGGGCGACGAGCTTATGTGTGCACCTGAACCCAACAAACAAGCGCGCTGCCCTTAACAAGTGATCCAAGCGTGTGGGAGCATATCCGGGTTTCGCGCCGCGGGATCCGCATACCAATTTTTCGGCGCGACGATGATCTTCTCCGGGTGGCTGTTCAACCAGGCGCCCCACCAAGAAAAGGAGGAATTGGCGATGATATGATGCCTGCATTTGGACATGAGCCGCAGATCTTCATAATTTGTGGTGTCATCGTTGATGTCGACAAAAACGGTCTCATATTGCGGGATCAGGTTGTGCTTCACCCAAGCGATATCATCTGAAAAAATATAGAAGATGGGCGCTTCGTGCATATGCGCGGCAATGTAATCAATGGCCGCTTTGTAATAGTCTAAGTCGCAGGTCCCGTGATGGGCATTTGCCATCGGGTTTGTGACATAATCTCCGCGCCGAACATGCAGCGAGACTGCATTTTGCGCTGTGATTTGATCCAGAAGGGATTGATTTTGCGCCGAGGGCGGCGTGAGGATTTGGAGGTCTTCGCGGATCGTATCCTCGAACGCTTTGAAATATTTTTCGCTTTGCCAATAGCCCTTGAGCCGCGCGTGAGGGCCCAGGGATGCGAAACGGGGATCATAGCCGAGTGCAGATTCCCGAAAGACCCGCGCAGGCCCGTGTTGCAGGAAACTTTGGACCGAGCGAAGCCCCAAACGGCGCAGAGGCTTTGTTGACATTATAACCTCAGATTGAATGTTGAAATGCCCAAGGTCGAATCTGCGGGTGGTGGTATTTTCCTGCTCCCGCCCGTCCCATAGGAGCCGCAATTTCACATTATGGCGCAAGGAGAGCGCCCTGCCGCAGCAATATTGAAACAGTTGATTGCCCAGGCCTCCAAAGATATGAGTTGTAATCATCTGTTCCATCTCCATGACGTGTCGTTACCGGGCCAGTGCAAAGTGACACGATGCAGTCTCGGCTTTCGCAGCCCCTTTTTAGACCCTATGTGTCTGTTGGGATAGGCAGTTGTAAACATTATTTATTGCTTGCGGCTCTGGGCGCTGCGAAAGGAAATTTTATGAGATTTCTTCAATCTTTGGAAAAAAACTACAGAAGGCTGCGCGACCAATATCGCCGCAGGGCACAAAATAAAATTCTCAAACAGCGCTGGGCGTGCAAATCTGACAGGCCCCCCGTGGCGCAGGCCAATGGCCCGTCCGGGCTTGATCGCTGTGAGATTCATTACATCAACCTCAATCATCGCGCCGACCGGCGGGCGGCACTCCAATCTGAGTTTCAGGCGCTCGGTGTCACGCGCTTCGCCCGCTTTGAGGCGATTGCTGACGCCAATGGTGCGCTGGGCTGCGCCAAATCTCATGAAGCCGTGCTGGCGTCGGCGTCACTCACTGAAGATCAGCTCCTCATGATCTGCGAGGATGATTGCCAATTTATTGCAGAGCGCGCGGCAATAGATGCAGCGATTGAGGAGTTTTTCTACAACCCGCATTTGGATGTGCTGTGTCTTGCATATAATGCGCAAAACGGGTTTGCGATTTCGCAAAACCTGATGATCACCTCTGACACTCAAACGATGAGTTGCTATATTTTAAAAGCCCCCGCTATTGCGCCGGTGTTGGACTTGGTGCGCTTCAGCGTGGAGAACCTCGCGCGTGGGGGGGCGGGGTATGACTATGCGATTGACCGGGTCTGGAAGCGATTGCAGCGGCAGATGTTTTTTGCCCTCACAATAGATCATTTCGCCCGGCAGCGGCCGTCTTTTTCAGACATCGAAAAAAGTTACCAAGATTATGGGTTATAGCCCGGCTTTAATCGCCTGCCCCGCGACCCATCCGGAGGACCAGGCCCATTGGAAGTTATACCCGCCGAGCCAGCCGGTGACATCCACACATTCGCCAATGAAATAAAGACCGGGTTGGTTTTTTGCCCTCATGGTTTTCGACGAGAGCGCAGCCGTATCCACCCCACCGACCATCACCTCGGCGGTGCGATAGCCTTCGGTGCCGGCGGGGGTGAGCTGCCATTGGGTGAGGCGCTCTGTAAGGTGGTCCAGCTGGGCGGCGGTGAGATCGGCGATGCGCTCAGGCAGAACAAGATCTTGCAGCACCAAGGGCACCAGTCGCGCGGGCAGGAGGCGGGTCAGGATGGTCAGAGGCGATTTCCGCCCTTCGGTTTCCTTTGCCTCTCTGACTGTGCGGCGCAGCGCCTCTTCTGGCAAAAGACCCAGCGTGAGAACCTCGCCCGGTGACCAATAGCTGGACACTTGCAAGGCCGCAGGCCCCGATAGGCCGCGGTGGGTGAACAGGACAGCTTCCTCAAAAGCTGTGCCATTGGTCTGCAACCGCGCGGGGGCGGCGACGCCGCTTATAGACTTAAAGGCCTCCTGCTGAGCGCCGGAAAAGGTGAAGGGCACCAACCCTGCATAGGTTTCGGTCACCGGAATGCCAAATTGTTGCGCCAGACGCAGGGCAAAGTCCGTGGCCCCCATCTTCGGAATTGGCTTGCCGCCGGAGGCCACCACAAGATTATGCGCTGTGACCGCGCGCGGCCCCTGTGGGCCGATGAGCTGGATCGTGTAGCCACCTTCCTTCGTTGAGACCGATTGCACCGAGGTGTTGAGCTGGAGCTGCCCCCCGGCCTCCGCCACGCCCTTGAGGAGCATGGCGACAATCTCCTTGGCTGAGCCATCACAAAACAATTGCCCCAGTGTTTTCTCGTGATAGGCGATGCCACTGCGGGCCACCCAATCGATGAAATCCCATTGTGTATAGCGGGCCAGTGCGGATTTGGCGAAATGCGGATTGCGGCTGATATAATTCTCCGCTGAGGCATAGAGATTGGTGAAGTTACAGCGTCCGCCGCCGCTGATGCGAATTTTTTCGCCCGCGGCTTTGGCGTGATCAATCACCAAGCATTTGCCCGGCGCTTGTGCGGCACAGATCAACCCAGCGGCTCCGGCGCCTATAATCAATGTATCAAAGTCCATAGGCGATGACTTGCCTGTTGTGGCGCAAATGGCAAGGCAATTGGCACTGGAAAAATGCGCAGAGTCCGGCTAATATTCTCTCAGACCTCAAAAATGGGGCGCAGTACAGGCGGTTTTAGAATGACAGAGATGGTACATGGGCCTTTGCCCGTTGAAGTACGCGATCCAATTTTGCCTCGGTGGTGGCGGACCGTGGACCGTTGGACGATGGCCAGTGTTCTGTTTTTGTTTATCTTTGGCTTGATCCTAGCCCTCGCAGCCTCGCCCCCGCTGGCCGAGCGCAACAATCTTGATGCGTTTTACTATGTGCATCGGCAAGCGGTCTTCGGTGGTTTGGCCCTCGTGGCCATGACCATCACTTCGATGATGTCCCCCGATACGGTGCGGCGCTGGGCCACGGTGAGCTTTGGGTGTGCGCTCCTGGCGCTGATCCTGCTGCCGATATTTGGAACAGATTTTGGCAAGGGCGCGACCCGCTGGTATTCCTTTGGCTTTGCCTCGGTGCAGCCCTCTGAATTTATCAAGCCGGTCTTTGTTGTGTTTTCAGCTTGGTTGATCTCTGCCTCCTTTGAGCCAGGCGGACCTCCAGGCCGGATGATGTCTTTTGCCGTGGCCGTGGTGATTGCCGGGTTTTTGGCGCTTCAACCGGATTTTGGCCAGGCCAGTTTGATCCTCTTTGCCTGGGGGGTTATGTATTTTTGCGCCGGTGCGCCGCTTCTGTTCATTCTGTCCATGGCCGCCGCGACGGTTTTGGCCGGCTTTGTGGCCTATAATTACAGCGAACATTTCGCCCGGCGCATTGACGGCTATATGGCGGCAGATGTGGATCCGAACACCCAGCTTGGATATGCGGCCAATGCCATTCAAGAGGGGGGCTTATTTGGTGTGGGCACAGGGGAAGGCTCGGTGAAATGGTCCTTGCCCGATGCCCATACGGATTTCATCATTGCGGTGGCGGCTGAGGAATATGGCGTGCTGATGGTCTTGGTCATTTTAGGGCTCTTTGCGGTGATCGTACTGCGGACTCTGGCCCGTTTGGTGCAAGAGCGGAACCTTTTTGTGCGTCTTGCCGGGACGGGTTTGGTCTCAATGTTTGGCGTGCAAGCCATGATCAACATGGGGGTTGCGGTGCGTCTGCTGCCGGCTAAGGGCATGACTTTGCCCTTTGTCAGCTATGGGGGGTCGTCCTTAATTGCTGGCGGCATCGCCCTGGGCATGATCTTGGCTTTTACGCGCAGTCGTCCTCAAGGGGCTTTGAGCGCCGTGTTGCGTGGATATTGATATGACACAAGCGCCTCTTTTGGTTCTGGCCGCCGGTGGGACAGGCGGGCATATGTTTCCAGCGCAAGCCGTGGCGGAGGTCATGTTGGCGCGCGGGTGGCGGGTGGTTTTGTCCACCGATGCCCGCGGCGCGCGGTACACGGGCGGTTTTCCGCCTGATGTTGTGATAGAGCAAGTCTCCAGCGCCACTTTTGCCAAGGGCGGCATGATAAACAAAATCCTAGTGCCGATCCGCATCGCGCTTGGCATCACAAGCGCGCGGCGCAAAATGCGCCGGGATCGACCAAAGGTTGTGGTGGGCTTTGGCGGCTATCCGGCGATACCCGCGATGGGGGCTGCAACCTCGCTGGGTGTGCCCTGTATGTTGCATGAGCAAAACGGGGTCCTGGGTCGCGTCAACCAATTGTTTGCGCCTCGGGTCAATCAAATCGCTTGCGGCACATGGCCCACTCAATTGCCGGCAGGGCTTGCGGGGCATCACGTCGGCAACCCGGTGCGCGCGGAGGTTTTGGCGCGTCATGCGGCGGGCTATATCGCGCCCGGCGATCTCCCCATGAGCCTTTTGGTGATCGGTGGATCGCAAGGGGCGCGGATCTTATCCGATGTGGTGCCTGCGGCGATTGCGCTCTTGCCAAAGAGCCTGCTCAATAACCTGCGGATTTCCCAACAGGCGCGCGAAGAGGACCGCGCGCGGGTGCAAGCGGCCTATGATGATTTGGGGCTGCGCGCCGATGTCCGCCCGTTTTTCGATGACATTCCTGAGCGCATGAGTGAGGCGCAGCTGGTGATCAGCCGCTCAGGCGCCTCCTCTGTGGCTGATATCTCCGTTATTGGCCGCCCCGCGATTTTTGTCCCTCTGGCGGCGGCCATTCGCGATGAGCAAACCGCCAATGCCCGCGAATTGGTCGCGGCGGGGGCCGCGAGACTATTGACCGAGGAGGCCTTCACACCCGAGGCCTTGGCCGGTGAAATTCAAGAAATATTAACCAATGGCCCTCAAGCCCAATCTATGGCCGAGGCAGCGCTGCGCTGTGCCAAGCCGGAAGCGGCAAACACCCTTGCCGATATGATTGAGGCCTTGGCGGGAGAGACGTGATGAATAAAGTAACCAAACTGCCTGGTGACATCGGAGCGATCCATTTTGTGGGGATCGGCGGCATTGGCATGTCCGGCATTGCCGAGGTTCTGTTGGACCAAGGATATCAGGTGCAGGGTTCTGATTTGAAGGCCTCGAAGATCACCCGGCGGCTCGAACGTTTGGGCGCCACGGTGTTTTTGGGGCAGAAGGCAGAGAATTTGGCCGGTGCTGAGGTGATTGTTGTCTCCACAGCCATCAAACCGGGCAATCCTGAACTGGATGAGGCGCGCAAGGCCGGCCTGCCGGTGGTGCGACGGGCAGAAATGTTGGCGGAATTGATGCGCCTCAAGTCGAATGTGGCCGTGGCCGGCACCCATGGCAAGACCACCACCACGACGATGGTGTCAACCTTGCTGCATGCGGGCGGGTTTGATCCGACGGTGGTGAACGGCGGCGTCATTCATGCTTTTAAATCCAATGCCCGCACGGGCGAGGGAGAATGGATGGTTGTTGAGGCCGATGAGAGTGACGGCACATTCAACCGCCTGCCCGCGACCATTGCCGTGGTGACCAATATTGATCCTGAACATATGGAGCATTGGGGCAGTTTCGACAATCTGCGCCAGGGGTTCTTCGAATTTGTGCATAATATCCCATTTTATGGATTGGCTGTCTGCAACACAGATCACGCCGAAGTGCAGGCTTTGGTTGGGCGAATTACCGACCGTCGGGTCATGACCTATGGGTTCAACACCCAGGCCGATGTTCGGGCTGTCAATCTCTCCTATGCCAAGGGTGCGGCCTATTTTGACGTGGCGCTGCGCGATGGCCGTGTGATTTCTGAGTGTACCCTGCCCATGCCCGGCGATCACAATGTCTCCAATGCGCTGGCGGCGGTGGCTGTGGCGCTGCATTTGGGCATGGGTGCGGAGGCGATCCGCGATGGCCTGCGCAGTTTCAAGGGCGTCAATCGCCGCTTTACCCGGGTGGCTGAAATTGACGGCGTTACAGTGATTGATGACTACGCGCATCATCCAGTGGAAATTGCCGCCGCTCTCAAGGCGGCACGTCAATCACATTCTGGCCGGATAATGGCGGTGCATCAACCGCATCGTTACACGCGCCTAAGTGACCTGTTTGAAGAGTTTTGCACCTGTTTTAATGATGCCGATGTGGTTGGGATTACGGATATTTTTGCCGCAGGCGAGACCCCCATTGCGGGGGCAGATCGTGACAGCCTTGTGGCTGGGCTCACCAATCATGGGCATCGCAACGCGCTTGCGGTGGCCGATGAGGCCGCACTTGCCGCGTTTCTCGCCGAGCACTGCAGACCGGGCGATATGTTGATCTGCCTTGGGGCAGGCTCGATTTCTGCTTGGGCGCATGGGTTGGCCGGTGAGGTTGAATAGGCGTTAGGCGGGGGCCTTGCTGGGACGGGTGGCCAAATAGACCCCGCCACCTGACACGAGCAGACCGACCCAAGCCACAAGCGGCATCTCTTCGCCCAGAGTGAGCCAAGCGATCAAGGCGGCCAGCGGCGGGACTAGGAACAACAGGGTCGACACCCGCGAGACTTGCCCGGCGCGGATCATGGCGAGCAAAAGACCAACCGCCACCACAGAGTTGCCAAGGACCAAATAGGCCAATGCCCAATAGAATGAGGGTGTCCAATTTACCGCGGTAATTTCGCCCCAGTGCAGAAAGGGCAAAAGCCCCAAGAGCCCGGCACTATAGCCAATCAAATTGGCACTGACCGGGTGATGCGACAGCCCAAAGCGTTTTTCCCATAGGGTCGCGAGGGTTATCCCGCCTAAGGCCAAAGCGGCAAAGCCAAAGCCGGCCAGCGGCGGTGGTCCAATTTCCAGCCGGGCGATGATGACGGTTAAGGTGCCGACCATGGCGATTGCAAGGCCAAGCCACTGCACCCAATCGACCACTTCACCGGTCCAGCGTGGCGCCAAAAGCGCGACCAAAACAGGCTGTAAGGAAAAAATGAGCGCCGCAGTCCCCGCCGCGACCCCATTGACAAAGGAAAAATAAGCCATGCCGAAATAGACGGTTTGCATCAAAAATCCCACAAACCCAAGGTGAAGATATCCGCTGAGGCTTTTGGGCAGCGGTGGGCGCAAGACCGCGAATAATACCGCCATTATGGCAATGACGGCCGCGAAGCGCAAAGCCAGCAAGGCCATGGGAGCTGCATCCACGAGGGCGACTTTGGCCACAACATAGCCTGCGGACCAAAGGATCAGGAATAAAAGCGGCGTGATGGCCAGCCAAAGACGTTGCATGGGGTCTCCTCAGATCGCTGGCCCAAGGATGGATCATTTTGGCGGGCAGATGTACAGCGCGATTTGCCGCAAGGGCTTTGACTTGGCGGCCATGATCCGGTCTAAGCAAAATAGACATTTTGAGGCGCAGATGATGACTCTTCCAAAACCCCGCGGGCGCTTGACGCTAGACCGCTCTTTGGCGGATCTCACATGGTTGCGCGTGGGGGGCGCCGCGGATGCGGTGTTTCAGCCAGCTGATCGGCAGGATTTGGCCGAGTTTTTGGCACAATTGCCGCAAGAGATTGCGATTTTTCCGATCGGTGTCGGATCGAATTTGATTGTAAGAGATGGCGGGTTGCGGGCGGTGGTGATCCGTCTGGGGCGCGGCTTCAACGCCATTGAACTGGACGGTGACTTGATCCATTGCGGGGCGGCCGCCTTGGACAGCCATGTTGCGCGCAAGGCGGCGGAGGCGGGTCTTGATCTGACGTTTCTGCGCACCATCCCTGGGACGATGGGCGGGGCGCTTAAGATGAACGCTGGTTGTTATGGGGCATATTTCGCCGATGCTTTTGTCTGCGCCAGCGGTTATGATCGGGCGGGTCGTCCCGTATCCTTTGACGCGAAAACCCTTGGATTTTCCTATCGCAGCAGTGATTTGCCGCAAGATGTGGTCATCACTGATATCACCCTGCGGGCTTTGGGCTGGGATGCGCCGTCTCGGCTGCATCAAAAGATGACGGCGCAACTGGCCAAGCGCGATGAGACACAGCCCACCAAGGATCGCACCGCCGGCAGCACCTTTCGCAACCCCGCCGGCTTCAGCTCCACAGGTCAGGCCGATGACAGTCACGACCTGAAGGCTTGGAGCTTGATTGACGCGGCCGGATGCCGGGGGCTTGAGCTGGGCGGGGCACAAATGTCCCCCAAACATCCCAACTTCTTGATCAACACCGGCCAGGCCACGGCAAAAGATCTCGAAGCTTTGGGAGAATTGGTGCGAAAAAAGGTTTACGATAAGAGTGGTTTGACGTTAGAGTGGGAGGTAATGAGGGTCGGAGACCCCAAGGACGACTAAACGCGATGCAAATCGCGGCAACAAAAGCCCCAAAGAGGGCGAATTATTGAGCGAGAACAGTGGGTATGTCGAGCAGGACTCCCAAAACTGTGGCCGTTTTGATGGGTGGGCGAGGCGCGGAGCGCGCGGTCTCCCTGTCGACAGGTCAAGAATGCGCCACCGCTTTGCGGCAGGCGGGCTATCGGGTTGTTCAGATTGATGCGGGCGCAGATCTTGTGGCGGAGTTGCAGCGGGTGCAGCCGGATGTCGTCTTCAACGCCTTGCATGGCCGCTGGGGCGAGGATGGCTGTGTCCAGGGGCTGCTGGAATGGATGCAAATTCCCTATACCCATTCCGGCGTGCTCAGTTCAGCATTGGCGATGGACAAACAAAAAACCAAGGAGGCCTATCGCGCCGCAGGCCTGCCGGTCGCCGATAGCCTATTGATTGCACGCGCAGATCTGGGCCGGATACACCCGATGGCTGTGCCTTATGTGATTAAGCCGAACAATGAAGGATCCTCGGTCGGGGTCTATTTGGTCGAAGAGGGCGCGCTTTGCCCGCCGTCCTTGTCTGACGATATGCCCGATCGGATCATGGTGGAAGCCTTTGCTCCGGGCCGTGAGCTGACCGCAACCGTTTTGGGCGCGCGGGCCTTGACGGTCACGGATATTTTGACCGATCACTGGTATGATTATGAGGCGAAATATGCGCAAGGCGGATCTCGGCATGTTGTGCCGGCCAATTTGCCACCCGATATTTTTTCCGCCTGTTTGGACTATGCGCTTAAAGCGCATGAGGTTTTGGGCTGCCGCGGGATTTCGCGCACAGATTTTCGTTGGGACGAAGCCCGAGGGCTGGAGGGTTTGGTCCTGCTGGAAACCAACAGCCAACCCGGGATGACGCCCACGTCGCTCTCGCCCGAGCAGGCCGAGGCGGTGGGGATCTCTTTTTGTGATTTGTGCAGGTTTTTGGTGGAGGATGCCTCATGCAACCGTTGAGCGCACCGCCTCGATTGATCGCGCCAAAACGTGGCGTGGATCGCAGTGTTGCGGTGGATCCCGCGCCGTCGGTTCTGAGCTATCGCATGCAACGCCTTTGGCTGACGCCGATTTTTCGTGCCTGGGTGCGGGTGGGCCTGCCGGCCTGTTCGATTGTGGGTTTGGTTTGGATGTTTTTGTCCCAAGATGAAAATCGGGCCTATCTGCGCAGTATGGTGCAAGAGGCGCAGGTCAGCGTGCAAAACCAACCGGTTCACCAATTGCAGACCTTGACCATTGAGGGGGCATCGCCGCTCTTGGCGCAGGAAATTCGGGCGGAATTTGGCGATCTTTTTCCCATCAGCGCGTTTGAATTGGATCTTGAGGCCATGCGCCGCTGGATCATGGAGATCCCTTCAGTGGAGCATGCCGCGGTGATGGCATCACCTGGCGGCTTGCTGTCGGTGCAGGTGAGTGAAATTGCGCCAGAATTCATTTGGCGCACAGTTGAAGGCCTGCAGCTGGTCTCGGCGCAGGGCGAGGTGTTGCGCCGGGTTGAGCGGCGCGCCGATTTTGCGCATCTGCCTTTGATTGCGGGAGAGGGGGCTTTGGAGGCCCTGCCGGAGGCGCGCGCCTTGCTGGATACGGCGGCGCCGGTGCTCGACAGATTGCGCGGTTTGGTGCGCATTGGTGAGCGGCGCTGGGATGTTGTGTTGCTCGATGGGCAAACGATTGCTCTGCCAGAGGCCAATCCGGACCCGGTTTTGGCCCAGGTACTCGTACTCAGCGCGGCGCAGGATCTGTTTGAGCGTGATATCTTGATGATGGATTTTCGCAATCCACGCCGTCCCACTCTGCGTCTGCGTCCGCAGGCTCTGGCGGGGTTGAAACAGGTTAAGGGCGTGACATTTTCGGAGTTTGCCAAATGAATGATCTTTACCAGGCTCAACGGGCCATGCGCGCTTTGCGCACCACGGCAATCCAACGCGGGGTCATCGCGGTGATGGATGTCGGCAGCTCAAAAGTGGCCTGTCTGATTTTGCGGTTTGATGGGCCGAGCGAGATTTCATCGGGTGAGGTTATTGGGTCAATGGCCGGACAGTCGAGCTTTCGGGTGATCGGCGCGGCCACGACAAAATCGCGGGGCATGCGCTTTGGTGAAATTGAGTCGATGGCAGAGACCGAACGGGCCATTCGCACTGCGCTACAAGCCGCTCAAAAAATGGCCTTGGTGCGCGTGGATCACGTCATTGGCTGTTTTTCTGGCGGCGCACCGCGCAGCTATGGGGTTTTTGGCCAGGTTCCGATCGAAGATGATGCGGTGCAGTCACAGGATATTGGCCGGGTGTTGGCGGCCTGCGATCTGCCCGATTTTGGCGAACACCGTGCGGTGATGCACGCGCAGCCGATCAATTTTACTTTGGATGACCGCGCGTGGATGGCCGATCCGCGCGGCCATGTTGGGCAAAATTTGTCCGCTGATTTGCACATTTTGACAGTGGAGGAACGGGCCATACAAAACCTCAGCCATTGCGTGAAACGCTGTGACGTTGAGCTGGCTGGCGTGGCCTCCTCGGCCTATGTTTCGGCGCATGCGGCTTTGGTTGAAGATGAGCAAGAGCTGGGTGCGGCCTGCATTGATATGGGCGGCGGGGCGACAGGCATCTCTGTTTTCTTCAAAAAACATCTGATTTATGCCGACAGCGTGCGGATGGGCGGCGATCACGTCACCAGCGATATCTCTATGGGTCTGCAAATTCCAACCGCTTCGGCAGAGCGGCTTAAAACCCTCCACGGGGGGGCCATGGCCATGGAGGTGGACGATCGCGACATGATCGAAACGGGCGGCAATAGTGGCGATTGGGAACATGACCGCCGACAAGTGAGCCGGTCGGAATTGATCGGAATTATCCGCCCAAGGATTGAGGAAATTCTGGAAGACGTGCGTGACCGGCTTGATGCCGCCGGATTCGACAATCTGCCCGGCAAACAAATTGTCTTGACCGGTGGGGCCAGTCAAATCCCTGGGCTTGATGGTCTGGCGGCGCGCATTTTGGGCCAACATGTGCGCCTCGGCCGCCCCGTTCGGGTGCAGGGTCTGCCACAAGCGGCGACAGGACCTGCCTTTTCTGGCGTGGTGGGCTTGGCGCTCAATGCAGCACATCCACAGGATGAATGGTGGGACTTTGAGGTGCCACAACCGCAAATCGTGGGGCGCCCACTGCGTCGCGCGCTGCGTTGGTTTCGGGACAATTGGTAAAAGGACCCTATGGCGGGCAGCAAAATTTAGCGTATGAGGGAGTTTTTAATGCTATATTTTGTAAAAATGGAGAGTTTTTTCGTGACGCGAGTCAAAACTGGCGTTACAATCGTTAACAATTAGATGGGCCGCTGAGCAGAGCGGACAAAGCAGGTGGATAAAATTATGGCTCTAAACTTAACCATGCCCGAGCAGGATGACTTGAAACCCCGGATCACGGTCTTCGGTGTTGGCGGTGCAGGCGGTAATGCTGTCGACAATATGATTGAAAAAGAGCTTGAGGGCGTTGAATTTGTGGTTGCAAATACCGACGCGCAAGCTCTGCAGCAATCCAAAGCTCCGGTGAAAATTCAGATGGGCCTTAAAGTGACAGAAGGTCTTGGCGCCGGGGCCAAAGCCAGCGTTGGCGCGGCGGCGGCTGAAGAAAGCATCGAACAAATTGTAGACCAACTGGCCGGCGCGCATATGTGCTTTATCACCGCCGGCATGGGCGGCGGCACAGGCACGGGGGCGGCGCCCATCATTGCGCAAGCCGCACGTGAGCTTGGCGTGTTGACCGTTGGTGTTGTGACCAAACCCTTCCAGTTTGAGGGCAGCAAGCGCATGCGTCAGGCCGAAGAGGGTGTTGAAGCGCTGCAAAAAGTTGTCGACACGCTGATTATTATTCCAAATCAAAACCTGTTCCGACTGGCCAATGAAAGCACCACCTTTACCGATGCGTTTAGCATGGCAGATGATGTGCTGTATCAGGGTGTCAAAGGCGTGACTGATTTGATGGTCCGCCCGGGCCTGATCAACCTTGATTTCGCCGATGTGCGCGCCGTTATGGACGAAATGGGCAAGGCGATGATGGGGACAGGCGAGGCCAGCGGCGAAAACCGCGCGGTTGAAGCGGCAGATAAAGCTGTGTCTAATCCTCTGCTCGATGAGATTAGCCTGCGTGGCGCAAAGGGCGTCTTGATCAATATCACCGGGGGCGCTGATTTGACCCTGTTTGAGTTGGACGAAGCCGCCAATCGCATCCGCGAAGAGGTCGATCCAGACGCAAATATCATTGTCGGCTCCACTTTGGACACGACATTGGCAGGGGTGATGCGGGTTTCTGTGGTTGCCACGGGCATTGATGCGGATCAATCCAACCATGCTTCTGCACTGCCATCGCGGCGCGCGACAGCACAGGCGGAGGTTGCGGCATCAGAAGATGACCAGGCAGCAGGGCAACCTGTTGCCCTCGAGTTCCCATTTGACTCTGAGGCCGAAGCGCAGAGCGGTGCGGCGATGGAGATGGAGCAGGATGATATTCCGGCTCCCGCTTATCAGCCGCAACTGGAAGAGACCGAGCCATTTGTTGTGCCTGAGCCAGAGGCTCCGGCGGCATTTGCTCCAACGCCTCCCGGCACGCCAACTCCAGAAGCTATGGCTCGGCTGCGTGCAGCTGTAGCGCGCGTGCCAGAAACGACTGAGCCGCGGATGTCCGCCGGACAACGGTCTTTCGGAGAGCCCGCCGCACCAGCTAAAGGCAAATTTGGCATTAACTCTTTGATCAATCGCATGACGGGGATGGGCGGCGACTCGGCCACGTCAGAGCCACTGGCATCGGCATCCTCCCTGCGTCCAGAGGGCTTTGAAACCGATGAGACCGGCAATGAGGCGGATGAGAGAATTGAGATACCGGCGTTTTTACGCCGACAGGCCAATTGATCCCAATACCTCCCTGAATTGCGGAAAAGGCGCCAATTGGCGCCTTTTTCATTATGAAAAATAATAAGTTATTTGTTTTCGCTCCGCAAAAGGCGCGCGGTTGCTGATTGCGATTTGGGAATGTTTCAAACGGTTGCAAACTGTGTGTTGCGTCGACCGGGCACACAAACTAGCGATGCAGCAGTTAAATCAGTTGGAAAAATAGAGGTCCTTTTGCAAAAAACACTGAAATCAGATGTGGTGTTCACGGGCGTGGGTCTGCATTGCGGACGCGAGGTCACCTTGCGTGTGCGGCCTGCGGCGGCGCAGACCGGCATTTGGTTTCGGCGCACAGATATCTCTGATGCGGACCCGTTTATTTCAGCAAATTGGCAATATGCCGTCCACACAGCGCTGTGCACACGTTTGGTCAATGCGGATGGTTTGGGCGTGTCGACGGTCGAGCATGTCATGGCGGCCATCGCTGGCTGCGGGATTAACAATGCTGTTGTTGAGCTGGATGGACCAGAGGTGCCGATTATGGACGGTTCGGCGCTTGAGTTTGTTCGGGGCTTCTTGAAGGCTGGGCTGATTGAGCAAGCCGCACCTGTTCAGGTGCTGGAAATTTTACAAACGGTCGAGGTGGAGGAGAATGGCGCCTATGCGGCTTTGATGCCCTTCGGCGGAATTGAGATGGATTTCTCAATCGACTTTCCAGATGCGGCGATTGGGCAGCAATCCAAAACGCTCAATCTTGCTAATGGAAGTTTTGTGCATGAGCTTTGCGATAGTCGGACATTTTGCAGAAATTCGGATGTGCAAGTGATGCGCTCCAACGGTTTGGCCCTGGGCGGTACCTTGATGAATGCGGTTGTGATTGAGGGCGCGGATGTTTTAAGCCCCGGCGGCATGCGGCATCCTGATGAACCGGTGCGTCACAAAATGCTGGATGCTATGGGCGATCTTGCACTTGCGGGTGGCCCGATTATCGGCCGCTATGTCGGGCGGCGCGCGGGTCACACCTTGACCAATAAGCTGCTGCGCAAGCTGTTTTCCCAAAGGGACGCCTTCCGCAGGGTGGATTGTGATGACCAGATGTCCATGCGCCTTCCCGGGGCCGGATTGGTTCAGGAAGACGTGCATAATTTCGTATAGCGGCACGCTTGTGGATAAAAAATTAAACTCTTTCATTTTGCCACAATTATTTCTGTGCTAACTCTATCTGTGAATTAAGGATGAGGGTAACCATGCGGTCTCACTATGTGATTCTTCTTTGTTTTTTGATGTTTGCGACTGCTGGATGCAGCGCGCTGAAAAATGAACCGAAAATCGATATTGATACCTATTCGGCCAAAGAGATTTACGATCTGGCGGAGGATAGGCTCGCGAAGAAGCGTCCGCAGGATGCTGCGAAATATTTCAGCGAGATTGAACGGCTCTACCCCTATTCGGAATGGGCCAAGCGTGGGCTCATCATGCAGGCTTATAGTTTTCATATAGATAAAGACTATGAAAACAGCCGCAGCGCGGCGCAACGCTACATTGATTTCTTCCCTGCCGCTGAAGATGCGGCCTATGCGCAGTATATCCTGGCGTTAAGCTATTATGATCAAATCTCGGAAGTTGGCCGAGATCAGGATGTGACCGTCAAGGCCTTGCAAGAATTGCGACTGCTGATCGAGCGCTACCCTGACAGCAAATATGCAAAAGAATCGGCAGAGAAATTTGACATGGCGTTCAGCTTTTTGGCGGCCAAAGAGATGGAAGTTGGTCGATATTATTTGCAGCGCGGATATTACACCTCCGCGGTCAACCGGTTTCGCAAGGTTGTACAAGACTTCCGCACCACCGAACAAACTCCAGAAGCCCTATATCGTTTGATCGAATGCTACCTGTCTCTGGGTCTGAGGGGTGAGGCGCAATCGGCGGCGGCGATTTTGCAAGAAAGCTATAGCAGCACGCCGTGGCACAGAGACAGTTTAACATTGCTCAGTGGCAAGGGTCTGCTTCCGGATGCGGGCGGGCAAAATTGGCTCTCCACCATCTACCGCCAGACGATCAAGGGCCAATGGTTGTAACCAAAGCGAGGCGGCGATGCTGCGTGGGTTAAGCGTTCGTAATATATTGATCATTGATCATTTGGAGCTGGAATTTCAGCCGGGGCTCAATGTGTTGACCGGGGAAACCGGCGCGGGAAAATCCATTTTGCTCGATTGTCTCGGCTTTGTTTTGGGCTGGCGTGGTCGGGCCGAGCTGGTGCGCCAAGGCGCAGAGCAAGGCGAGGTGGTTGCCTGGTTTGAGGTGCCTGCTGACCATCCGGTGAATGAAATTCTCAAAGAGAGCGGGATCGAACCGGAAGATGAGTTGATCCTGCGCAGGATAAACAGCCGCGATGGACGCAAGACCGCCTTTGTCAATGACCGGAGGTGCTCGGGGCAGGTTCTGCGCGACATCAGCGAGACCTTGTTGGAGCTGCATGGGCAACATGATGATCGTGGCCTCTTGGATGTGAAAGGCCACATGAGCTTGCTGGATGAATTCGCCCAAGCGGTCCCTTTGCGAGAGGAGACGCGGCAGGCTTGGCGTGCGCTCAGCTTGGCCAAGGCGGAACGTGCGGATTTGGCTGCGCAGATTGCCGCCTTGGCGGCAGAGGAAGATTATCTGCGCCATACGGTCGATGAGCTGGAGGCTTTGGAGGTTCAGATCGGCGATGAAGGCCAATTGGACGCCCAGCGTCGGCTGATGAAGGCCGCGGCCAAGATCCGCACCGATGTAGACAAGGCCTATCAAGCGATCTCACCTGAGGGTGCTGAGGGGCAGATCAGCGATGCCAGCCGTTGGTTGGCGGAAGCGTCGGAGCATCTGGATGGTCAATTGGATGCGGCGATGGAGGCTTTGGATGGGGCCTTGAACATGCTTGCATTGAGCCAGCAAGAAATTGACAAAGTGTTGCAAGACTTGAGTTTTGATGCCTCCGAATTGGAGCAAACCGAGGAACGTTTGTTCGCCATTCGGGCTGCCGCCCGCAAACACGCGGTATTGCCCGATGAGCTGCCAAATGTTGCTCAGGAGTTGAGCGCCAAGTTGCAGACTTTGACCAGTGGCACGGCCGGACTTGATGCTTTGCAACGCAGGGTGGCGGCGGCGGAGGTGACCTATCAGCAAGCGGCACAGAGGTTGCATTATGCGCGCGTTTCGGCCGCCGAGGCGCTCGACCTGGCAATGGCCGCAGAGTTGGCGCCGCTCAAGATGGAGCGGGCGATTTTTAAGACCGAGATTTCTCCCAGCGATGCGGGGCCAAACGGCACCGATACCGTGGCCTTTACCGTGGCCACCAATCCCGGCGCACCAACGGGCGCTTTGGAGAAAATTGCCTCTGGCGGCGAATTAAGTCGCTTTCTATTGGCGCTCAAGGTCTGCTTGTCGGAACGCACACTTCAGCGCACGATGATCTTTGATGAGATTGACCGCGGTGTCGGCGGCGCCACGGCCGATGCGGTTGGGCGGCGTTTGGCGCAATTGGGGGCCGAAGGGCAGGTTTTGGTCGTAACCCATTCGCCGCAGGTTGCGGCGCTGGCTTCGGCGCATTGGCGCGTGGAGAAGCGGGTGGAGGATGACAAAACCCTCTCAACAGTTGTGGCGCTGACACCACAGGAGCGGGTGGATGAAATTGCCCGCATGTTGGCGGGCGATGTGGTCACCGATGAGGCCCGCGGCGCGGCGCGTTCTTTGCTGGGCGCGCTTTAGACCTGCTCTATGGTGATCTTGTCATTGAGGTAAAATGCCAAGTGATCCTTGATTTTGGCCATCGCCTCTTTTGGCGCCTCATAGCTCCAAGCCACGTTTTCAATGGGCCCGTTCTTGGTGATGATCGAAAAATAGCTGGCATCGCCCTTATGCGGACAATGGGAGGTTTTGTCTGTTTGATCCAGAAATGCCATGGCGATGTCATCGCGGGGAAAGTAGATCACCGGATCATAGCCCCGCTCTGTGAGCTCCAAAGCTCCGCGGGTTTCTGCGATAACCGCGCCCGCGGCGCGTAAGGACCATTTGCCCGACAAGGCTCTAATTTTTATATGTTCTGTCATGATGTGCCCTTGTCCCACTCTTAGCGGTCTGTGTCAAATGCGACGCGTGGCCTGTGCCAACCATTGAGCTGTTTCGGGCTCGAGCAAAGGCGCAAGTTTTGCATATACCTCTTGATGGTAAGCGTTCAGCCAATTTTTTTCGCCGCATGTCAGCGCGGTCGTTTCAACCAAGCGCAGGTCAATGGGAGCGTAGGTGAGTGTTTCAAAGGCCAGCATGGCACGATCATCGCCGCCGGGCAGGGGCTCTGCATCGATCACCGTGATGAGGTTTTCGATGCGAATGCCAAAGGCGCCGGGGCGATAATATCCCGGTTCATTCGAGAGAATCATGCCCGGTTGCAAGGGCACATTGCCGGCGCGCGACAACCGTTGCGGTCCCTCGTGAACTGACAGAAAACTGCCAACCCCGTGACCGGTGCCATGGTCATAATCCTGCCCAGCGGCCCAGAGGGGCGCGCGGGCAATGGCATCGATATCACGGCCGGCCAATCCCTTGGGAAAGCGCAACTGTGATATGGCAATCATGCCCTTCAGAACGCGGGTGAAGGCTTGCCGCATCTCGAGGCTTGGGTTGCCAATGGGCAGGGTGCGGGTGATATCGGTGGTGCCATCTTGATATTGCGCGCCGCTGTCGACCAACAGAAGGCTGTCAGGGTCCAAGGGGCGGTTGCTTTTCTCGGTGACTCGATAATGCACCACGGCCCCATTTGGGCCAGATCCGCTGATGGTGTCAAAGCTGATGTCATGCAACAGGTTGGTGGCGGCGCGGCAGGTTTCAAGCTGTTTTACAATGTCAATTTCGCTGAGCTGGGAAGTATCGGCCCCGTCAAACCAGGCAAGAAACCGGACCACGGCCGCGCCATCGCGCAGATGCGCCGCCCTGCAACCGTCCAGTTCGATGCGCGTCTTGCAGGCTTTGGGCAGGCTACAGGGATCAAAACCGCGCAAAATCTTTGCCGGACCTGCTGACAGCGCCTCGAAGGCGGCTTGGGGCAAAGAGGCCGGTTCAATCAAAACCGTGCCTGTGAGATCTTTAAGATGTCTGGAAAAGGCGTCCCAAGGGGCAAGTGTCACGGTGTCCGGCAGCGTCAGATTGGCAAATTTTGCCACATCGCCAAAGAGCGTCAGTGCGCCATCGGCGGATAGGAGCCCGAAACAATGGACGATCGGCGTGCGCGGCACATCACTGCCACGCAGATTGAGCAACCAACACAGGCTATCTGGCAGGGTGATGACAGCGGTTTGCGCAGATTGCGCCGCAATAGCCGCGCCCAAACGGTGGGTTTTCTCTTCGGCGGTATCGCCGCAAAGATGTGGCGGATGCGCCCAGGCCGGGGCGTTTGGCGCGCTCGGGCGATCGGTCCAAATCACGTCCACCCCATTGGAACTGGCCGCCAGTGAGATACCCGTGCCCTCCAATCCCATGCGCAGAGTTTCGATCTGCTCGACCGTATGAAGCCAAGGGTCAAACCCAATCACCGCGCCGGGTGCGGCATTGCTTGAAAGCCAGTCATGTAACGAAGTTTCGGGCCAATGCACGGGCGTGAAATCGTCTGCCACCTGCTGGCCTACCTGCAACCTGTAGCGCCCGTCGATAAAGATGCCAGCAGTGGCTTGCAAAATGCAGGCAAATCCCGCCGATCCGGTAAATCCGGTGAGCCAAGACAGGCGCTCATCGCAGGGGGCCACATATTCGCCCTGGTGGCGATCGGCGCGCGGGACGATAAAGCCATTCAATTTCTGCTTTGCCATCCAGGCGCGCAATTGCGCCAAACGCGGCGGGCCCTGTTCGGGAGAGGTGGGGGAGTCGAAGGTTTGAAACATGGAACGGTTCCTTGTTCGCCAGCATTTGGTGCGTGCAGATTGAGCCAAGGCCGGGTTTGCGGCAATGGGCAAATTGCGTTTTGAACTTATCCCGTCCGTTTAAGGCCCATGACCCGGGCCCGCGCACGCGCGTCGCTTTCAAATAGGGCGGCGAGTTGTTCGGTCATTGCGCCGGCCAATTGTTCCACATCGGTGATGGTCACGGCGCGATCGTAATAGCGGGTGACATCATGACCAATACCAATCGCCAAGAGCTCAACTTGCCGGCGTTTTTCGACCATGGCAATCACATCGCGCAGGTGTTTCTCCAGATAATTGGCAGGGTTGACGGACAGCGTGCTGTCATCCACCGGCGCCCCATCAGAAATCACCATCAAAATTTTTCGAGACTCGTGGCGGACGGTCATGCGGCGATGCGCCCACTCCAGGGCTTCGCCGTCGATATTCTCTTTGAGCAGCCCTTCTTTCATCATCAACCCAAGATTGGGCCGGGCGCGGCGCCAGGGGGCGTCGGCGCTTTTGTAGATGATATGGCGCAGATCGTTGAGGCGACCAGGACCCTGGGGGCGGCCTTCCGCGAGCCATTCCTCACGGCTTTGCCCGCCTTTCCATGCACGGGTGGTGAAACCCAAAATCTCAACCTTCACGCTGCAACGCTCCAAGGTGCGGGCCAGCACATCGGCACAGATGGCCGCGATGGAGATGGGACGACCGCGCATAGAGCCGGAATTGTCGAGCAAGAGCGTCACGCATGTGTCGCGAAATTCCGTGTCTTTTTCAACCTTGAAGGACAGCGGCGTTGTGGGATTGGCAATCACCCGCGCCAGACGCCCTGCATCCAAGGTGCCCTCCTCAAGATCAAACTCCCAACTGCGGTTTTGCTGCGCCTGCAAGCGACGTTGTAGCTTGTTGGCCAAGCGGCTAACGGCCCCTTTTAGAGGCTCCAGCTGTTGATCAAGATAGGCGCGTAAACGCTCCAGCTCCTGCGGCTCCGCCAAATCTTCAGCCCGAATTTCTTCATCAAATTCTGTGCGATAGACCATGTATTGCGGATCTGCATCTGAGACGGGTTGCGGTGCTGGTGGCTCGAGAGGAGCCTCGCCCTCGGGCAGCTCCATTTCTTCGCCCATGTCACTGTCGGCCATGTCATCCATCGAGACTTGCGCCGTTGAAGCATCTTGCTGCTTATCTTGGCTCTGTTCTGGATTGGCATCATCTTGCTCTTCAGAATCATCATCTTCGCCGGTGCTGTCGGGTTGATCGTCTTGATCTTCATCTGCATCGGCCTGATCCTCGGCGTCCTCATCTTCGAAGTCGGGATCTTCGCCGAGCTGGTCCCCATAGCCCAAATCGCGAATAATCTTACGGGTGAATTTCGCAAACTCTGCTTGATCGGCCAAAATATCTTCGATTGTGCCGAGACTGCCGCCGGTTTGCCCCTCAATGAAATCGCGCCAGAGATTCATCACATTGGCAGCATCGGGCGGCAGGTCGCGCCCAGTGGCAAGGTGGCGCACCAAATAGCCGGCAGCCGTGGCCAGGGGAGCTTGGCTGGCTTCGCGAATATCGCCAAAGCCCTGACGCAAAGCTTCATTCTCAATCTTTGCATCAATATTGGTGTGGGTGCCGGGCATGGCGCGGGCACCAACCGCCTCGCAGCGCGCCGTTTCCATCGCATCATAGATGTCGCGGGCCATTTGGCCCTGCGGAACATAGCGGTCGAATGTGCTTGCGTCATGGAATTTGTGGCGCAGGGCCAGAGCATCAGCGGTGCCGCGGGCCAAACGCACCTCCTGCGCCGTGAGCCGCCGGCTGACCTGTGGCAGCCGGATCGAGTCGCGCGTCGCCCCTGGCGGATCCACCGAATAGGTGACCGAGAGCTCGGCATCATCGGCCATAACCTTGGTTGCTTCGGCCAGTGCCTTTTTGAACGGATCGGCAGGATTGTCGTTATTTTGCATCAATATGATCCACTTAGGGCCCGCTGAATTGGCGGCTTACGACATGCTCGTCGATACGGCCGATTCTGGCAATTCTTCGTCAAAGCAGCGCTGGTAGAATTCCGCGACCGTTTGACGTTCCAGCTCGTCGCATTTGTTCAGGAAGCTCAAGCGGAACGCATAGCCGATATTGCGGAAAATTTCGGCATTTTGCGCCCAAGCGATGACGGTGCGCGGGGACATCACAGTGGACAGATCACCATTTTTGAAAGCGGTGCGCGACAGATCGGCGACAGTGACCATCTGTTTGATGGTGCGGCGACCGCTTTCGGTATTGTAATGCGGGTTCTTTGCAAGAACGATGGCAGCTTCTGCCTCAACGGAGAGATAATTCAACGTAGAGACCAGGCTCCACCGGTCCATTTGCCCTTGGTTGATTTGCTGTGTGCCGTGATAAAGCCCGGTGGTGTCGCCAAGACCCACGGTATTGGCCGTCGCAAAAATACGGAAATATGGGTGAGGGTTGATCACTTGGTTTTGATCCAGCAAGGTCAATTTGCCGTCCACTTCCAAAACGCGCTGGATCACAAACATCACATCCGCGCGCCCGGCGTCATATTCATCAAAGACAATCGCAGTGGGATTGCGCAGTGCCCAGGGCAAAATGCCTTCTTGGAAATCGGTGACTTGCTTGCCGTCCTTGAGCTTGATGGCGTCTTTCCCAATGAGGTCGATGCGGCTGATATGGCTGTCGAGGTTCACGCGAACGGCTGGCCAGTTCAATCGGCTGGCGACCTGTTCGATATGGGTGGATTTGCCGGTGCCGTGATACCCTTGGATCATAACGCGGCGGTTATAGGCAAAGCCCGCGAGGATGGCCAAAGTGGTGTCCGGGTCAAATTTATAGGTGCTGTCGATATCTGGCACGCGGGAGGTGCGATCGGCAAAGCCTTTCACGACCATATCAGAGTCGATTCCAAATACTTCGCGAACCGAAATATCTTGTGTTGGATGCGTGTCGATATCTAAACTTGTGTCAGCCATTGTCTCATTCCTTTGTGCCCCGGCAGTGCGCCGCGCTGTTCGTGCAACATAATGCGGCAAAGGGCAAGGGAAAGACAAAATCCACAGTGCGCTGCGCCATGAGCCTTCTGGCCCTATGTTTTTATTGAATTGGGTTCCTTATTGCGCTGTGCTGTCCGCGATGGCGGCGTAATTTGGTTTATTTAAAGCTGCGGCTTTCTTTGATTTGATCCCAAGCCCAGACCACTTCGCCCAATTGCTCTTCTTGGCTGCGGTCGCCACCATTCATATCGGGATGCAGCACTTTGATCAGCGATTTATAGGCTTTGCGAATTTCAGCCTTGGTCCAGTGATCTTTGGCTTCCAAAATATCCAAGGCGCGACGTTCCGACGATGGCAATTTACGGGTGGCCCCGGTGATGGATTTTCCAGGATTTTGCGTCGCATTGGCGCCCAAAACTTGATGCGGGTCATCCACGCCAAGGCGGGCCCAAGCCCGTTGCTCTTCAGTGGAGCGAAATGGCTTGGTTTCGCGCTCCCACACGCGGTCACTGTCCATTTGTCTTTGCAGCTCTTCTTCGGTGTTTCCATCAAAGAAGTTCCATTTCAGATTATACTCGCGCACATGTTCTTTGCAGAACCAAAAGTAATCGTCCAAAATATCTGGCGATTTGGGTGCACGGTATTTCCCGGATTCAGCACAGCCGGCATGCTCGCATTTGCGCGTTGAGGTCTCGAAAGCGCCTGACATGCCCCTGCGACCGCGTGGATTGTTCTTTTTGGCCGTGGATACGGACATATCAAAACCGAAGGGATCGTCCTTCTTCATCGCATTAACCTTTCCGACTCGGAGATCAGAGTTTAGACCTGAATGAGAAAGATGAAAGGGGTCGAGATGAGAAAACTGGACAGAACGGCGGATCTAATCGAAAAAACTCTGCGAGAGGCATTTAATCCGCAGGAATTAGAGGTTGCAGATGTGTCAGAAGCGCATCGCGGGCATTCCGGCTTCCAAGAGGGCGGGGAAAGCCACTTCGAGGTGCGCATCACTGCGACTCATTTTTCCGGCATGAGTCGCATTGCCCAGCACCGCGCCATTCATGCAGCGCTCGGGCGTGATTGTATCGAACGGATCCACGCATTGGCATTGACCGTGCGCAGCGCTTAGGCAGATTCCCAGACCCACAGCGCCTACAGCGCCAGTTTCGCCGCCACAATTTGATTGACCACCTGCGGATTGGCCTTGCCACCCGTGGCCTTGATCACTTGCCCGACAAACCAGCCTGCCAATTTTGGATTTTGCTTGGCTTTTTCCACTTGGGCTGGATTGTCGGCGATGATTTGATCGACAGCAGCCTCAATCGCGCCGGTATCTGTGACCTGTTTCATACCGCGGCTTTCGACGATTTCGGCTGGGGTGCCACCCTCGGTATAGACAATTTCAAACAAGTCCTTGGCGATCTTGCCCGAAATCTCGCCACTTGAAATCAAGTCAATAACGCCGCCGAGTTGATCGGGGCTGACTGGGCAATTGGCGATGGTGACATCATCTTTTTTCATCCGGCCGAACAGTTCATTGATGACCCAATTGGCCGCAACCTTGCCATCACGGCCCTGCGCCACTTTTTCGAAATAGCTGGCGTTCTGCGTTTCAGCGGTCAATACAGAGGCGTCATAGTTGGACAGGCCAAACTCATTGATAAAGCGGGACTTTTTGGCATCTGGCAGCTCCGGAAGCTGCGCTGCCAGATCATCAATCCACTCTTGTTCAATCTCCAAAGGCAGCAGGTCCGGGCAAGGGAAATAGCGATAGTCATGCGCTTCCTCTTTTGAACGCATGGAACGGGTTTCGTTTTTATCCGCGTCATAAAGCCGGGTTTCTTGGATCACCTCGCCGCCGTCTTCCAATATGGCAATTTGCCGGCGGGCCTCATAGTCAATCGCAGCCTGCATGAAACGCATGGAGTTCATATTCTTGATCTCGCAGCGTGTGCCGAGGTGGGAGAAATCTTGCGTGGCTTGATATTTTTCGTAATCCCCAGGCCGGCAGACAGAGACATTGACATCGGCCCGCAGGCTGCCGTTTTGCATATTGCCATCGCAGGTGCCGAGATATTGCATGATTTGGCGCAGCTTGGTGACATAGGCCGCCGCCTCTTCGGGGCCGCGAATGTCTGGGCGGCTGACGATTTCCATCAAGGCCACGCCGGTGCGGTTGAGATCCACAAAAGAATTGTTGGGGTCCATGTCATGCACCGATTTGCCGGCATCTTGCTCCAGGTGAATACGTTCAATGCGCACCAAACGGGCTGTTCCGTCGCCCAATTCGACGAAGACCTCACCCTCTCCGACAATCGGATGGTAAAGCTGGCTGATTTGGTAACCCTGTGGCAAGTCGGGGTAGAAATAGTTTTTCCGATCAAAGGCTGAGAATGTGTTGATCTGTGCTTTGAGCCCAAGCCCGGTGCGCACCGCTTGGGCCACGCATTCCTCGTTGATCACCGGCAACATGCCTGGCATGCCCGCGTCCACGAAGGCGACATTTGAGTTCGGCTCGGCACCAAACTGGGTAGACGCCCCAGAAAAGAGCTTGGCTTTTGAGGTCACTTGCGCATGGACCTCAAGGCCGATCACCAGTTCCCAATCATGTTTTGCCCCGGCAATGACCTTGGGTTTGGGTGTCTCAAATGTTTGGTCCAGCATAGCAGTGCCCCGATAAATCTTAGTGTTTGCCTGTGTTCTACGGTGAACAGCCGCCCTCGACAAGATGCGCCTGACCGATCCTGATGTTTTACGCCCCCAAAAGCCGGGTGACCATCTCCCTTGTGTCCCGCGACAGATTGGGCTTTGCGGCAAGACGGCTGAGCTCTGCACACATAAGTGCTTGACGCTCTTTGTCATAGCGGCGCCATGTTTCGAAGACGGTGGTCATGCGCGCGCAGAGTTGCGGATTGATGTCATCCAGAGCAATCAGCTGATCGGCCACCAGCGCATAGGCGGATCCATCCGCTTGGTGAAACGCTGCAGGCGTCATGGCCAAGGCGCCGATCAATGCGCGGAATCGGTTTGGATTTTTCAAAGTGAAATCGGGGTGCTTCAGCAAGTCGCGCGCAATAGCCACGGCTTGGCTTGCCGGGCAGGCGGTGACTTGTAGGCTGAACCATTTGTCGATCACCAGACGCTCATGGCGCCATTGCTGGTAAAATTGTGCCATCGCTTCAGCACCTTGGCCGTGGCGGCTCAGATTGGCAAGCGCCGGAAGTTGCAAGGTCATCGTGTCGGCCTTGGCAAATTGCTCTGCGGCCAAGGCGCCGCCATCGACATGGCTGATGAGGCGTAAGGCCAGGGCGCTCAGCGCCCGCGCGCCACAGCTGGCCGCATCTGCCGAAAAGGGCCCGGAGAGCTGGTGGGCGTGGTAAAGCGCTTGAAGCGCGTCAAGCCCTTGGCGGGCCAAATGCTCGGACAGGTGATGCACGGCTGCGTCAATTGCAACAGGGTCAGGGATCTGGCCTTGCTCAGCAAGGGATCTGGCAATTTCATCTTGACCGGGCAGGGCGCAGCATATGGCGCGGAAGGCCGGATCCAGGTCCTCATTGGCCATCACCTGGAGCAGGGCGGTGCAATAGGCGTCATCGGGCACAGCCCCCGTCTGAAGCACGGCCAGGACCGCCGATTTGCCCAGCTCGCGACTGGCCTCAAAGCGATTGAATAGATCTGGATCATGGGTCAGCTGCACCAGGTGTTCGCCCGGGCTGGTCTTGCGCCGCAAGATCACAGGTGCGGAAAATCCGCGCAATAGGGATGGGATTGGCGCGGCGCGCAGACCTGAGAAGCGGAAGCTCTGCTCGGCTTCGGTGAGCACCAGCAGCTGCGTGTCCAGCGCTTCTGTCCCGTCTGGATACAAAAGCCCCAGCGCAACAGGGATCACCAGCGGTTGTTTGTCTGGCTGGCCAGGCGTGGGCGGTGTGACTTGGGTCAGGGTCAACTCATAGGTGCCATCGGCGAAATGGTCGCGCACGGTCACGATGGGCGTGCCGGCCTGGCTGTACCAAAGTTTGAATTGGCTGAGATCCTGCCCCGTGACATCGGTGAACACGGCCAGCCAATCTTCAATCGTGCAGGCCTGCCCGTCATGGCGGGTGAAATAGAGGTCCAATGCCTTTTTATAGGCCGCATCGCCGACCAATAGCTTGAGCATACGGATCAATTCTGCACCTTTTTCATAGACGGTGGCCGTATAGAAATTGTTGATTTCCACAAAGCTCTCAGGCCGTACGGGATGGGCCAAGGGGCCGCTGTCTTCGCGAAATTGTCGTGCACGCAAAGCGACGACATCTTCAATGCGTCGCACCTCTGCGCCGCGCATATCTGCGCTGAATTGTTGGTCACGAAACACCGTTAGGCCCTCTTTGAGGCTCAATTGGAACCAGTCACGGCAGGTGATACGGTTGCCGGTCCAATTGTGAAAATATTCATGGGCGATAATGGCTTCGATGCGTTCGAAATTGGCGTCTAATGCGGTTTCAGGACTGGCCAGAACGGCGGAGGAATTAAATATATTCAGACCTTTGTTTTCCATCGCGCCCATGTTGAAATCATCTACGGCAACGATATTGAAGACAGAGAGATCATATTCGCGGCCATAGACACGTTCATCCCAAGCCATGCTGGCCTTGAGCGCTTCCAAGGCGAAGGCGCATTTGTCTTGATCGCCATCGCGCACATAGATATTCAAATCCACCGGTTTGCCGGAGGCAGTGGTGAAGTGATCGCAGACCACTTGAAATTCGCCCGCAACCAAAGCGAACAGATAGGCCGGTTTCGGCCAGGGATCTTGCCAGCGGCGGGTTTTGCCCTCACTGCCCATGGGCTCACCATTGGATAGGGCATAGGTCAGGTCGCTATGGATGGTCACATCGAAGGGCGCCATGACATCGGGGCGATCGGGGTAATAGGTGATGCGGCGAAAGCCTTCGGCCTCGCATTGGGTGCAAAACATGCCATTCGACATGTAAAGGCCCGACAATTCCGTATTGGCGCTGGGGTTTATCTCCACCTCGCTTTGCCAGATGAAAGGCCCATCCGGCACAGTGCAGCTCAACCCCGCCTCAGTGATCACCGGAGTGACGGCAGCCCCATTGATATAGGCCGACAGGAATTTTAAATTTTCCCCATGCAGAAAGAATTCCGCGCTGCTGCTGTCCGGGTTTGGTCGGAATTTGACCGTGGAGCGCACCCGCGTGGCGGTGGGGTGCAGGTCAAATTCAAGCGCGACGTGGTCCACCAAATAGGCGGGCGCTTGGTAATCTTTGAGGTAGATCGTTTGCGAGTTTTCGGCAGTCATGGCGCGGCTCCTGATAGGGTTGTGTGATACCTAGCGACCTTCGCGCTCAGTTGGAATAAGCGCGGCCAGAAAACTTCACGCAGGGAGTGGAATTTGTCCCCGAAAGGAAAATTGGTACAAAATAGTAACCAATTTGCCTTGAAATTCGCAGGCGAGCTGGGTATCGAGACCCGAAGCGATCCGCATTGTAGGATCACATATTTCTGGAGATTGCGACTATGCCAAAATATATTCAAGTTTCAGGCCTCTCGGTGGCCGAAGAGTTACATAAGTTCATCGAGTCTGAAGCTTTGGACGGATTGGCCGTCAGCGCTGCCCAGTTTTGGGATGGCCTGTCGGAATTGGCGCATGAGTTGGGACCAAAGAACCGAGCCCTTTTAGAGCAACGTTCAGATATACAAGGAAAAATTGACGCCTGGCACATTGCGCGCCGTGGTCAGGCGCATGACGCCGCCGCTTATCAAGACTTTTTGAAAGAGATTGGCTATTTGGTGCCGGAACCGGCGGATTTTTCGGTAACAACTCAAAATGTCGATCCTGAAATTGCGTCAACCCCCGGCCCGCAACTTGTGGTGCCGATTATGAATGCGCGCTATGCGTTGAACGCGGCCAATGCCCGCTGGGGCAGCCTCTATGATGCGCTCTACGGCACGGATGCTATGGGGGACGCGCCAAGCGGTGCAGGCTATGATGCGGCGCGCGGTGCGCGGGTGATCGACTGGGCCAAAGCCTATTTGGATCAGGTCGCGCCCTTGGCCAGCGGTTCGCATGCGGATGTGACAGCCTATGAGGTTGTGGGCGATGCGCTGGTCCCTGCTCTTGCGGATCCCTCACAATATATCGGGATGAATACAGACGATCACGGCGCGCTGGTTGAGGTGATTTTGCAGAAGAATCGTCTGCATATTGCCATTCAAATTGACCCAAAGGGCAATATAGGCAGCGGAGATAAAGCGCATGTAGACGATATCCTGCTGGAAAGCGCGATCTCGGCCATTATGGATTGCGAAGATTCGGTGGCCGCAGTCGATGGGGCCGATAAGGTGATCGCCTATCGCAATTGGCTTGGATTGATGCGCGGTGATCTGCGTGAGACCGTGAGCAAGGGCGGCAAATCCTTTGATCGGGTCTTGAATGCGGATCGCAGCTATGTGCATGCGGGCAAGACCCACAAGCTCAAGGGCCGCGCGCTCATGTTGGTGCGCAATGTAGGCCATTTGATGAGCAACCCGGCGGTCAAAGATCGTGATGGGCGTGAAATTGGCGAAGGCTTGCTGGACGCTCTGTGCACGACGCTGATCGCGATGCATGATTTGCAGCGCTCAGGCGGCAACTCGCTGCATGGTTCGGTTTATGTGGTCAAACCCAAGATGCATGGACCGGAGGAGGTGGCTTTTGCGGATGAAATCTTCACCCGGGTTGAACGCATTTTGGGACTGCCGCAAAATACCGTAAAGCTGGGCATCATGGATGAGGAACGCCGCACCAGCGCCAATCTCAAAGCCTGCATCAAAGCCGCCGAGGCGCGTGTGGCCTTCATCAACACGGGCTTTTTAGATCGTACCGGTGACGAAATTCACACCTCGATGGAAGCGGGACCAATGATTCCAAAAGGGCAAATGAAAGTGACCCCTTGGATCAATGCCTATGAAGACCGTAACGTTGACATCGGTTTGGCCTGTGGTTTGCAGGGCAAGGCGCAGATCGGCAAAGGCATGTGGGCCATGCCTGATTTGATGGGCGATATGTTGGCGCAAAAAATTGGCCATCCGAAAGCGGGTGCGACCTGCGCCTGGGTTCCAAGCCCAACGGCCGCGACCCTGCATGCCACCCATTATCATCAGGTGGATGTGATGGCGGTGCAAGCAGAGCTGAAAGCCAAAGGCCCGCGCCGCGGTCTTGATGACCTATTGACCATTCCCGTGGCCAGTGGCAGCAATTGGTCGCCCGATGAGTTGACGCAAGAGATTGAAAACAATGCGCAAGGGATCTTAGGCTATGTGGTGCGCTGGGTGGACAGCGGGGTTGGCTGTTCGAAAGTGCCAGACATCCACAATGTGGGGCTCATGGAAGACCGTGCGACCTGCCGGATCTCTTCGCAGGCCTTGGCAAATTGGTTGCATCATGATGTTATTGACCGTGACATGGTCATGGCCGCAATGAAGCAAATGGCCGCTGTGGTCGATGGGCAAAATGCAGGGGACGCCAGCTACACGCCCATGGCCCCCGGTTTTGATGGGATCGCATTCAAAGCGGCCTGTGATCTTGTGTTCGAAGGTCGGGTGCAGCCGTCTGGCTATACGGAACCAGTTTTGCACCGCCGGAGATTGGAATTGAAAGCCGCCCAGGCGCAGTAACCACTGTGCTTCACTTTTACTTAATCCCGTGATTTCGCGGGGTTCACTCGAAAGAAAACTGATGCCTGATATTAACCTTAGAAAAGCAAAATCCATCATCCGCGGGACATTAGCTAAGGGCAAAGAGCTCGCGCTTAAACCGCTCTCGGTCGTCGTGCTGGATGCTGGTGGGCATGTGATTGCCTTTGAACGTGAAGATGGGGCGGCGCCGGGCCGCTTTGCCATCGCGCAAGCCAAGGCCTTTGGCTCAATCATGCTGGGCATGGGCGGCACCGCTCAAATGGCGCGCGCAGACCAGCAGGCCTATTTTATGACCGCGGTGAACGGACTTTATGGGGGTAAAGTGATCCCAGTTCCCGGAGGCGTTTTGCTGCGCGACAAAAAAGGCAGCGTGGTCGGCGCCGTTGGTGTCACCGGCGATACCTCTGACAATGATTTGATTGCAGCCATGGCCGGTATTGAGGGCTCTGGCTTGGTTGGTGATGGTTAGAGCCGATCGACGGCCTTCACTGGCTGTGACCCAATCGGTGCAGTGACACCGAGACAGAAAGGAGCGCGGGGCGCTCCTTTTTTGTGCAGATGCGATTGAATTTTATGCGGGGAGCCTTCGGCGGTTGCAGCGCTTTGGGTTAAACCACAGCGCGGATCCGCCGGCCGGCGCTCCTGTCCGAAGCTCTACGAAATTTATAATATTGATTTTAAGTGAAATTTTGCGCGGTGCGCCTCGCAGTGGTCGTCTTGCACAGATGCGCCGCTTGGCCGCCGCCCCCTTGGATCAGTGTTATTTTGGCATTTGGCGGCTGCAATTGCCCCGGTGCTTTTGTTACAAAGCTTTTTATTTGAGGGCTTTCCTGCCGGCGATGGACATCTTATGTAAGGGAAAACTCGCATAAGGTGTGACTATGGTGCGCCCCGTGATCGGCATTATTGGCAATCCCCATCTGATTAATTCAGAGTATTTGGTGCATGGGGTGGGTGAGATGAATTCTCGCGCAGTGCGCGAGATTTGCAACGCTTTGCCCGTCATTGTCCCACCCGATGCGCTGTTGGCCCCGGTTGAGGAGCTTTTGGAGGCCTGCGATGGATTTGTGTTCACCGGCGGGCGCCCCAATGTACATCCGAAAGAATATGGCGAATCTCTGACCGAAGGTCATGGGGAGATGGATGAGAAACGCGATGGCCTAGCCTTGCCGTTGATCCGCGCCCTGGTGACGCGTGGTCAGCCCTATTTGGCGATTTGCCGCGGGTTTCAAGAGATGAATGTCGCGATGGGGGGCAGTCTTCACCCCGAGATCCGGGAATTGCCCGGGCGAGACAATCATCGCATGCCGCCGGACGGCACCTTGGAAGAGAAATTTGCGCTGCGCCATGATGTCCGTTTCACGCCCGGCGGGGTTTTTGCGCGGATGCTGGGGGCGGAGGTCGTGCGCACCAATACGCTGCATGGGCAGGGGATCAAAGAGCCGGGGCCGCGTGTGGTGGTTGATGGCCATGCCCCCGACGGCACGCCCGAGGCGATTTACATCAAAGATGCCAAAGGCTTTGGCCTGGGCGTTCAATGGCATCCAGAGTATAATGCCGCGCAAGATCCGGTCTCCAGGCCGCTGTTTTCGGCCTTTGGAGCGGCGGTCTGTGAATGGCGCGCGGCGCGCCGGGGGGCCGCTTAGGGTTGCCCGCCCGAGATTTCCATGGCCTGCCCGTCAAAACTGTCTGAGCCGGGGCTGCAAATCCACAAAGCGGCCGAGGCCACCTCCTGTGCTGTAATCAGCCGCCCATGCGGGTTCAGATCGACCATCAAGGCGCGGGCCTCCTCTTGGCTAATATGTGCCCGCTCAGAGATGCTTTGTGTATTGCGGTCAATGATGTCCGTGTCGACATAGCCGGGGCATAACGCATTAAATGTGACAGGCAATTTGGCGTGATCGGCGCTGAGCGCCCGGATCATCCCGATGACCCCGTGCTTTGATGCGCTGTAGGCATGTGCCCCTTTCAATCCGCGCACCCCGGCAATGGAGGAAACGGCCAAGATGCGGCCCCAGTCTTTCACCGGCATGTATCTTAGAGATTCGCGGATCGTCAGATAGGCGCCGTCCAGATTGATTGCCATGATTTTGCGCCAAAACTCGAAGCTGGAATTGCGAATATTCTGCCCCTCTGCGATGCCGGCATTGGCGATGCAAATATCAATGCTTCCAAAGTGATCGGCAATCGATTTCATGCCCGTGACCACCGAGGCTTCATCGGCCACATCCATCTTGACGGCATAGCCTCCAAAAGAGTTGGCGGCCTGGTCCAACACCTCCAAACGCCGCCCGGTGATGGCCACATTGCAGCCCTCCGCAGCCAATTTACGCGCAATCGCCAGTCCGATGCCGGTTCCGCCGCCCGTGATGACGACATTTTTTCCTGTGAGTAGCAAAATTATTCCCCTCAATAACTGTACACTGAAATATACTCACATTTTGCGGCGAAAAGCCACGCTAGATCAGTTGCGCAATATTATTGCGCGCGTTACCCATTCGCCATTCGAAAAGGTTTCGAGGACGGTGAAAGACCGCGTCATGAAAGGACGAAAATTATGAAAATTGGAGCTCTCAAAGAGATTTCTACCGGTGAACAGCGCGTCGCCTTAACGCCAGAAAGCGCAATTCAGTTGCAGAAACTTGGTCATGACTGTCTTGTCCAAAAAGGCGCAGGCATTGCGGCGGGCTTTAGCGATGCGCAGTATAAAGCCGTCGGCGTCGAAGTGGCCGCCACTGCGGCCGCATTGACCAAGGCCTGCGATGTCATCGTTAAGGTTCGCCCGCCAACTGAGGCGGAAATCAAACGACTTTCTCTTGAAAAAACATTGATTTCATTTTTCTATCCCGGGGCCAATGAGGATCTCATGGAGCTGGCCAAATCCAAAGGCGCCAGCGTCATTGCCATGGATATGGTGCCGCGGATCAGCCGCGCCCAGAAAATGGACGCGCTGTCCTCGATGGCCAATATTGCTGGGTACCGAGCGGTGATTGAGGCTGGCAATAACTTCGGCCGGTTTTTCACAGGTCAGGTCACCGCTGCGGGCAAAGTGCCCCCGGCCAAGGTCTTGGTGGTTGGCGCCGGCGTGGCTGGGCTTGCGGCCATCGGAACGTCGACCTCTCTTGGCGCGATCACCTACGCATTTGACGTGCGGCCAGAGGTCGCCGAGCAGGTCGAATCGATGGGTGCAGAGTTTGTCTTCTTGGATTTCTCAGAGGAGCAGGCCGATGGTGCGGCCACGGGCGGCTATGCGGCAGTCTCCTCACCGGAGTTTGCGGCGGCGCAATTGGCCAAATTCCGCGAGATTGCCCCGGACATGGACATTGTGATCACCACGGCGTTGATCCCCAATAGAGAGGCGCCTGAGCTTTGGACCGCTGATATGGTGGCCAGCATGAAACCCGGCTCCGTGATCATTGATTTGGCCGCAGAGAAGGGCGGAAATTGCAAATTGACCGTCATGGACGAGCGGATCGTGACCGATAATGGCGTGATCATCATCGGCTATACGGATTTCCCAAGCCGGATGGCGGCGCAGGCCAGCACGCTTTATGCCAATAATATCCGCCATATGCTGTCTGATCTCACCCCGGAAAAAGATGGGGTTATTGTACATAATATGGAAGACGACGTCATCCGCGGAGCGACCATCGCCCATGCGGGAGAGATCACCTTCCCGCCGCCGCCGCCCAAAATTCAGGCGATCGCGGCCAAGCCCAAGGAAAAACTGCCTGAGAAAACCGCGGCGGAAAAGCGTGCCGAAGAGGTCCAGGCTTTCAAAAAGCAAACCCAGAACCAAGTCGCTCTATTGGCCATCGGCGGGGCGCTGCTGTTTTTGGTGGGCAGCTACGCACCGGCAAGCTTTATGCAGCATTTTATCGTGTTTGTTCTGTCCGTCTTTGTCGGCTTCCAAGTGATTTGGAATGTCAGCCATTCGTTGCACACGCCGTTGATGGCGGTGACCAATGCGATTTCCTCGATCATCATCTTGGGCGCAGTGCTGCAAGTGGGATCGACCAGCTTGCTTGTGACCGTGCTTGCGGCGATTGCGGTGTTCTTTGCGGGCATCAATATTTTTGGCGGCTTTCTCGTAACCCGGCGCATGCTTGCCATGTTCCAGAAATCTTAAGGAGGTCGATACTATGGAAATGGGCTTTACCACTGCCGTCTACGTTGTTGCGGCTATTCTTTTCATTTTGTCCCTCGGGGGCTTGTCGGGCCAAGAAAGCGCCAAACGGGCTGTTTGGTATGGCATCGTTGGCATGGCGCTGGCGGTGACCGCCACATTGTTTGGGCCAGGTTTTGGTGCATGGTGGCTGTCTTTGGTTCTGATCGCGGCCGGAGGGGTGATCGGCTATCAATTGGCGTCAAAAGTTGAAATGACCCAAATGCCAGAGCTGGTGGCCGGCATGCATGCGCTTGTCGGGCTGGCTGCGGTTTTTGTTGGTTTCAACACGCATTTTGAACTGGTCAATGTTGCAGCCATGGATGAGAGCGCGCGCAAATCTTTAGAAGGCTTTGCGGCTCTTTTGGCGAAAAAGACTGCAGTCGAGGTCAATATCTTGCGGGTTGAGACCGCGCTTGGGATTTGGATCGGGGCTGTCACCTTTACGGGATCTGTAATCGCTTACGGGAAATTGGCGGGCAAAGTGAATTCTGCAGCCACAAAACTGCCCGGCGGGCATGTGCTCAATGCCACGGCGGCTTTGGTTTCGCTGGCCGCGCTGATCTGGTATCTGAATTCTGGAGCTTTGCTGCCGATGATGATTTTGACGGCCATGGCCCTGTTCATCGGCTATCATTTGATCATGGGCATCGGCGGAGCGGATATGCCGGTTGTGGTCTCCATGCTCAACTCCTACTCGGGTTGGGCCGCTGCTGCGATTGGCTTTAGTCTTGGCAATGATTTGTTGATTGTGGTGGGCGCTTTGGTCGGATCGTCAGGGGCGATTTTGTCCTACATCATGTGCAAAGCGATGAATCGCTCTTTTGTCAGCGTGATCCTTGGCGGCTTTGGCGGAACCGCAGGTCCGCAAATGGCTGTGGAAGGCGAGCAAGTGGCCATTGAGGCAGATGGGGTTGCCACCGCTTTGAATGAAGCTGACAGCGTTATCATCATTCCAGGCTATGGCATGGCCGTGGCCCAGGCACAGCAATCGGTGTCGGAATTGGTGCGCAAACTGCGCTCTAAGGGCAAGAATGTGCGCTTTGCCATTCACCCGGTTGCGGGACGCTTGCCAGGTCACATGAATGTGCTCTTGGCCGAAGCGAAAGTGCCCTACGACATCGTCATGGAGATGGATGAAATCAATGATGATTTCCCGGACACAGATGTGGCCATTGTCATCGGATCGAATGACATCGTTAATCCGGCAGCCCAAGATGATCCCAACAGCCCGATCGCTGGGATGCCAGTTTTGGAATGTTGGAAGGCGAAACAGGTGTTCGTGTCCAAACGGGGGCAGGGCACCGGCTATTCGGGAATTGAAAACCCGCTGTTCTTCAAGGAAAATACGCGGATGTTCTATGGGGACGCAAAAGCCTCTTTGGACAAGCTGCTTCCAATGATAGAGTAAAACAACATGGCGTCGCCAGATTACAGTCTGGCGGCGCTGCTCTTTGAGTCTAAGGTAGGGCTGTTTTATGGCACAGTTGATCGATCATCCTTTGCGCCAGGCCACGGCATCTGAGCTACATGCGCGGCCGTTTCCTCATATTTCCGCCCCGGCACGGGCTGCGTTTTTTGCCTATACCTCCGCGCAGAACGATTCTGGGCGCCAAGAGGCAGCAGATCGGGCACATTTCTTGCGCCTGCTCGATCACTACAATGTGGCCCATCCCGCTGAAACTGTGTCGCATTTCTTTGGCCAATTGGGTGATGTTTGGATCAAATGGGAATGCCATACGGAATTTGTAACCTATACGGCCTTTGTCGATGGTCTGGGCGATGTTGCCTTTGATGGCAGTGAATTTGCAATCTTTCCCGACGCGTGGCAGGCCGCTTTGCCCGGCACAACGCTCAGTTCCACATCCATAAGGATCGAGGAAGAACAGGACACCCAAAGCATTAAGGACAAGCTGGAGAGCTGGTTTGTCTCTGAAAGCCTGGCGGCCAGCCGGGTCTTGGACAGTGCGGCCGTTATTGCGGGGGATTACCGCATGGACGGCAATGGCAATATGCGCTTTGCGGTCTTTGTACCGCCCTCCACGGGCCGGCGCCGCGTGGGGCGGATTGTTCAACGTCTCAATGAGATTGAGGTCTATAAAACCATGTCGATGCTGGGGCTTATGCGCGCGCGCAGCCTGTCGGTAGAATTAAATGCCGTCGACACGAACCTGTCGGCGCTGGTGGCCGATTTGGCCGATGATCGGATCTCGGCGGAGGAGAACCTCAACGGATTGCTCAAGCTTTCGGCAGATCTTGAAGGGCATTCGGCCGCGGTGGCCTATCGATTTTCGGCCAGCAAAGCCTATGCGGCGATTGTGGCGCAGCGCATTGAAGTTTTGCGAGAGTCCCAATTCGAAGGACGTCAGAGTTTTCGCGAGTTTATGATGCGCCGGTTTGATCCTGCGATGCGTACGGTCCAGGCGTTGGACAGCCGGCTGCAAGATCTCATCGCGCGCGCCATTCGCACGGGTGATTTGCTGCGGACGCGTGTGGATGTGGAGCGGCAAACGCAAAACCAAGAGCTTTTGAGCAGCATGAATCGCCGCGCAGATGTGCAGTTGCAGCTGCAACGAACCGTTGAGGGGCTGTCAGTCGTAGCAATAAGCTATTACGCCACGGGCCTGTCGCTTTATGTTCTGACGCCTTTGTCCGGTATGATGGGCATGTCAAAAAGTGTTCTGACCGCCGCAGTGGTACCTTTGGTCGTGGGATCGGTCTATCTCGCCCTGCGCCGAATTCGCAAACATATCCAGCAGTGAGCCAAAAGCCTCTTGACCTGTGCAATAATGCAGGTCCAATTACCCGCATGACAGATACATTGAGCGCCCGCCAATTGTTGGACCATTTGGTCTCTTTCCCAACGGTCAGTTCGGATACGAATTTGCCTCTTATTCACTTCGTGCGGGACTATTTCGCGCAGCATGGAATTGAGAGCGTGGTCTACCCCAGTGAGGATGGCAGTAAGGCCGGATTGGTGGCGCAGGTCGGACCGAATGTGGCCGGTGGCGTGGCGCTTTCGGGCCATTCCGATGTTGTGCCGGTGGAAGGGCAGGACTGGAGCACCGATCCTTGGCAGGTGGTCGAAAAAGATGGCCGCCTCTATGGCCGCGGCACCTGCGATATGAAAGGATTTGTGGCCTTGGCGATGGAGGCCATGGTGAAAGCAAAATCTTTTGACCTCAAACGCCCGCTGCAATTTGCCCTGTCGCGCGATGAGGAGGTCGGGCTGCTTGGCGCCCCGGATGTGGCGGGGGGCCTTCTGGACAACTACGCCAAGGCTGCGGCTGTGATTGTGGGGGAGCCGACCGAAATGCAGGTGGTGACCGGTCATAAGAGCTGTGATGATTTGCAATTTCATGTGCGCGGCAAAGAGGTGCATTCTTCACGCCTGCATGAAGGGGTTTCGGCCGTGATGTGCGCTGCGCGTTTTGTGGAATGGGTCCGGCAGCAAAATATTGAGAGCCAAGCCAAGACTCCGACGGCCACGGCGGCGCTCTATGATCCCCCGTTCACAACCTTGCATGTCGGCGTCATCAATGGCGGCACGGCCCATAATATAACAGCGAAAGATTGTTATTTCTCAATTGATTTGCGCTGTGTGGGCGATGATCGCACGGAAGATTGGTTGGAAAAAATTCAAGCGCAAATCTCTGCGATAGAAGCAGAAATGAAGGCCGTCGATCCCGCAAGTTTTTTCGACATGCATGTGATGCGCGGCCCCGCCGTTGTGCCGGAGGTTGAGGGCGAAGCTGAGGCCCTGGCGCGGCGCTTAACCGGTGATAATGCAACCCATACGGTGGCCTATGGCACCGATGGCGGGCATTTTCAGGCCAAAGGTTTTTCGGTCGTGGTCTGTGGTCCCGGCTCCATCGAACAGGCCCATCAACCCGACGAATATATTGAATTGGCCGAATTTCACGCCGGAGAGGCGATGCTGACGCGTTTATTGGACAGTTTGCAGACCGCTTAACCGCCCGTGTGGCTCATATGGCGGGACATCTTGCCGCCTTCATTGCCGCGGGAATAATCGAAATCGTGACCCTTGGGTTTTGACCCAATGGCCGCTCTAATGGCCTCTTCCAAAACAAGATTGCCTTCAGAGGCGCGCAGGGGCCCGCGAAGATCCGCGCTGCCCTCTTGACCCAGGCAGGTATAGATCTCACCGGTGCAAGTGACGCGCACACGGTTGCAGCTTTCACAAAAATTATGGGTCAAAGGGGTGATCAGGCCAATGCGCTGTCCGCTCTCTTCAAGGCGTATATAACGGGCCGGGCCGCCTGTGCGGTCGGGCAGCTCCGTCAGGGTAAAGCGCCGTGCCAATTGATTTTGCAGGTCACTCAAGGCCCAATATTGCCCCACACGATCCTCTGCACCCAGATCGCCCATAGGCATCACTTCGATGAAGGTGAGATCCATGCCACGCGCGGCGCAGAAGTCTGTGAGATCGAACAGTTCATTTTCGTTGAAATCTTTCAGAGCCACCGTATTTAGCTTCACCTTCAAGCCCGCTGCAAGCGCAGCATCAATGCCGCGCAGCACGTTTTGCAATTTGCCCCAGCGGGTGATTTTTGCGAATTTCTCGGCATCAAGCGTATCGAGGGAGATATTGATCCGCCGCACACCGGCCGCATAAAGCTCCGGGGCGAAGCGGTGCAATTGGCTGCCATTGGTGGTTAAGGTCAGCTCATCCAAAACGCCGCTGTGCAGATGGCGGGACATGGATTGGAAAAACGACATGATATCGCGCCGCACCAAAGGCTCGCCGCCTGTGACCCGCAACTTGCGCACGCCCATCCCGATAAAGGTGCTGCAAAGGCGGTCAAGCTCTTCCAGAGTCAAAAGATCTTTTTTGGGCAAAAACGTCATGTTTTCCGACATGCAATACAGGCAGCGAAAATCGCAGCGGTCGGTGACGGATAGGCGCAAATAGGTGATGGCGCGCGCAAAAGGATCAATCAATGGGGCAGTCATGGGCGAACGGTAGCCTTGGGCCACACAGAGCACAAGCGCGATTTTGGTTGAAGCAAAGCCGGCTCAGACCTAAGCTGTTTCACGACAGCAGGGCGCGGCGCAACTGGGCTTGGGACTGCTGCAATTTTTGGAGGCACAGGTATGTTTCATTCGCCCAGCCGGTTGTTTTGGCCCCCAACCTGCGCCGGTGGTGGCCTGCAATGAGCGCCCGTGATCGGCGCCACGATTACCAGATAAAAAATGCAGGTTTCCCGCGCGACAGCCCCCTGCGCGTGCCTGAATTTTTCAATATCGCCGAGGCCTGCTTGATGAGCCATGCGCGCGCGTTTCCTCAGGCGGTGGCCTTGATGGATTTGAGCCGCGACGCGCGGATCTGGACCTATGCGGATATGGCGCAGGCCGCTGAGCGATTGGCGGCGGTGTGGCAAGGTCAAGGGGTGCAGGCAGGAGACCGGGTGGCGATTTTATTGCCGCAATGCGCAGAGGCTTTGATTGCCCATTTTGCAGCCCATTTGATCGGCGCGGTTTCCTTACCGCTCTTCGTGCTGTTTGGCCCCGAGGCGTTGCGCTTTCGTCTGAAAGACAGTGGTGCAAAACTGCTGGTCAGCGAGCAAGCGCAATTTCCAAAGATTTGTGAAATTCAGCCAGATCTGCCTGATTTGGATATGGTCTACCTGCGCGATGGGGCCAGCGGCGCGGCCGAAGGGCTTTGGAGCGCCATTGAGGCTCAGCAGGCCCGCTACCGGCCCATCCAAACCCGAGCGGAAGACCCTGCCATGATGATCTATACCTCTGGCACGACCGGAGATCCCAAGGGCGTTTTGCATGCGCATCGCTTCCTTTTTGGTCATTTGCCCTGCATAGAGCTGTCATTTTCTCAGTTCCCCACTGCCGAAGATGTGGGGTGGACGCCGGCAGATTGGGCTTGGATTGGCGGGTTGATGGATATGGCGATCCCTTGTTTTTATTTCCGCGTGCCGCTGGTGGCCAAACGTTTTGAGCGCTTCACCGCCAGCGCCGCCTTTGATCTGATCCGTGATGCCCAGATCACCCGGGCGTTTCTGCCGCCCACGGCTTTGAAAATGATGCGCCAAGCGGAGGTGCCTGCCAATACACAGCTGCGATCCATTTCATCGGGAGGCGAGCCGCTCTCTGCCGAGCTCATAGATTGGGCGAAACAGGCATTGGGCGCGGAGGTGAACGAGCTTTATGGGCAAACTGAATGCAACCTCAGTGCCGGCTCGGCCCGCAGCTGGGGCGTGGCCCGGGAAGGGTGGATTGGCCAAGCCTTCCCTGGGTTTGATATGCGCATATTAGATGAAAGGGGCCAAGCCGTTGAAGAGGGGCAGATTGGGCAAATCTGCGTGCATCGTGACACGCCGAGCATGTTTTTGCGCTATTGGAACCAACCGCAAAAAACCGCTGAGCGGTTTCTGGGCGCCTATCTGATCACCGGTGATCTGGGGCGTATGGATGCACAGGGCTATGTGCAATTCATGGCCCGTGACGATGATGTCATCACCTCAAGCGGCTATCGGATTGGCCCCACGGAGATTGAAGCCGTTTTGGCCCGTGCGCCGCAGGTGGTGATGGCCGCTGTTGTCGCCGCGCCTGATGCGACACGCGGCCATGTGATCGGCGCCTATGTTACCGTTAATGGACCGCTAGAGCCGGGCTTCGAAGCGGATTTGATTGGGCAAGTCGCTGCGCAATTGTCGCCGCATATGGCGCCAAAATGGGTGCGGGTGTTGGAGGAGATGCCGATGACCGCCACCGGCAAAATTCGCCGCCTGGATCTTAGGGAAATGGCCGCCCAAGCGCATGCGACAGCACAAACAGGCGGATAGCGGAGGCCAGGCCGATCTCAACCCCGCGCGCATGGTCAATTTCAACGGCCAAAGCGTTGATCGCCTTGCCCTGGTCCTGGGCAATTCGCAGAAATTCCTGCCAAAATTCATCCTCCAGCGAGACGCTGGTGCGATGACCGTTAAGGGTGAGGGAGCGTTTCTTCGGCCTTTGCATCATGGTTCACGCTTGTGTTGATCCAAATGCTGCACCTGCGCTGCGTTTTTGGTCTCTTGCAGGTGTTTTTCAGCCTTGCTCTGGCCAAACTTAACGGCGTTTTGCGTGGCTCGGGCGGATTTTTCTGCCCGAGCTTTCGCCTTTCGAAACCTGTTGAGATTGACCGGTTGGCTCATTTAGGCCCGATCATCAGCTCAGGGCGCACGACCTTGTCAAAGGTTGCCTCATCGACAAAGCCAAGGGCGATGGCCTCCTGCTTCAAGGTGGTGCCGTTTTTATGCGCGGTTTTGGCCACGGTGGTGGCATTGTCATAGCCAATTTCAGGGGCCAAAGCGGTGACAAGCATCAGGCTTTCGCGCATCAACTTGTCAATTTGGTCGCGGTTTGCGGTGATGCCATTGACGCAATTGTCGGTAAAGGCCTGTGCCGCATCGCCGAGCAATTGCATGGATTGCAAGACGTTATAGGCCATCATCGGCTTGTAGACGTTCAACTCAAAGTGGCCTTGACTGCCGGCGAAACCCACGGCCGCATCATTGCCCAGCACATGGGCGCAGACCTGTGTCAGAGCTTCGCATTGGGTGGGATTGACCTTGCCGGGCATGATGGAGCTGCCGGGCTCATTCTCTGGCAACATCAATTCCCCCAATCCACAGCGCGGACCGGAGCCGAGCAAACGGATGTCATTGGCGATCTTAAACAGGCTGACCGCCGCTGTTTTCAGAGCGCCGGACATCTCGACCATCGCATCATGAGCGGCGAGGGCTTCGAATTTATTCGGCGCGGTGACAAAGGGCAAACCGGTGATCTGCGCCATGTTTTGCGCCACCATTTCGCCCCAACCCACGGGGGTGTTGAGCCCTGTGCCCACGGCCGTGCCGCCCTGCGCCAGCTCATAAATGCGCGGCAGGGCGCCTTCGACGCGGGCGATGGCCATGGCCACTTGATGGGTGTAGCCGGAAAACTCCTGCGCCAGAGTGAGGGGGGTGGCATCCATTGTATGGGTGCGGCCAATCTTGATGATCCCATCAAACTCTTCGGTTTTTGCCTGCAAAGCCGCGTGCAAGGCGCGCAGACCGGGCAGGGTCACATCTCTTGCGGTGATCGCTGTGGCAATATGCATCGCAGTCGGAAAGGTGTCATTGGAAGATTGGCCCATGTTGCAATGATCATTGGGATGCACCGGATCTTTCGAGCCAATCACCCCGCCCATCATTTCAATGGCACGGTTGGCAATCACCTCATTGGCATTCATGTTGGACTGCGTGCCAGAGCCGGTCTGCCATACCACCAGCGGAAAGTGATCGTCCAGCAGACCGTTTGCGACTTCGCTCGCCGCCGCTTGGATGGCTTCGCCCTTGTCAGCGGGCAGTTTGCCAAGGGCTGTATTGGCCATCGCACAGCCCTGTTTGATGACCCCAAGCGCGCGGACGATGGCGATGGGTTGCTTTTCCCAACCGATCGGAAAATTGATCAGCGATCTTTGGGTTTGTGCACCCCAATATTTGTCAGAAGGAACGTCTAACGGGCCGAAGCTGTCGGTCTCTACGCGTGTTGTGGTCATGGGATGCCCTTTCGTTATCTGCGCGAAGGTTTACCCATGCAGCGCTGCGGGTGCAATGCGCTCTGTCGCGCGCGCCTTACTGTTTTCGAAAGCTGTCTAGGCTGACAACCTGCGCCTCTTCTCTAATCCCGTCATCGGGCTCTGCATTTTCATGCATCGGCGCCTCTGAGGCATCCGGCGCCTCCGTTTCGATGCGCTCAAAGCGCAGGCCGAATTCAACAGAAGGGTCCACAAAGGTGCGCAGGGCCAGAAACGGAATATAGAGCGGCTCGGGCGAATCGCCGAAATTCAGGGTGATGGAGAACCCCTCATCGGTGACATTGAGATTCTCAAACCAATGTTGCACCACGATTGTCATTTCGTCGGGATAGCGATCCATCAGCCAGTCAGGGATCAGCACGCCGGGATACATCGTGTCGAATGTGATGAAAAAATGATGATCTCCGGGCAATTCGCCCGCGTCAGCAATATCTTGCAACAAGCGCTTGATTAAACCGCGCATTGCGTCATGCATCATGTTGCCATAATCGATCATCTTTATCCCCATTCTTTCGCATTTGATTGCTCTGCACTCTAGGGTATTTTGTCAGAAACAAAAGGTCCGCCGGCCGCTTAAACGATGGAAACTCCGATGGCAACAAGTGCCATAAGCGGTAGGGTCCAAAGAATATCCCACTTTCGCCACAGAAAAAGAAGCGCCGCGAGGGCGGAGTAGCTGAGGGAAAGCGGGTCAAACGCGCCGGGGTCGGGCAGGGAGAAATGCAGCGGGCCAATACTCCGCTCAACCTGGCTGGTAAACCAGATTTGCCCGGCAAACCATATGGAAAGACTGGCAATCACCCCGACCACCGCGGCTGTAATCCCCGCAAGGGCGCGCGCCAACCAAGCGATGGACATCAGCCGTTCCAGATGGGGGGCAAAGAGGAAAATCCATAAAAAGCATGGAAGGAAAGTCACCCAAAGTGTCAGCAGGCCGGCGATGACTGCGCGCCCGAGCCCTCCAGCTTGAAACCCTGCCAGAAACCCCACGAATTGCGTGACAAGGATGAGTGGACCGGGCGTGGTTTCCGCCAGCCCCAAGGCGTCGATCATCTGCGGCGCTGTGAGCCAGTTCAAATCGGTCACGGCGGTTTGCCCCAGATATCCCAAAACCGCATAGGCCCCGCCAA